>OLSD01001387.1_pt1 | contig 20182 bp, 17 predicted proteins | sample 1672211 | NCBI WGS metagenome assembly OLSD01 (sample SAMEA3136659, study PRJEB25190) | human gut metagenome | reverse complement strand
TGAAATTGGCTGTTTTCTCCCGGCTCAAAATGGCGATTTTCTCCCGGCGCTAACAGCGCACTCCCGTTTGGTTTTTGCGAGGACATTCTTCGTCTTGGGATAGCCCTTTTCATCGTAACCGATGACGTAGCGACCTTCCCAACGGCCATCCGCCCGCTGCCTTATTGTTCCTTCTCCACCTTTACGTTTTCTTGCCACGGTTTCAACTCCTTTCCGAAGAGATCGTCCATGAAGCCGCCCACAATACTACTGGCCTGCCGCTGCATGTCCGAAGTCACGTGGGTGTAGGTGTCCAGGGTGAAGGACGCATTGGTATGGCCAAGGATGCCGGACAGGGTCTTGGCGTCCACGCCGCTGGCCAGCGCATGGGTGGCGAACGTATGGCGCAGATCGTGAAAGCGTACATGCTTGCATCCTGCGTGCTCCAGAATGAGCTGCAATCTGCGCCGCACCACGCCGGGTGTGATGGGGCAGTCCTCCTTTACTGGCGAAGGGAACATCCAGCGAGAGTCCACCGTCTTTTTGTACTCCCGCAGCACCTCCACCACAGCGGGCGGCAGGACGATCTTGCGGACGGAGTTCTTTGTCTTGGGCGTGCTGATTTGAAGTTGGCCCCGCACATCGTAGACCTGCTTGTTCACATTCAGCACACCGGTTTTGAAGTTCAGATCGTCCCATTGCAGCGCCATGAGCTCACCCCGGCGCAGGCCGGTGGCTAAGTCCAGAAGGAACACTTCGTAGTAGCCCTCAAACTTCGCCTGAATGAGGAACCGCTGCAGTTCCTCTCGCGTCAGCACCTGCATCTCCCGCGCCTTCTTCGGCGGCAGCTTGCAGCCGATGGCCGGGTTCACGCAAATCAGTCCATCCTGCACCGCTTTCTCCAGCGCGGAGCGACAGGTAGCGTGGCACATGCGCACCATCCGGTCGGACAGCCCTTCGCCGTACTTGTCGGTGAAGCGCTTCCGGCCACTATTCTTGATCCGACTATAGAACTGCTGCAGGTCATTCTGCGTCAGCTTATTCAGCGGGATGTCACCGATTTCCGGGATGATGTGCAGGCGGATATCTGTCTCTGCAGCAGTTGTCATTGAACTGCTGGTTTAATCGTCTGAAAGGCTCAATTATGGTCAAAGGTTTGCCGTAGGGGTCTGCCCCTCATTTTCCCATTCAAATAGCGCAGGAAGTGCGCGAGGCGCATAGTCGCGGGAGCGCGTTCCCACAATTCTGGGAGACGGGTCATTTTCTATGAATCGCTCCGGAGCCTGTTCCAGAATGCGGTCAAAAGGCCCTCTTTTTCTACATTTATTCTGAAAAGCTCTTTCGTTTATGTAGAAGGAGAACCGCATGATGGATCCGAAACTGGAGAATACTATCGGTGGAGGCGAAGAAAACCAAATGAGTGAAATAAAACTTGGTGAAGCGACCTATATTGTCCACCGATCCTATTCAGACGCCCAATCTGTTCCAGATTTGATTATAAGCCGACTGCTGAAAGAGAAGAACGGAAAATCTGCATTTGACGAAGGTACAGACGATGCCGTATAATATCCTATAGTGGGTCGGTTCGTCGAAGGAGGTTAATGTGAGAACCGACATTCGCAGAATCGCATTTGCTTACCTGAGACTATCTAATGAAGAGGCTGCCGAGGGTGAATCCTCCAGCATCAAGAACCAGAGGATGATCATTCAAGACTATTGTGAACGGAATGAGATACTCCTGGTTCGCGTTTTTGTCGATGATGGTTGGTCCGGTGGTAACTTTGACCGTCCGGCATTCCAAGAGATGATTGCGCTTTTAGAGCAAGGCAAAGCAAATATCGTAATTACCAAAGACCTTTCGCGGCTTGGCAGAGACATGCGAGAGGCCAGCTATTATGCTGAACAGTACTTTCCTGAGCATGGAATTCGTTATCTGACGGTAGCCGACAACTTCGATACCGAGCAGGAAAACGTCATGGCGCCTTTCCAGTTCGCCATGAATGAAGTCTACCTTCGTGACAGTTCAAGAAAAGTCAAGGAGGTTCTGAAAGCCAAGAGGGAGAAAGGCCTATATTGCGCATGTGCCCCCTACGGCTATGTGAAAGACCCCCGAAATAAGAATCGGCTGGTGCCGGACGAGGAAACCGCACCGATCATTCAGCGAATTTTTGAGGCTGCGGCGAACGGGGACTCGAGCCGGAAAATAGCCATGGATCTTAATAGCGACGGTATCATGCCGCCATTAAAGTATAAGGTCCTCTATAAAGGGAACTTCTCGGAAGATGGAGCAGCACGAGCGTCCGATTTATGGAATTATACGACTGTCAAGCGAATTCTTAAAAATCCAGTTTACTTGGGTCACACGCTCCTGGGAAAGTCCAAGAAAGTCAGCGTAAAGTCAAAGAAAAAACTGAACGTGCCAAAGGAACAATGGGCAGTCACAGAGAATACCCATGAACCGATCGTAACGCAGGAAGTATTCGATTTGGCTCAGTTCAATTTGGGCAAGGGCACTTTTGACTTTCGCCAATACGATCATGTCCGGCGGAGTATCTTCTCGGGGATCGCGTTTTGTGCGCAATGCGGACACGCTTTGTGCTCGTGCGGAACTGTATATAAAGGTGAGCGAGAAAAGTACTGGTATCTCAGTTGCAATCGTCATCGCCCTGATATTACGGATCCCTGTGTTGGTGTCCGCATCAAGTATAGCGATATACTTGAGGTAGTTCGCCAAGACTTGAATTCGCTCATTTGTTTAAGCTCCGAAGAGAAAGAAACCGTAGCTCGAGAGGCTATGCAGCGTGCTGGTGATGATAATCTGATTCAGGCCAAACAGCTCCAGCTCCAAAAGGCCAAGGCCCGTTTATCTACCATCGACAAGGTCATTACAAAACTATATACGGACAATGCCGAGGGCAAAATTGATGACAGCCGTTTGGAACGGATGCTCTCTGAGCTCCAACGAGAGTCGATTGGCCTTGAAAAGACGATTGATTGTCTGAGCGTCGTTGATCCGGTAAATGAAACGCAGGAAAGCTATCGAGCGTTTTTTGAATTGACCAATAAGTACACGCACATCAAGGAATTGGATCGGGATACCTTGGTGACATTTGTCAGGCGGATAGAAGTTGGCCCCAAAGAATTGCCGGAAGGAATGCAGAAGGCTACGCACCGCAGCCAGCCGTTTCGGCAAAGCGTGCGAATCTTCTATAAGTTCATCGGTGAGCTGGAGGGCCCTTCGATGCGGGAGTTTCCTGCCGCAATAGACCTGTAGAACCACTTGTTACTCCAATCATATCCTCCCTACACACCAGAGTGGAGCCTGTTTCACATTGCGATGCGCATGGCGCCTTTCCCCTCATCGTATCGTAAAGTATGCGTAAATGGGCATTTTAAGATGACCGGGGTACACCAAGGGAGGTTGGCGTCAACCTCAAGCAGGGCTACAACGGCGATCTCACCTCTCGCGAGGCCGGTTCCGTCGGCGGCCAGATGGTCAAGAAGATGAGTACCGTACGAACTGCGAACTATACCCGCGCGGATCGCACTGCGATCGGCCATGAGGTCGAGGTGCGGTACATAGCGGAATTGCTGGTGTGAGCGAAAGAGACGGGCGAACAGCTTAACGTTAAGGTCTAACACGAAAAGCTTTTCGTGTTAGACCTTAAAAACTTGTTGAATATCTGATCTCTTTTGGGTATACTAATAGCTGTAAGGGGGCGATACGATGATCAACAGACCGGATTATATTGCGGCGATCGCGCCGTTTATCGATAAGCCGCTCGTCAAGATACTTGCCGGTATCCGCCGCTGCGGCAAATCTACGATCTTTGCGATGCTGAGAGAGGAGCTGCTGCGGCGCGGCGTAGGGGAGGAGCAGATCATCTGCAAGCGGTACACGGAGATGGATATTCCCGAGAACATCACCGCCAAGCAGATGTATGACGAGCTGACCGCGGCCATGGCGGGCAAGGGGCACTGTTACCTCCTGCTGGACGAGATTCAGGAGATCACCGGCTGGGAGAAGGCGGTCAACAGTCTGCTGGAACGTGCAGATGCCGACATCTATGTGACCGGCTCCAACTCCAAGCTCATGTCCAGCGAGATCTCCACCTATCTGACGGGCCGCTATGTGTCCATTCCTGTTTATACGCTGTCGTTCAAGGAGTATCTGGACTTCAAGGCCGACAGCACCTTATCCCGCAGGGAACTGCTGGAGGAGTATATCCGCTTCGGCGCGTTTCCGATCATCGCGCTCAGCGAGTACGATGAGCAGAGCGCCTATCAGATCGTCAACGGCATTTACCACACCGTCGTCTCCCGCGATATTGTCAAGCGCCACCGCATCAACAAGCAGGATCTTTTTGACCGTGTGGTGAAGTATATCATCGAGAATATGGGCAAGACCTTCTCGGCAAACTCGATCTCCACCTTCCTCAAAAGCGAGCACCGCAAGGTCTCGGTGGAGAGCATCTACAACTACCTGCGCTGGCTGGAGCAGGCATTTATCATCTACCCCTGCGAACGCTACGACCTGCAAGGCAAGAGTATCCTGAAAACGCAGGAGAAGTATTACCTTGCCGACGTCTCGCTGAAATACGCGCTGCTGGGCTATAACCGCAAAATGCTGGACGGCGCGATGGAAAACATCGTGTTCCTCGAATTGAAGCGCCGCGGCTACGATGTCTTCATCGGCAAGAACGATGCCAAGGAGATCGACTTTGTCGCCACGCGCCGCGACGAGCGCATTTACGTGCAGGTCTGCGTCCAGATCCCCGAAGCCTCCGACCGCGAGGTGGGGAACCTGATGGAGCTCCGCGACCATTACCCCAAATATGTCGTCACGCTCAACGAAATGGATACCGGCATCGAAAACGGCATCAAAATCGTTCATCTTGCAGACTTTCTGCTCGCTGATGCGTGGTGATGCTCCAATTCCTCTACGTCAAACTGCACAATCAAAAATAAAATCCATTGTATATTCCGTCTATGCCTAAGTCATGTTTTTGCGGTTTTTGCCCCAAAACAGAACTTGGGCATATATCTTTTTACGGAAAACTATGGTAGAGATAAGCTGAGACACCGGCATTCCCGCTGTCAGGCCGTCCCCCATTCCCGACGGCGGGAAAAGCAATTTTTTTCATGGTTCCGCAGGAGCCGGAAAAGGAGGAAGATGACAAATGAAAAGACAAAATCACGAAGAAGTGTACACTTCTTCCACGAGGAGAACGCCTCGTGGAAAGAGGCTCCTGTCGTGGCTGCTGAGCATGGTGATGCTGCTCTCGCTGCTGCCGGGCATGGAGCTTCATGCCCACGCCTTCTGGGACGACTACGACGATGGCTTCGATTGTCCTAACTGCGACCACTACCATTTTGGCAGCGATTATATGTGTGACTGCCTGTTCTGCACCATTGACTGCAACTACGAGTGCTGGGTGGAGACCCATTGCAACGACTGCGGTGTGTGCTTTGGAGACACGCCCTATTGGTGCGAGGAGTGCTACAAGTGCGCGGAGTGCATGGAGGAAAAGCACTGCTCCACCTGCGCCAAGTGCTACATCGGCGAGGATGACCAGCTGTGCGGCGAATGCCATAAGGGCCCCTGCTGCTCCATAACCATCTGCGACTCCTGCGGCTTCTGCGACGACTGCGCAAACGATGACAGTGATCCGATGCACTGCTCGCTGTGCAACGCCTGCTTCGGCGCAGTGGACGAGTGCGTGGACGACGATGATACCGGCGTCATCCACTGCATCGATTGCCACACGACCTGCGAGCAGTGCGAGGAATGCCTGCTGGCCAAGGAGAGCTGCGAGGAGTGCGGCCTGTGCAAGGAGTGCTGCGAGATCAACTCCGAGGACGGCGGCTGCCCGGACGGCGAGACCTGCGTGGAAAGCGCCGAGTGGGACGATCACATCTGCCCGGGCTGCGACGGCTGGGTCACGGATAAGGAGGACGAGGACGAGTTCTGCGGAACCTGCGAGCTGTGCAAGGAGTGCTGCGAGGGCAACTCCGACTGCTCCGAGGGGATGTGCGCAATGGACACGGACTATGCGGATCACTTCTGCGAGGACTGCGGCCTGTGCTTCCACGACAGCGACCCCTGCGAGAAAGACTGCAACGGTCAGCGCTGTGAGGCCTGCTGCCGCGATGCCGTGCGCGCGATGGGCTGCGATCATGACGACTGGTGCTTCAGCGACTCTGATTTTGAGGATCATCTGAAGGCGGAGCATTCCGGCGCCGGGCATACCCACATAGCCTCCGCCACCTGGTCAGCCGACGGAACGCAGCACTGGCACCCCTGCCGCTATTGCGACGGTGAAAAGCTGGCTGCCGCCAACCATGAATTTGACGCCAAGGGCGTGTGCAAGGTCTGCGGCTATATCAGCGGCAGCTCCATCGTCATCACCCGCCAGCCCAAGGGCGTCAAGTGCAAGACCTCTATCTACGGCAGCGGCGATTATGACGAAGAGCCGGAAAACGGCCTGCTGTTCTATGAAAATAACCCGGTCACCTTCTCCGTTTCGGCAAAGAGCCTGAAGGGCGACGAGCTGACCTATCAGTGGTATCGGAAGGATAATGAGAATCCCACGGTGGCGCCCTACAAGCTGCCGGAGAATGGGTTTTACACGGGTGTGACGACCTCCACACTGAAGATGCCGGTTTCCACCCAGGCATGCCTGGAGGACTACTCCTACTACTGCGTCATCGGCAGAAAGGGTGACCCTTCGGACACCATGAAAACGGCGGAGGCAAAGCTGACGGCCACCCATGCCTACAGCTATCAGCAGGCCGGTGAGCCTGTGTACACCGACGACGGCGAGAGAACGCCGGAATACAATGTCACTTGGGTCGATACGAATGGGGTTACCCATGACGGTGTCGTGGGCGGCGACCCGAAGTGCGACGGCCACAAGCTCCCGTGCCTGTTTGAAGCAGGCGAATACGAAGCGCATTATATGACCACCGGCACCAAGGAGCGCATCTTCCCGCATAAATTTGCGTATGACAGAAGCTATGACGCAGTGGGCGGCGGCAAGGTCGATGTGCTCTACTGCACCGTCTGCGACTATCCCCTTTATGTGAAGAGCCATGTCCATGATTACGGCTGGAACTGGGACTGCACCGGCTTCGGCAGTATCTATGAGTATACCTTCAACATCGGCGGCTCGACCAAGACGGTGGAGCAGCTCATCCTTGAGTCCGGCTATGACCACCCCGAAAAGTGCAAGGTTCCCGGCTGCGAGGAGTTCATCATGGTTCCCCATAGCTGGGGCCGCTGGAATGTGGTCAAAAACCCCGATACCAAGGGCGGCAAAGGCAGCAACGGCGGCATGGAGGCCGTATGCAGCATCTGCGAGTACACAAAGACGAAAATCGACAAGGACGCCGAGGGAGAGCGGAACTGGACAAAGGACACCGCCCTTGTGACGGTGAAAAACGGCCGGGCAACCCGTATGATCGTCAAGCCCGGCGACAAGATCCGCCTTTATCCCGAAGAGAGAACCGGTCAGAAGGCCATCGGCTGGAAGGTGGAGTATCTCCGCGAATACAATGAGTATAACATCATCGGCGGTACGGGATTGCCTGTTCATAAAGAATGGAATACCAGCAAGGCGAAGACCCTGTTCAATCTGGTGACCAACGGCTCCGCGCTCGAGTGGGGCTGCACGATCCCGAAGTTCAGCGCCATGGGCGCACCCGGCGGCGGCCAATTCTTCTTTGAGCCGGTCTATGCTGCCTGTGACCACAGCGGCGGCACCACGGTGCTCAACGCGAAGCCGCAGGTCTGCGACCGCAAGGGCTACACCGGCGACACCGCCTGCGCGGACTGCGGCCATATCATCAGTGCCGGTTCGGATATTTACCCGCCCGCAAACGCCGGTCATACCGGCCCGCTGCAGCCGCTGTACTACTACGGCACGACCAACTCGGCCACCACGGACAAGACCCAGTCGGGCAAGCGCTATAACGCCAGCACGGGCGACTGCCGGCACCGCGCCTATGAGGGCGACTACCGCTGCACGGCCTGCGGCGGCACCGTAAAGGGCAAGACGGGTGAGTTCCGTCATAGCGGCCCCTTTGCATGGCGCGATGAAAGAGCGGCAACCTGCACCGGGAAGGGCTATTCCGGCAACCAGTATTGCACAGTGTGCAACAGGATCGCGAAGAAGGGCACGTCTACCCCGTCCCTCCACGAAATTGCCGGCAACTACAAGCTGGTCAATGAGGTGAAGCCTACCTGCACCGCCGCGGGCTATAGCGGCGACCAGCAGTGCACAGTCGGCTGCGGACAGATCTTCCGCTACGGTCATGTCGTCAACAAGCTCGGCCATGACTGGAATAGCGGAGAAACCGCAACGCAGGGCAAGAGCGAAGGAATGCTCTACACCTGCCAGCGCGCCGACTGCGGCGAGACAAGGTTCGTCAAGAACGCAGAACTTTCCGAGCATGTCGGCGCCATCGAGCTGACGGTCACCGCGCCCAAGCTGGGCGAAACACCGGGCACAGAGGTAACTGACGTTACGAACAACGGCAATGTCAGCCACTTCACCGTGCGGAGCGTCAGCTGGAATCCGGCGCATAACGTCTTTAAGCCTCACATTAAGTATACCATCAGCGTTGTGCTGGAAGCAGAGGACGGCTATACCTTCGCAAAAAATTTCTGCAAGATCAACGGCGAGAAGGTGGCCTTGACGATTGATTCGACCGATAAGACCACCGCGACGGCAGAATACACCTTTGCCGCCCTGATTGATGCAGCGGCAGAAAAGTACCAACTGGATCTCTTGGATTGCAGCGCATGGTACATGGACGGCGGTGTCAAGGTGGAATCCGCGGGAGAAGACTTCTGTGTTCCTGCCGGCGCGACCGTCCATCTGGTGGCAGACAGCAGCTTTCAGGAAGATGGCTTCTGCCGCTGGGTGCGTGTGGACGATGCAGACGATACCGCGCTGATTCTCAATTCCCGCAGCCTGACCGGTGCAACGCTGATCATGCCGAGAGGCGACCGCAAGGTCGGCCCTGAGAACCATGAGTTTACACAGGAGGATACAGCGAATCCTGCCGCGCTGGTGCGTCCCGCAACCTGTACGACGGATGGCATCTACTATCTCTCCTGCTCTCGCGAGGACTGCTATGCGGTCGATCACAACCAGACCTTTAGGACCCCCGCGCTGGGGCACGAGTTTGGCGGCGCGTGGCTGATGGACGAGAACTATCACTGGCAGCTCTGCCAGCGGTGCTTCAATAAAGAGAGCGCGCACGATCCACACGCCTATGATTCGACGAGCGAGACACCGAACACCTGCACCTGCGGCTACCAGCGGCCGGAAGCGGGCGCAGTACCCTGCGAACATATGAATACGGAGCTGGTCAACGAAAAGGATCCCACCTGCCTGGATAAGGGCTACACCGGCGATACGGTCTGCGCGGACTGCGGTGTGTTGCTTGAGTCCGGAACGCCCATCGGTGTTGTCAGCCATCAGTTTAGCGGGGGGTATAAGAAGTATACGGAGAATCCGGAGAACTATCACGGCATGCAGTGCTCCGGCTGCGGCCTCTGGTTTAAATTGGAACCCCACGATTTCTGCCAGCCGACCGTGTCGTCTGTGCCGGAGTGCTATCTCTGCGGCTATAAGAAAGCGGACGGCGAGATCGTGCGCTATCTCGTGACGTTCTTCTCCGACGGGGAGACCTGGAACGAGCTTCAAACGGTTGAAGGCGGCGTGCTGAGCGATGTACCCAAAGCACCGCCGAAGAGCGGCTACCGCTTCCTCGGCTGGTATCTGGAAGACGGCACAGAGGTCACAACGAGCACAGTGTTCGGCGGTGACGCCACCGCCACGGCAAAGTGGAAGAAGATCCACAGCACCGGCACCGCTGTTAGCGCCACCACCTATCCCATCACCGTGATGGACAGCAAGAACGGCGATGTGACCGCGAGCCACAAGTCCGCCGCCAAGGGCACCACTGTCACCCTGACGGTCGATCCCGATAAGGGCTATCTGCTCGATACCCTCACCGTTCTGGACGGCAAGGACAAGGAACTTAAGCTCACCGACAAGGGCGGCGGCAAGTTCACCTTCACGATGCCCGACAGCAAGGTCACCGTGGAGGCCACATTCAAGGCTGAGCAGTCCACCGGCAACAACCCCTTCACCGATGTTCCCGCGGGCGCTTACTATGAGGACGCCGTTGTCTGGGCGGTCGGCAGGAACATCACCACCGGCATGAGCGCCACGACCTTCGACCCGAACGACAGCTGCACCCGCGCGCAGATCGTCACGTTCCTTTGGCGTGCGGCCGGTTCTCCCGAGCCGAAGACCATGAAGGGCTTTGACGATGTGGCGTCCAAGGCTTACTACGCCAAGGCCGTGGCGTGGGCCGTTGAAAACGGCATCACCACCGGCACGAGCGCAAGCAAGTTCAGCCCGAACGATCCCTGCACGAGAACGCAGGCTGTGACGTTCCTCTTCCGCTATGCGGCGGCGAATGGCATGGAGGCTGTGACGATGCAGGAGCTGCTCTCCGGCTATGCAGATGCCGCGTCTGTTCCCAGCTACGCTGTGTCCGCGATGAACTGGGCGCTTGCTGCGGGGATCTTGCAGGGTGACGGCGTGAAACTGATGCCGAAAGCCACCTGCACGAGAGCACAGATCGTGACATTCCTGTACCGCGCGATGAAGTAAAGCACTTCTCCTTCGCAGGAATATGATCGACCTGAGCAAAGAAAATAGAAGCGCAGATAGACCCATTGCTGCGATTTAAGAAAAGAGCAGTGCCCTTACACGATTTGCTCGTGTAGGGGCACTGTTTTTCTGCGTTTTCAGCAGGGACATCAGCGAATGGATCAGGAGGTTTAAGGCCATACTACTACTGCGAAACGGAGGAATTCTATGGCAGTAAAAATGAGCAGGACCATAGCCCCGGAACAGCAGAGGAAGGCGGCCTTTGAGGAAGCGTGGCTGAAATACTACAACAATGTGCTGTTCGAGAAGGGACTGATCACAGAGCGGGAGCGCAACCTGATGATCAACAAGATCAATGCCAGAACCGCAAGGAGTCTGTCGAGATAAACGCAGTGCAGGAGGCCTATGTGTTTCGTGGGCCTCTTGCTTTTCTTTTTTTGCTCATGTATAATATAGATGATGATTTTGCGAAACTCAGGAGAACGATATGGATATACACACCGTGCGGCAGCAGCTTCGCACAAAAAGCCTCTATGACATTCCGCTGCGGGTGACGTATTATGCCCGCGTGTCCTCTGAATCGGATGAACAGCGAAACTCGCTGGAAAACCAGATTCGCTACTATGAAGATTTGATCCGCAAGAATAGCGCCTGGACATTCGTGCCCGGCTACATCGACGAGGGTCTTTCCGGCATCTCCACCAAGCACCGCGAGAACTTCAACCGCATGGTGGACGATGCGCAGTTCGATAAATTCGATCTGATCATCACAAAGGAGATCTCCCGTTTTGCCAGAAACACGCTCGACTCGATCCAATACACCAGGCAGCTCCTGAGCGATGGCGTGGGAGTCTTTTTCCAGAATGACAACATCAACACGCTGGACGAGGATTCTGAGCTTCGCCTTTCCATCATGTCCTCCATCGCGCAGGACGAGCTGCGCAAGCTTTCCTCCCGCGTGAAGTTCGGGCATCAGCAGGCCATCAGGCAAAACGTGGTGCTGGGCAACAGCCGGATCTTCGGCTATCGGAAGGACCAGAAGCGGCTGGTGATCGACGAAACGGAAGCCCCGATGGTGAGAGAACTGTTTGAGCGCTACGCTACCGACCGGTATTCCATGAAGCAGCTGGAAACGCTCTTTTGGGAAAAGGGGTATCGCAACCTCAACGGCAACAAGATCGCGCACTCCACCATGTCGGGCATGATCTCCAACCCCAAGTACAAAGGCTACTATGTGGGCAACAAGGTCAAGGTGGTGGATATGTTCACCAAGAAGCAGAAATTCCTTCCGCCGGAGGAATGGGTGATGTTCAAGGACGAGACCGGCGAGATCGTACCGGCGATCGTCAGCGAAGAACTATGGAACAAAGCAAACGAGATCCTCAAGCGCCGCAGCGAGGATGTAAAGAACCGTCAGGGCATCTGCAACCACGCAAACCTCCTGACCGGAAAGCTCTGGTGTACACATTGCGGCCAGCCCTACTACCGGCGGGAATCCAAAGACCGAAGCGGCAGGAAGAACAGCAAATGGCTTTGCTCCGGCAAGATCAAAAACGGCGCGGACTCCTGCGCCTCGTTTGCGATCTATGAAGAAGAGATCAAGCCTGTGCTCTACGAAGTGTTCCGCGACACCAAAGCCGACGCCGACGCCATGATCGCAGAGTATGTGAGGCTGTACAACGGACTGACGAGAAACGGCGCGCTGCCGCAGAAAATCGAGGAGCAGCAGAAGATCATTGATCTTGCCAACCGGAAGAAAAATAAGCTTTTGCAGCTGATTGCAGACGACAGCGTGACCCATGCTGACTTCAAGTCCATGACCGCCGCCTGCAACGAGGAGATCCAGGCGGCAGAGGCGGAGATCGCAGAATTGGAGCGAGATGCCTTAGAGGGGGAGGAATTCCGCAAAAAGATCGAGGAGATCCGGAAGGTGCTTGCCAACGCCCAGCGGGACGCGGCAAGCGGGATCATCACCAAGGAGTTCGTGGACAAGTATATCGACAAGATCTTTGTCACTCCCACAGAGGACTATACGCTCCTGCTCCAGATCAAGATCTTCACCGGCGAAACCACGGAAAAATACCTGCGGAAGTTCAAAAGTCGCGCGGGTATCATCACCGGGGATATGGCCGAACAGGGTAAAAAACAAGGAGATACAATACCCTTGGAAGAAGCGGTTCCTGCGGGTCACATGTTCAAGAAGATGATCGAGAGCTACGAGAAGAACCTGTAAACAAAGATAAGCTTCACAAATAGCGAAAGAGGGCGCGGCCAACAGGCCGCGCCTTTTTGCGTTCAACAGAAGATGGCACGCTCACTCCGCGCGGGCGCTTGCCGCTTACCCGCGCGGAGGAGACAAAAGGGCAGGGGGGTTGCCGCCCTTGCAGACATTTTGCGCAGAATATCGTCAAAAATACATTGTTGCATTTTTGGAGAATATGATATACTATTTTTATATGTGTGCATGCGCTGTACTGAGAGCGGGAGCCATGCGCGGGAAAGCGGCGAACCGCAGCGGGCGGCCTGCCGGAATATGCAGGGGAGATGTCCGTATGCGCGCTTGGGAGCACTTCAAAACCATCACACGTCACCGCCATCTGGTGCGGCGGTACTGTTTTCGCCTCGGCCTGTATGCACAGGGAATACGGCACGATCTGAGCAAATACAGCCCCGCGGAATTCTTCCGCGGCGTCAAGTATTATCAGGGGTATCGTAGCCCGAACGATGCCGAGCGCCGCGAGAACGGCGTGAGCCTTGCCTGGCTCCATCACAAGGGGCGCAACCGCCACCACTTTGAATATTGGATCGACTACTGCATCGGCGAGGACGGCAAGGTCTATATGGGCGGGTGCAAAATGCCGCTCAAATATGTGGCAGAGATGTTTTGCGACCGCATCGCCGCCTGTAAGATCTATCAGGGCGAGCAATATACCGACGCCTCAGCCTACGACTACTACGAACGCTCGCGCGGTCATATCCTGATCCACCCCGAAACGGGCGAACTGATCGGCGAAATGCTGCGCGTACTGAAAGAAGAGGGCGAGGACGCGGCATTTTCCTATGTGCGCGGCCTTTTGCGCGAAGAAGAGCAAAAAACGACAAAATGAGAGTTTTGTCAGATGCTTGCTTGCAATCTCCTGTATTTAAGAGTAAAATATTCTCATTATTTATTTTTGACAGAGGACGGAAAAGAACCAATGACTCATCCCTATAAGACGCGCGAGGGCGGCGCTACTGTAACGATATTTGTGCCTTATGACTGCCGGAACCACTGCCCCTTCTGCGTGAACAAGCAGGAATACGCCCATGCTGAGGGGTTCAGCGTTGAGGCGATCCTTGAGAGCATCGCCGTGATGAATGAGATCACGCCGTACTGCGACTTTGTATTTACCGGCGGCGAGCCGTTTGCCAACCTGAAGGCACTCCAGCGCATGCTCGACGCGATTCCTACCACGCATAAGGTGTATATCAACACGACCTTCCCCGTGCAGCCCGGATGCAGCGCAGAAGAGATGCTCGCCTTCACCGAGCGCAACCGCGACAAGATCACCTGCATCAACGTTTCCCGTCATCTGACGAAGTACGTTGAAGAATCGCCCGATGAGATCGTTGCCCGCATCGCAACGCCCAAGCGCGTGAACTGCGTGCTGTACATGGATTATCCTGCCGATGAGCTGATGGATTACGCCGAGCGCTGGCGCAAGTATAATATCCCCGTGCAGTTCCGCTACGACTATACCGAGACCACGCCCGAAAACCTCTATCAGGAAGAGGGCGACAAGATCCTCGCGGATCTCAAAAAGCGCTTTGTCTACAAGGGACTTGACGGCTGCCGCATGCGCAACGGCTATCATTTCGACTACAAGGGTCTGCACATGACCTATCATAAAACGCTGCCCTACTCCACCATTGTGGAAACGGGAGACGATGGCACAACTTACGACATTCTCTACGATATTCTCATTAAGCAGACCGGCGAGATCCACTCCGACTGGACGGGCGTGAAGCTCGACGTGGACGCATACCGCAAGGCCGTCTACGAGCCGTATGACCTGCGTGTGCTTGAGGGGACGGTCGACTTTTAAGGAAAGGCGGCAAAAGACGATGCACTATCAGGCAGCTGTCATCACCGTCAGCGACCGCGCGTCTGCGGGCGTGTACGAAGATAAGAGTGGCCCCGCTGTGACCCAAATGCTGAAAGAGGCGGGCTACGACGTTGTATACACCTCCATCGTGCCGGACGAAAAAGAGCAGATCAGCGCGGAGCTGATCCGCTGCGCGGACGAAGAGCACTGCGACTTGATCATTACAAGCGGCGGCACGGGGCTTTCCCCGCGCGATGTGACGCCCGAGGCAACGCGTGCCGTGCTCGAGCGCGAGATTCCTGCGATCCCGCAGGCGATGCTCTATTTTAGCCTGTCGATCACGCCGCACGCGATGCTCTCCCGCGCCGCAGCGGGAAGCAGAGGGAAGAGCCTCATTGTGAATCTGCCGGGGTCTGAAAAGGCTGCGCGCGAAAACCTGAGCGCCGTCCTCGGCGCACTCAGCCACGGGCTCAAGATGCTTGCCGGCGAAGGCCACTGAGCAGAAAATGAAGAAAAATGTCCCCGCGTTTCAAAAACGCGGGGACATTTTTGCTGCTTATCGGAGAGGTCCTTGTGCCAAAGAGCGATCCGTCACCCCTGATACCCCAGCGCGGCAGAGAGCATCTGCCCCGCGGCGACAACGGCGCGCTCGGCGTGCGCGAATTCATCCGAGTGCACGGAGCGGAACATGCCGAGCACGCTGACGACATATTTGAGCGTGCCGCCGCCGGTGAAGACCGGCGCGGAAATGGAGCGCAGGCCAATTTTATATTCGCCGTTTTCCACGGCAAAGCCTGCCTCCCGGCAGGCGGGCAGGGACGCGAGCAGCGCAGCTGCGTCTGTTTCCGTGTGGGGCGTGAAGGGTGTGAGCGGTGCTGCACGGGAGAGGAGCTTGGCAGCCTCGGTCTCGCTCATGTGGGCGAGGACGATCTTCCCCTGCGAGGTGCAGTGCAGCGGCAGGCGCGCACCGGGTGCGGAGACGATGCGCAGGCTGTCGCGCCCCTCCGCCTGATCAAGCGCGACAATGTGTCCGTTTTCATAAGTGGAGAGCATCGCAGAGCCGCCGGTCTCGTCGACCAGGTGCGCAAGGTAGGGCCGCGCGAGCGAAGAGACGTTCCAGAAGGCGATGGCGCGGCAGCCGTATTCAAAAAGCCGCAGGCCAAGGGCATACTTTCCGTCGGCATGCTGCGTGATGACATCGTGATCCCGCATGGTGGTCAAAAGGCCGAAGGCCGTGCTTTTGGGCAGTCCTGCGCGGCTACTGATGTCGGTGAGCGTCATCGGCTCGCCCGCATCGCTGAGCAGCTGCAGCAGCTCCATTGCCTTGGCAACGGAGCGGATCGTGTTGCCGTCTGCCATAAGTGTCCCTCCTGAATGCTTTTTCTTCTTTTTCATTTTAAAAAATCAGACGGTAAAAGTCAATAATGCGACAATAACAAATCGTTATCCGACAATATCGAACAGCAAGATTGCAAGCAAGCGTTATTTTTGGTAAAATATCATGCAATCAACATGGTGAAGGGAGGCGGTTTTTGTGGTGGACAGCTACGCAAGAGCCATTACCTATCTGCGCATCAGCATCACAGACCGCTGCAACTACCGCTGCCGCTACTGCATGCCGGACGCCGGCATTAAAAAATGTGCGCACGGAGATATCTGCTCGCTTGAAGAGCTGCGCGACATGGCTGCGGCAGCTGTGCGCTGCGGTGTTCGCAAGATCCGCGTTACGGGCGGCGAGCCGCTCGTGCGGCGCGGCGCAGTCGATTTCTGCCGGATGCTTGCGGAAATTCCGGGCGTTGAAGAGCTGTGTCTTACCACGAACGGCAGTCTGCTTGCAGAGCAAGCAGCAGCGCTGCGCGAAGCGGGCGTCACGCACCTCAACATCAGCCTCGATACGCTGAAAGAGGAGCGCTTTCGCGCCATCACGCGTCTTGGTACGCTTTCTGACGTCCTGCGGGGCATCGAGGCGGCCGAGCGTGCAGGTTTTGAGAAATTCAAACTCAACTGCGTGCTGCTCGGCGGCGTCAACGACGATGAGATCGCCGATTTTGCCGCGCTGACGCGCGCGCACGACTGGCAGGTGCGCTTCATCGAGCGCATGCCGATGGGCTGCGGCAGGGACTTTGGCGCCTATCTCCCTGCGCAGGCGGTTTTGGAGCGCTGTCCGGAGTTGGAGGCCATTTCGCACGACGGCGTGGCCGCGTGCTACCGCTTCCCCGGCGCGAGGGGAACAGTCGGGCTGATCGCCCCGATGAGCCACGCCTTTTGCAGCGAATGCAGCCGCGTGCGCATCACGGCGGACGGAAAATTGAAGCCCTGCCTGCATTCGGCTGCGGAGCTATCGCTGCGCGGCCTTTCGGGTGACGAATTGGAAGCGGCGATCCGCCGCGGCATTCTGATGAAACCGGAGCGCCACCACATGGACGAGACCGGAGAAACGGAAGCGCAGCGCGGCATGTTTGCGATTGGAGGGTGAAAACACATGGAACTGACGCATTTTAACGAACAGGGACGCGCCCGCATGGTGGACGTGAGCGAAAAGGCGCAGACCTTCCGCGTCGCGCGCGCCGAGGCAACGGTGCGCATGGCAAAAACGACGATGGACAAGATCAAAGAAGGCGCCATCGGCAAGGGCGACGTGCTGGCGGTCGCGCAGGTCGCGGGCATTATGGCCGCGAAGAAGAACAGCGAGCTGATCCCAATGTGCCACCCGCTGCTGCTGACAAAGGTGGACATCTCATTTTCGATCGAGGATACCGCGCTGCATATCCTGAGCGAGGTCCGCTGCCATGGCGAAACGGGCGTTGAGATGGAAGCGCTCACGGCGGTGAGCGTCGCGGCGCTCACGGTGTACGATATGTGCAAGGCCGTGCAGCGCGATATGAAGATCGACAACGTTCACCTTCTCTATAAAGAGGGCGGGAAGAGCGGCGTTTATGAAGCGGAGGAATGATAAAATGGCTCATGTAACGGCTGTGAACATCAGCGAGAAAAAGGGCGTGCGCAAGCATGAAGTTCCCTATATCGACGTAAAATGCCATCACGGCATTGTGGGCGACGCCCACGCGGGCGACTGGCACCGCCAGATCAGCCTCCTTGCCGACGAAAGCGTGGATACGATGCGTGAGGCCTGCCCCATCGAACTGGACGCGGGCATTTTTGCAGAAAACATCAATACGCGCGGCATTGCGCTCAAGACGCTGCCCGTCGGCACGCGCCTGCGCGTGGGCGAAACGGAACTTGAGGTCACGCAGATCGGCAAGCAGTGCCACAACGACTGCGAGATCAAGAAGGCGACGGGAAAATGCGTGATGCCGACCGAAGGCATCTTCGCCGTCGTGATCAAAGAGGGCCGCATTCGCCCCGGTGACGAGATCGAGGTGCTGAAATGAAGCTCATCAAAACTGAGAATGCGGTGGGTCATGTGCTCTGCCACGACCTGACGCAGATCATCAAGGATCAGTATAAGGACGCGCGCTTCCGCAAGGGTCATGTTGTGACGGAAGAGGATATTCCGGTGCTGCTCAGCATGGGAAAGGAGCACCTCTACGTCTGGGAGATGACAAGCGGCATGGTGCACGAAAACGACGCGGCGGAGCGGCTTCTGGCCCTCTGCGGGCAGGAGAACATGATCCGCAGCGAGGTAAAAGAGGGCAAGATCGAGCTGAAAGCCGCCTGCGACGGCGTGTTTTTAGTCGATTCTGCGCGCCTTGTCGCCGTGAACAGTCAGGACGAGGTGATGATCGCCACGCGCAAGGGCGGCACGGCCGTGCGCGAAGGCGACAAGCTCGCGGGCATGCGCGTCATCCCACTCATCATCGAGGAGGAAAAGCTCCAAAGAGCGGAAACGGCGACAGGGAAAGAGCCGCTGCTCGCGCTCAGGCCCTTCGTGCGAAAGACCGCCTGCATCGTTGCTACCGGCAGCGAGGTGAAAAAGGGGCTCATTCAGGATACCTTCACGCCCGTTGTCATCGACAAGCTCAAGACCTACGGCATTGAAACGCTCGAGGTCATCTACTCCGGCGACGGGGTGGAGAATGTGCGCGACGCGGTGCTCGCCATGCGCGAGAAAAAGCCCGACATGATCCTCTGCACGGGCGGCATGAGCGTCGACCCCGACGACAACACGCCGGGCGGCATCCGCGCCGCGGGTGCGAACATCATCGCCTACGGCGCGCCGGTGCTGCCGGGAGCCATGTTCCTGCTCGGCTACTTCGACGACGGCACACCCGTCATGGGTCTGCCCGGCTGCGTGATGTACGCGGGCGCGACGGTCTTCGACCTCATTTTGCCGCGTGTTGCGGCCGATGTGCCCGTCACGCGCGCAGACATTGCCGCGCTCGGCGAGGGCGGGCTGTGCCTTGGCTGCAAGCCCTGCCGCTATCCCCTGTGTCCGTTTGGAAAATAAAATCTCGCGCCTGCGGGCGCGACATTTTAGATCATCGCTATCTATTTGAAGAATAGCGAAAACAAATTCTGAAAGGAAGTACCCTAATATGAAAAAACCGCTGTCTCTGCTCCTTGCCCTTTCGCTTGTGCTTGCCCTGACTGCCTGCGGCAGCAAGAGCGACGGCGTGAACACTGACGGCGATGCCCAGAACGGTGAAAATACTGAGAGCGTTGATCTCATTGTCTTCGCCGCCGCCTCCATGACCGAAACGCTCAATGAGATCGCCGAGATGTACAAGGAAGTTGCCCCCAACGTCAACATCACCTACAACTTTGATTCCTCCGGCAAGCTCCTCACCCAGATCAGCGAGGGCGCGGACTGCGACCTCTTCATCTCCGCCGCGCCCAAGCAGATGAACGCGATGGACGGCAGCCTCATCGGCGACACGGAGAAGAATCCCGACGGCCTCGACCTCATCGTGACCGACAGCCGCGTTGACCTTCTTGAAAACAAGGTGACGCTCGCTGTTCCCGAGGGCAACCCCAAGGGCATTGAGAGCTTCGACCAGCTCGCGCAGCTTCTGAAAGGCGGCGATGTGCTGCTCGCCATCGGCAACAGCGACGTGCCTGTCGGCCAGTATACGCAGAAGATCTTTGCCTACTACGGCCTTGACGAATCGGCCATGACCGACTGCCTCACCTACGGCAACAACGTCAAGGAGGTCACGACGCAGGTGAGCGAGGCCGCTGCCGACTGCGGCATCATCTACGCGACCGACGCCTTCTCCGCTGGCCTCGAGGTCGTCGACAGTGCCACGGCTGAGATGTGCGGTCAGGTCATCTATCCCGCCGCCGTGCTCAAGGGCGAAAAGGAAGAGGCCGCGCGTGCATTCCTCGCCTATCTTGAAACCGATGCCGCGATGACCGTCTTCGAGCGCGTCGGCTTCAGCGCGGTTTACTAAAATGAAAGCCGAAAGGCGAATAGAGATCGCCTGATCTCTGCAACCCTTCTTCATGGGAGGTCACGATGGACTGGTA
>OLSD01001384.1_pt1 | contig 20231 bp, 14 predicted proteins | sample 1672211 | NCBI WGS metagenome assembly OLSD01 (sample SAMEA3136659, study PRJEB25190) | human gut metagenome | reverse complement strand
AGATTTTGTTGTGCGCTGAACGAGGAGTATTGAGCGTTAGAAATGCAAATATTGTACATGCCGAGCGCATCAAACCACCCACTCCATCCAGTTGTCGGGAGTAACAACAGCCGTTTGTTTCACGTCATAAGCAGTAAGGAATGAGGAGGGGAACTGGGTGTTGGCGCGGCGCGGATTCCTAAGGAAAAAATAGCCTAATCCCAAAACTTATACTAACTTTTGGGATTAGGAACATAAATTACAGTTTGCCTTGCTTTACAGCTCGTTCTTATGCAGCTCTGCCAGCAGCTTCACGCTCTGCGAATGGAGGTCGATGTGACGCTGCAGCTTCTCGTAGATGCCATTTATCTCCTCGTAATACACGAGGGCGGTAATCTCGCCCTGCTGCAGAGCCTTTGCGAAGAGGGAGAGCGACTCCTGCATGAGCTTCACGTCGCTATGATTGATGACCTGCTGGAGACCCTGCAACTGCTCGTAGCTGGTGCGCAGCGACGACTCTGCCTCATGCTGAGCCTGCGTCACCTGCAGCTCTGCACTCTGACGGCGCTGACGGGCTGCCTTTACGTTGGAGCTGTTGCTGTAGAGCGGAAAGCTGACGCCTACCTGGAAGCCGTTGATGCCTTCGCCCTGCTCCGTGTTGCGACGATAACCGAAAGAGATGCTGGGAAGCCACTCGTTCTTCTGCACCTTCAGATTCATGTCGGCGGCGCGGAGGGCGGTCTGAGCCACTGCCACGTCAGCATCGGCAGCAAGGGCAAGCGTGCGATACTCCTCGAAGTTAGTTATCTGCGGATAGACGGGCAGCTCCGTGTCAGTCACGTCCAGCGGCTTGCCACCGTTGAGCTGGCGGAGCTGCTGCACGAGGGCAGTGCGCTCGCCCTGCGTCTCGCTGACGAGGGTGCGCACCTCCATGCAGTCGAGCTTCACCTTGCTAAGCTCAAGAGCGTTGGCGTCGCCTGCCTCCATGCGCTTCTCATACATCTGGAGGAGCGTCTCGCTGTTGGCAAGGCGCTCACGCAGCATGGTGAGGGTCTGATTGAGGCGGATAAGGTCGATGCAGACCAGCTGAGCCTGAAGGAGGATGTCGCGGCGCTGCTTGGCAAGGAGATGGTCGCCCACGGTCTGCTGCATCTGAGCCTGCTTGTTGCGGGCGGCATACTTCGTGGGGAAATCAATCTCCTGGCTTACCACAAGCTCGCTCTCCGCCACGCCGGAGTAAGCCTTCGTGAAGAACGGACTGTACTCCACGGACGGTCCGGCGAGGGCGTTGCCAGCCTTTATCTCAAGCACATCGGCTTGGCAGTCGTGGACGAGTGACTGCAGGGTGAGGTTGTTGGCTGCCACCTGCTTGAGCACGTCGCCGACGGTGTCGGCAAGGGCTGCGCTATACGCGCTGAACGCCACTATTGTTGCGATTAGATATCTTTTCATATATGATAGGTACGATGAATGCGTTGAGTAATGTTGAGCTTATGAGTCCGCCGAGTATCACCTTTGCCATCGGCGACTGAATCTCGTTGCCGGGCAGGTCGCCGCCGAGTGCCAGCGGCACGAGGGCAAGGGCGGAGGTGAGCGCGGTCATGAGGATGGGGTTGAGACGCGAGAGCGATCCTTCCACGATGGCGTCACGGACGGTCTTGCCTTCCTCCGTGCGCAGACGCTTATACTCGGTGATGAGCAGCATGCCGTTGCGCGTGGCGATGCCGAAGAGCGAGATGAAGCCGATGACGGCAGGGATGCTCACTTCTCCGGTGGTCAGCACGATGGCGAAGATGCCGCCGATGAGCGCCAGGGGCAGATTGAGGAGGATTACGCCTGCCTCCATGGCGTTGCGGAACTGCATGAAGAGGAGGAAGAAGATGACGACGATGGCGAGGATGCAGGTGAGATAGAGCACGCGGCTGGCGCTCTCCTGACTCTCAAACTGTCCGCCGTACTCCACGTGGTAGCCCTCGGGCAGCTGCACTTCTTCGCCTACGGCTTTCTTGATGTCTGCCACGACGTCGCTCAATGCCCGTCCGCTGGTGTTGGCAGAGATGACTATCTTGCGCTGTACGTTCTCACGGTTGATGGTGTTGGGACCTGCGCTAGAGATGATGTCTGCCACGTCGCTGAGCGGCACCTTGCGTCCGTCCTGCGTGTCGATGATGAGGTCTTTTATGTCGTCGTACTTGTCGGCTTTCACCACAAGATTGAATGCGCGTCCTGCCTCATATACCTGCGACACGGTTTCGCCGGCAAGATTTACGGCGAGGAACTCGTTGAACTCGGGGAGCGTGATGCCGTTGCGGACAAGCAGCTCACGACGCGGAACAATCTTGAGCTCGGGACGCTCTATCTGCTGCTCCACATTGAGGTCGGCGATGCCTTCGATGTCCTGGCAGGCGCTCTTTATCTGATTGCCGATGGTGAACATGCGGTTGAGGTCGGTGCCGAAGAGCTTGATGGCGATGCTTGCCTGCGTGCCGGAGAGCATGGCGTCAATGCGGTGTGAGATGGGCTGGCCTATCTCGATGTTGGCTCCGGCAAGCACGGAGAGACGCTTGCGCACGTCATTGAGCACTTCCTCATGACTGCGGTCTTTCAACTCAAACGGAGCTTCTATCTCGCTGACGTTGACGCCAAGGGCATGTTCGTCAAGCTCGGCGCGTCCGGTCTTGCGTGCCACGGTCTTTATTTCGGGCACCTGAAGGAGCAGTCGCTCGGCACGGGCGCCGATGGAATCGCTCTCTTCGAGCGAAATGCCGGGGAGAGAGGAGATGTTGATGGTGAACGATCCTTCGTTGAACTTGGGCAGGAAGCTGCTGCCTAAGCAGAAGAATACGCCGATGGCTACGGCGAATAATGCCGCCGTGCCGATGATGACCTTACGTGTATTGGCGAGCACCCAGAGCAGGGCACGCTCATAATACTTCTTCAGCCAGACTGCAACGAAGGCTTCCTTCGGCATCTCGCCCTTGCTCTTGCCGAGCAGATAGCTGCAAAGCACGGGGGTGAGCGTGAGGGCTACGAGGGTGGAGGCGAAGAGAGCTGTCACGAAGGCGATGCCGAGGGGGATGAGCATGCGACCTTCCATGCCGCTGAGGAAGAACAGCGGAGCGAAGCTCACTACGATTATCAACGTGGAATTGAGAATCGGCATGCGCACTTCACGCGAAGCATTGAAGACAAGCTCGATGATTGGCACGCGCTCAGGGTCGGGCAATGCGCGGTTCTGGCGTATGTGCTTGTAGACGTTCTCCACGTCCACGATGGCGTCGTCGACGAGCGAACCGATGGCAATGGCAAGACCGCCGAGGGTCATGGTGTTGATGCTGATGCCAAGGGCATTGAGCACTATCATCGCCACGAGGAACGATATGGGGATGGTGACGAGCGAGATGACCGTGGTGCGCACGTTGGCGAGGAAGAGCATGAGGATGATGACGACAAAGATGGCGCCTTCGATGAGCGACTTCTGTACGTTGTCGATGCTGCTCTCGATGAAATCGGACTGACGGAAGATATCCGTTGATATATGCACGTCCTCAGGAAGTGTCTTGTGAAGGTCTTCGAGGGCGAGGTCGAGGTGCTTGGTGAGGTCGATGGTGCTGGTGTTGGGCTGCTTTGTCACGGTGAGGAGCACGGCAGGACGGGCACGCTCGCTTGCCACGCCGAGCTTGGGCGACTGATTGCCCACCTTTATATCGGCTACGTCGGCGAGGGTTATGACGCTCTCACCGTTCTTCTTGACGATGCACGTGCCGAGCTTCTCGGCGTCGTTGGTGGAGGTGATGCCGCGGATGATGTATTCGTTGCCGTACTCATAGCGTACGCCACCGTTGGTATTGACGTTCATGTTGCGGGTGGAAGCCATGACGTCTGAGAGCGAAACACCGAAATGCTTCATCTTGCCCGGGCTTATGAGTATCTGATATTCCTTGATGTCGCCGCCATGGACGCTGACCTGAGCCACGCCACCGGTGGAGAGCAGACGCGGACGTATCACCCAGTCGGCGTACGTACGCAGGTCTTGCTGCGAGGTGTGCTTGCTGGTGAGGCTCACAATGAGCACCTCGCCAAGGATGGACGACTGCGGACCGAGCACCGGTGCGCTTACTCCTGCAGGCATCTGTTCGCCCACGGCAGCAAGCTTTTCGCTTACTATCTGACGGGCAAGATAGATGTCGGTACCCCAATCGAATTCCACCCATACGACGGAGAAGCCGTTGGTGGACTGCGAGCGGACTCGACGTACGCCGGTACTGCCGTTGACGGCGGTCTCAATGGGGAAGGTGACGAGTTGCTCCACTTCCTCTGTTGCCATGCCGCCAGCCTCGGTCATGATGACCACGGTGGGAGCATTGAGGTCAGGGAACACGTCGACATCGGTCTTGCTGGTGGAATAGAGTCCGGCTATGACAAGCAGCACGGACGCCACCAGCACAAGTATTCTGTTCTCAAGCGAGAAGCGTATTATCTTATTCAGCATAGCTATTAATGATTATGGTTATGCGCTGGGATGGCGTTGGCAGCCGATGCCAGTCTTACCTGGACTGCGCCCTTGGTAACGACGCGGTCGCCCTTCTTCACTCCCGTAAGTATCTCCACACGCTCGCCGTCGCTCTCGCCAAGCGTCACTTCCTGCTTGCGATAGCCTTCAGCGTCAATCTGGATGTAGACAAAATGGACGCCCTGCTCCTCGGTGAGGGCGGTGAGGGGCAGCGTGATGACGTTGGGACGGTCCTGCGTGATGAGATAAATCTCGGCGTACGAGCCCTGCACGACGTCGCCGGTGTTGTTGAACTCGAAGATTACGGGGATATACGAATTGTTGACCTCTGCCGAACGACCGTAAGACTGGATGTGTCCGCCCATATCGGTGATGTCGTAGAGACGGTTGCTGTAGCTGGTGCGGAACTTGGCGCAACGTATCTTGTTAAGCTCGTTGAAGTGGCGCTCCGGTATTTCGGCACGCAGATAGAGGTGCTTGTTCTGGGTGATAACGGCAAGGGGCTGACCAGCTTCCACATAGTCGCCGCCATTGACCATACATTGCTTGATGTAGCCGCCGCGAGGAGCTGTTACAGCCACACCGCCGACGCTGCGTGTGCGTTGCATGCTGGTGTAGGTGAGCTTGGCAGCCTCATATTCCGCCTTGGCAACGGCGAGGTCTTTCTCGCTTATTATCTTGTCCTTGATGAGTGTCTTCGCACGTGTATAGTCGCGCTCGGCACGCTCGTAGTCGATGCGTGCACGCTGTACGGGGTCGCCGTCAGCCATCTGCATACCTGCGGAAGTGATGGAGAAGAGCGTGGTTCCGGCAGCCACCTTCAGTCCTTCACTCACGTGGTTCTTATACTGCACGCGTCCGCTGATGGTGGCAACAACGGCTGTCTTGTCGCATGATGCCGACATCACCTTACCACTGGTGTGGATGACGCCATGGAACATGCCTGGCTTTACTTCCTCCACCTTCACTCCGGCTGCACGAGCCTTCTCAGGCGAGAGGATTATCTCGTCGGTATGGGCGCCTTTAGCCTCATGACCTTCCTCTTCGGAATCGTGGTCGTGATGCTCGGTTTCCTCGGCATGCTCATGGTCATGGTCGTGATCGAGATGGTCATGGGACTTGCCTCCGCAAGCGACCATTCCCGCCACGAAGACTACAGATAATAAGTAATAAGTGATTCGTCTAAGCATATTTCATTAAGTGTTTATTATTAAGCTAAAAAAAGTCAGTTGCAATGATAAGGAATAAGCAATGCAACTATGTTGCAAAAGCGAAGATTATACGCATAAATAGGAACACGCGTACATATTATATACAAAAAAGCGGATGCGCTGCACTTCTGAGAGTGCTTCGCATCCGCTTAGCTTATTTACTGTTGACTGAATTAGTCAGCGAGCTTTGCCTTGATGAACTCGCGGTTGAGGCGAGCGATGTTAGCGATAGACTCGTTCTTCGGGCACTCAGCCTCGCAAGCGCGGGTGTTGGTGCAGTTACCGAAACCGAGCTCCTCCATCTTGGCGATCATAGCCTTAGCACGCTTAGCTGCCTCAGGACGACCCTGGGGAAGGAGAGCGAGCTGGCTGACCTTAGAGCTGACGAAGAGCATAGCAGAACCGTTCTTACATGCAGCTACGCAGCAACCGCAACCGATACATGTAGCGCAGTCCATTGCCTCGTCTGCGTCTTCCTTCGGAATGAGGATTGCGTTAGCGTCCTCGGGCTGGCCAGTACGAACGCTTACGTAACCACCTGCCTGCATAATCTTGTCGAAAGCAGTACGGTCTACCATGCAGTCCTTGATAACGGGGAACGCAGCCGAACGCCAAGGCTCAACTGTGATAACGTCGCCGTCGTTGAACTTACGCATGTAGAGCTGGCAGGTTGTGGCACCCTGGTTAGGTCCGTGGGGATGACCGTTGATGTAGAGTGAGCACATACCGCAGATGCCCTCGCGGCAGTCGTGGTCGAATACGAAAGGCTCGTGGCCTTCGTCAATGAGCTGCTCGTTAAGGATGTCGAGCATCTCAAGGAATGAGGTATCCGTAGGGATATCCTTCATCTCACGTGTGTCGAAGTGGCCCTTGTCCTGAGGACCGTTCTGACGCCAATATTTCAGTGTGAATGATATGTTTGCCATAATCTTTATTAGTTCTTATAGTTACGTGTCTGTACCTTGATTGCCTCGTACTCGAGCGGCTCCTTGATGAGCTCAGGAGCTGTCTCGTCGTCGTTCTTATACTCCCAGCAACCTACATAGAAGAAGTTCTCGTCGTCGCGCTGTGCCTCGCCCTCGGGAGTCTGATACTCCTCGCGGAAGTGACCACCGCAAGACTCCTCACGTGAGAGGGCGTCGTGTGCGATAAGCTCACCCATAAGGATGAAGTCGCGGAGGTGGATAGCCTTGTCGAGCTCTACGTTCAGACCTTCCTTCGATCCAGGGATGAAGAGGTTGGTGTTGAATTCCTTGCGGAGCTTCTTGATAAGCTCGATGCCTTCCTTCAAGCCCTCTGCTGTACGACCCATACCTACGTGCTCCCACAGTACGTGGCCAAGCTCCTTGTGGATAGAGTCAACAGAACGCTTACCCTTGATGTTCATGAGGCGGTCGATCTCAGCCTGAACACCCTTCTCAGCCTCTGCAAACTCGGGCAGGTCGGTAGAGAGGTGCGGCCAGATAGCCTGGTCAGCGAGGTAGTTCTGGATGGTGTAAGGCAGTACGAAGTAGCCGTCTGCCAAGCCCTGCATAAGAGCAGATGCACCAAGACGGTTAGCACCGTGGTCAGAGAAGTTACACTCACCGATAGCGAACAGACCTGTGATAGAGGTTTGAAGCTCGTAGTCAACCCAGATACCACCCATTGTGTAGTGGATAGCAGGATAGATCATCATCGGGTTGTAATACTTCACGCCGTTAATCTCGTTGGCGAGCTGGCCAGGATTAACGTCTGTAATCTCCTCGTACATGTCGAAGAGGTTGCCGTAACGCTGACGGATAACGTCGATGCCGAGACGGTTGATTGACTCAGAGAAGTCGAGGAATACGGCGAGACCGGTGTTGTTAACGCCGAAGCCCTTGTCGCAACGCTCCTTGGCAGCACGTGAAGCAACGTCACGCGGAACGAGGTTGCCGAATGCCGGATAGCGGCGCTCCAAGTAGTAGTCGCGGTCTTCCTCAGGAATGTCGCTACCCTTCTTGGTGCCAGCCTGAAGTGCCTTAGCGTCCTCAATCTTCTTCGGTACCCAGATACGGCCGTCGTTACGAAGTGACTCAGACATAAGAGTAAGCTTAGACTGCTTGTCGCCGTGTACGGGGATACATGTCGGGTGGATCTGTACGTAGCAGGGGTTAGCGAAGTAAGCACCCTTACGGTAGCACTGGATGGCAGCTGTACAGTTACAGCCCATAGCGTTAGTAGAGAGGAAGTAAGCATTGCCGTAACCACCAGTAGCGATTACAACGGCGTTTGCAGAGAAACGCTCGAGCTTACCTGAAATGAGGTTCTTGGCGATGATACCACGAGCGCGGCCGTCAACGATAACCACGTCTTCCATCTCGTAACGTGTATAGAGGAGCACGCGGCCTGCATTTACCTGCTTTGAAAGTGCTGAGTAAGCACCGAGGAGGAGCTGCTGGCCGGTCTGACCCTTAGCGTAGAATGTACGTGATACCTGAGCACCACCGAATGAACGGTTGGCGAGCATGCCGCCGTACTCACGTGCGAAAGGTACACCCTGAGCTACACACTGGTCGATGATGTCGTTTGATACCTCAGCGAGGCGGTATACGTTAGCCTCACGAGCACGGTAGTCACCACCCTTTACTGTATCGTAGAACAGACGGTATACTGAGTCGCCGTCGTTCTGATAGTTCTTGGCAGCGTTGATACCGCCCTGAGCTGCGATAGAGTGAGCACGACGGGGAGAGTCCTGGATGCAGAAGTTAAGCACGCGGAAACCCATCTCGCCAAGGCTGGCTGCTGCAGAAGCACCTGCAAGACCTGTACCTACAACGATAATGTCGAGCTTGAGTTTGTTCTTGGGGTTCACCAGACGCTGGTGAGCTTTATAGTTGGTCCACTTCTCGGCCACTGGGCCTTCAGGGATTCTTGAATTAATTGTCTTAGCCATAATATGAATTATGTATATTTGATTTTTAGTTTTTAATTAGCAGCAGAGGCTCGGTGCGCAACCAAGTGCGAAAGCGATTACTACTACGAGGAAACCGAGGACGAGGAGGGTTGAGTAAACCTGACCGATGACCTTCCAACGGTTAAACCATACCTTACCGTTCCAGCCGAATGTCTGCATTGCGCTCCAGAAACCGTGTGTGAGGTGGAACCAGAGTGCTACGAGCCATACGATGTAGAGAACTACGTAAACCGGGTTAGCGAAGGTCTGCTGAATCCAACCGAAACCGTCAGCAGGTGCGCATACGCCCTCGAAACCTGCGAGCTCGGCGAACATCATGTTGTACCAGAAGTTGAAGAGGTGGAGCAACAGACCGAGAACGATGATGATGCCAAGAACGAGCATGTTCTGAGATGCCCACTCTACGCCCTGAGGCTTAGCTGTTACCTCGTAACGAGAATTGCCACGAGCGGCACGGTTCTGCATCGTGAGCCAGAAGGCAAACACGAAGTGGAGTACGCAGAGGGCGCCCAAACCGATTGTTGCAACTACGGCATACCAGTTGGCGCCGAGGAACTCACAGATCATGTTGTAAGCGTCTCCTGAGAAGAGCGCAGCAACATTCATTGACATGTGGAATGTCAGGAATAGAACAAGCGCGATGCCGGTCAAGGCCATCACCACCTTTCTACCGATGGATGAATTGATTAACCACATAAATGATTTAAAATTTAAATTATTAACTGTTAGAATTATAGAATTTCATATCCAATATTTATTCTTTAAGGTCACAGCTATAAGCCACAGCGACACTCCTTACTATATAATAGGTAAAGGGACGCTCTAACAATCTGCAAAAATACTGAAAATAGATGATAAATCAAACTATTTCACTCCAAAAATCATTTTTTATTCTTAATTTTGCGAGGACAAACAATGCTGGTTAATTAGAAATGTAGACAACCAGCGGAAATCACAAACAGATATATGAATTTCAAATACGACGTTATAGTCATTGGTGGTGGTCACGCCGGATGCGAAGCGGCATGCGCGGCTGCAAGAATGGGAGCGAAGACGTGCCTTGTGACGATGGACATGAATAAGATAGGACAGATGAGTTGCAACCCCGCCGTGGGCGGCATCGCCAAAGGACAGATAGTACGCGAGATTGACGCTCTTGGAGGCGAGATGGCGCTCGTCACCGATGCCACGTCCATACAGTTCCGTATGCTCAACCGCGGTAAAGGTCCGGCAGTATGGAGCCCGCGTGCACAATGCGACAGAGGAAAGTTTATATGGGAATGGCGCACCCGTCTCGACCGTGTGGACAACCTCGACATCTGGCAGGACGAAGCCTGCGAGCTGCTTGTCGAGAACGGAGAGGCAGTGGGCGTTGAGACAGTCTGGGGCGTTACGTTCCGAGCAAAAGCGGTAATCATCACAGCGGGCACGTTCCTTAACGGACTGATGCACGTGGGAAGGAAGAAGGTACCGGGAGGCAGATGCGCCGAACCTGCCGTCCTTAACTTCACGGAGAGCATCACGCGTCACGGCATAACGTCGGAGAGAATGAAGACGGGTACGCCGGTTCGCATCGACAGACGCAGCGTACACTTCGAGGATATGGAGTGCCAACCTGGCGAAACCGACAACCACGGATTCTCATACATGACCGCTCCGCGTCATCTGGAGCAACTGCCATGCTGGACCACATACACTAATAAGGAGGTGCACGACACGCTTCGCGAAGCCATCGCTGAGTCGCCTCTCTACAACGGACAGATTCAGTCTACGGGTCCACGTTACTGTCCTTCCATCGAAACAAAGCTGATGACTTTCCCAGACAAGGACCAGCACCCGCTCTTCCTCGAACCTGAAGGCGAGGATACCAACGAGATGTATCTTAACGGCTTCTCCTCGTCGATGCCGATGGAGGTGCAGTTGAATGCTCTGAAGAAGATCCCTGCGTTCCGAGACATAAAGGTATACAGACCGGGATACGCCATAGAGTACGACTACTTCGACCCGACACAGCTGAAGCCGTCGTTGGAATCGAAACTCGTAAAGGGACTTTTCTTTGCCGGTCAGGTGAACGGAACGACGGGATATGAGGAAGCTGGTGGACAAGGCACGATGGCTGGCATCAACGCTGCCCTACTCTGCAGCGGCAGCGATCCTTATATAATGAAGCGTGACGAAGGATATATCGGCGTGTTGATTGACGACTTGACGACGAAGGGCGTGGACGAACCATACCGTATGTTCACATCAAGAGCAGAATACAGAATACTTCTAAGGCAGGACAACGCCGACGCACGACTCACAGAGAAGGCGTACAACCTCGGACTTGCCACTCGCGAACGTTACGACCGCTGGCTTACAAAGAAAGCAGAGATAGACCGCATCATCAGTTTCTGCAATTCCACGAACGTGAAGCCACGCGACATCAACGCCGCTCTCGAATCGTTCGGCACCACATCGCTACAGTTCGGTTCCACTATAGCAAGCCTTATAGCACGACCGCAGCTCGGCATCAAGCAACTCGCTTCTGCCATCCCCACCCTACAAGCCGCCCTTGACATGAATGACGAACGTAAGGACGAGATTGTGGAAGCAGCCGAAATACTCATCAAGTACGACGGATACATCAAACGCGAACGACAGATTGCAGACAAGATGCACCGACTGGAGGACATCCGAATCAAAGGACACTTCCGTTACGAGGAGCTTCACGAGATATCCACAGAAGGAAGACAAAAGCTCTCACGCATCAATCCCGAAACCCTCGGACAAGCTTCCCGCATTCCAGGAGTGTCGCCCAGCGACATCAACGTCCTGCTCGTGCTGATGAAGAGATAGCTTGAGTTAGGAGTTAGGAATTAGGAGTTAAGAGTTCCACGTGAAACAAATACAATAACAAACATACATTAAACATTTGAAAATGAACAACAAACTATTGCTTGACAATCTGCGTTGCATACCAGATTGGCCTAAGAAGGGAGTCAACTTCCGCGACGTCACCACACTCTTCAAAAACAACGCGTGTCTGAAGGAGATTTGTGACGAGATGTACGAGCTCTACAAGGACAAGGGCATAACGAAGATTGTCGGCATCGAGTCGCGCGGCTTCGTAATGTCATCTGCCCTCGCCCTCCGTCTTGGAGCCGGCGTTGTGCTCTGCCGCAAGCCCGGCAAGCTTCCTTGCGACACCGTGCAGGAAAGCTACGCTAAGGAATACGGCAAGGACACCATAGAGATTCACAAGGACGCCATCGGCGAAGACGACGTAATTCTGCTCCACGACGACCTCCTCGCTACCGGCGGAACAATGAAGGCAGCTTGCAACCTCGTAAAGAAGTTCAACCCAAAGAAGGTCTACGCTAACTTCATCATCGAGCTTGTCAACGAAGGTCTGAACGGACGTGAGGGATTCGATGAGGACATCGAGATAACATCTCTCATCAAGATCTAACATTAAAGACCAGACAAGAGGAAAGCTATAAAGGCGCGGCAAGCAACAACACTTGCCGCGCCTTTCAGTTCCACGTGAAACAAACCGTCCCAAACCACTTAGTTCCAAACCACTTACAGTCCACCATTATGACAAAAGAAGAAAACGCAAAGCGCATCGAGCGTCTTAAGAACATCGTGCTTAACATGCCGGACAAGCCCGGCAGCTACCAGTTTTACGACGCCGACCATACTATTATATATGTAGGCAAGGCGAAGCGTCTCAAGCAGCGCGTCTCAAGCTACTTCCATAAAGAGGTGGATAGGTTTAAGACGAAGGTGCTGGTGTCCAAGATAGAGGACATCAGCTACACGGTGGTCAACACGGAAGAGGACGCATTGCTGCTCGAGAACAGTCTTATCAAGAAATACAATCCCCGCTATAACGTCCTTCTCAAGGACGGAAAGACCTACCCCAGCATCTGCGTAACGAACGAATACTTGCCTCGTGTATTCAAGACCCGCCAGATAAACAAACGCTTCGGCACCTTCTTCGGACCCTACTCGCATACGGGCAGCATGTTCGCAGTTCTGGAACTTATCCATAAACTCTACAAGCCTCGGACTTGCCGAATGATTATTACCAAGGAAGGTATCGAACAAGGCAAGTACAAGCCTTGCCTGGAATATCACATCCACAACTGCAAGGCGCCTTGTTGCGGTAAGCAAAGCCTCGAGGATTATCAGGCTGCAATAGCTCAAGCACGCGAGATTCTGAAAGGAAATACGCGCGAACTAAGCAAGCATATCTACGAGGAAATGCAGAAAAAGGCGGCGGAACTCAAGTTTGAGGAGGCGGAAGAGCTAAAGCAGAAATACATTCTTATAGAGAATTTCTGCGCCAAAAGCGAGGTGGTCAGCCATACTATTACGGACGTTGACGTATTCTCCATCATTGACGACGAAGCACAAAGAACGGCATTCATCAATTATATACATGTAAAGAACGGTAGCGTCAATCAGAGTTTCACGTTCGAATATAAGCGAAAGCTGGATGAATCCGACCAGGAACTTCTCCTTACTGCCATCCCTGAGATTCGCGAACGCTTCCAAAGCCACGCTAAAGAGATAATCGTACCCTTCGAAATGGAATGGCAACTGAGCGGTGCCACGTTCTTTGTGCCGCAGCGTGGCGACAAGAAGCACCTGCTTGAGCTTGGCGAAATGAACTGCCGACAGTACAAGTTCGATAGGCTTAAGCAGGCAGAAAAACTCAATCCGGAGCAGAAACAGACGCGTCTAATGAAGGAGCTGCAGCAGAAACTCCACCTCGAAAAGCTGCCTTATCAGATAGAATGTTTCGATAACTCGAATATTTCGGGTACGGATGCCGTTGCAGGATGCATCGTCTTCAAGGGTATGAAGCCATCGAAGAAGGACTATCGCAAGTATAACATCAAGACGGTGGTCGGTCCTGACGATTACGCCTCTATGCAGGAGGTGGTCAGACGTCGTTATTCGCGCATGGTGGAGGAAGGTTCTGCCCTGCCCGACCTTATCATTACGGACGGTGGATTGGGTCAGATGAGCGTGGTGCGCGAGGTTGTGGAGGGCGAATTAGGGCTTAACATTCCTATTGCAGGACTTGCAAAGGACGACCGTCACCGCACCAACGAACTACTTTTCGGCAATCCTCCGCAGACCATTGCGCTAAAGACAGACTCCGAACTTTTCCATATCCTGACGCAAATCCAGGACGAGGTGCACCGTTACGCCATACAATTCCATCGCGACAAGCGATCAAAGCACGCCCTTCACAGTGCGCTGGACGAGATTCCTGGCATTGGTCCTGCCACACGCGACAAGCTGCTCAAGACGTTCAAGAGCGTGAAACGCATCCGCGAAGCAACGTTCGAAGAGCTGGCAGAAGCTGTAGGCATGGCGAAGGCAAAAGCCATTACCGAACACTTCAGTCAGAAAAGCGGCTCCGAGAACACCCATTAAATAAAGAATACTTGTAGGTATCGTTTTTTTATGATATCTTTGTAGAATACAGAAACATCACTAACAGACCATCAAAATGAGAACAGTCATACAGCGTGTACAGCACGCATCAGTCACCATCGACGGCACAGTAAAGTCAAACATCGGCAAGGGCTTCCTCCTGCTCCTTGGCGTAGAGGAAACCGACACATCGGAAGACGTCGACTGGTTGGTAAAGAAAGTGGCAGCCTTGCGCGTTTTCGACGATGAGAACGGCGTAATGAACCGCTCCATTCTGGACGTAGAAGGCGAAGCTTTGGTCGTCAGCCAGTTCACGCTTTACGCATCTTACAAGAAGGGCAACCGCCCGTCATGGTTCCGCGCAGCCCGTCACGAAATCTCCGTACCGCTCTACGAGGAATTCTGCCGCAAGCTCTCCGACGCCCTCGGACGTCAGGTCGGCACCGGTGAATTCGGAGCAGACATGAAGGTGGAGCTGCTTAACGACGGTCCCGTGACCATATGCATTGACACAAAGAATAAGGAATAAGAACACAAAAGAGGCAGTCCGTTAACGTCTAAAAAACATCTAACAATGACAATAAAAGAAGCACAAGAAGCGGTAGACCGTTGGATAAAGGAGTACGGCGTGCGCTATTTCTCCGAACTGACCAACATGGCTTGCCTTACTGAAGAAGTGGGCGAACTCGCCCGCATTATGGCACGCCGCTACGGCGACCAGAGTTTTAAGGAAGGCGAAAGCCACGATTCCTCCGAAGAAATGGCGGATATCCTATGGGTACTTATCTGCCTTGCCAACCAGACCGGCGTGGATCTTACAGAAGCCCTACAGAAAAGCTTTGAGAAGAAGACCAAGCGCGACAAGGACCGCCACAGAAACAATCCCAAGCTAAAGGCATAAAGAGGCTTAAATGCCCTCCCTAAAGAAATCACCAACAAACAATAAAAACCAACAATTATGGGAATCATCAAAGACATTATCCTCAACGAAGAGGACAACCAGCAGGCTCAGCAGAAGCCTAACAAGTACGAGGACGCCCTCAGAAAGTACAACACCAACCTTGACGACGCAGCCGTACGTGAGGCTGTACGTAAGATCATCGCCGAGAAAGTACCCGAGAACGACACTATGGACGTTAAGAAGTTCCTCTTCGGCAGCATCGAGCTTACTACTCTCAAGACCACAGATTCAGACACAAGCGTTCTCGCCTTCACAGAGCGCGTAAACGACTTCGACAACGAGTATCCTGACCTTCCCCACGTAGCCACCATCTGCGTTTACCCCTGCTTCGCCAAGACCGTTTCTGAGTCATTGGAGGTAGACGGCGTAGAAATTGCTTGCGTGAGCGGATCATTCCCTTCTTCTCAGGCTCGCATCGAGGTAAAGGTTGCAGAGACCGCACTTGCCGTTGCCGACGGCGCCACAGAAATAGACATCGTATTGCCGGTAGGCAAGTTCCTTTCCGGCGATTACGAGGGCGTTTGCGACGATATCGCCGAGATGAAGGCAGCATGTGGAGAGTCTGTTCCCATGAAGGTAATCCTCGAGACCGGTGCTCTCAAGACCGCATCTAACATCAAGAAGGCTTCCATTCTCTCGATGTACGCCGGTGCAGACTACATCAAGACATCTACCGGTAAGATGGAACCTGCCGCAACTCCCGAAGCAGCCTACGTAATGTGCCAGGCCATTAAGGAATACTACGATGAAACGGGCATACAGATAGGTTTCAAGCCCGCTGGCGGCATCAATTCTGTAATGGACGCAATTATATACTACACGATAGTAAAAGAGGTTCTGGGCGAGAAATGGCTCACCAACAAGTGGCTCCGCCTCGGCACCTCACGCCTCGCCAACATGCTCCTCAGCGAGCTGAAAGGCGAGCAGATAAAGTTCTTCTAAAGCTAAGAGGCTGCATAGAGGAGGGCGATTGCCCAGCCTCTATGCAGCCTCTTGGCTTTTCTTAGCTATTTCTCTTAATCACAAAATCCAGGTAAGCTTGCAGGGCTTCTTTTATTTCCTGCTGCCCTACCCTTTCGTCCAGGAATCTCTGCGCCTCGGCGTGAAAGTCCCACATTCTCTTTTCGGCATACTCAATGCCACCCATTCTCTTCGTGTAATCCACGAGGCTTGCTATTTCTTCAGCCGTAACCGAATGGTCTTTCACCTTTAGGGCGAGGCGCTTCATGTCCTCATCACCACCATTGTTCACAGCATGTATGACGGGGAGCGTCAACTTTCCTTCAGCCATATCGTTGCCGGTGGGCTTGCCAATCTCCTTTGAGTCGTAATAATCGAAGATGTCATCGCGAATCTGGAAGATAATTCCGAGGTTCTGACCGAACTGCTTGGCAGCCATCACATCCTCCTCAGACGCTCCTGATGACAACGCTCCGATGCCGGCGCACGCCTCGAAAAGCGCCGCTGTCTTCTGCTTTATCACGTCGTAATAGACATCCTCTGAGATGTCCTTACGACCAATATTGGAGAGCTGCAGAATCTCTCCGTCGCTGAGCGTTCTTCCCAGTTCGGCAAGGTAAGTGACAATCTGCTCTGAATGAGTTCTTGCCACACAAAGGAGAGCCGTGGAGAGAATATAGTCGCCCACGAGCACAGCCACCTTGTTATCGTACGTGGCGTTCACCGAAGCCTGTCCTCTACGCTCCTCGCTCTCGTCCACCACGTCATCGTGTACGAGCGAAGCGGTATGAAGCAGCTCCAAACCTACGGCAGCGTTCTGCGTGACATCAGTTATCTGTCCGAAATTACGCGCCATAAGAAGTATCAGAATCGGGCGCATACGCTTGCCTGCACGCTTGCGAATATGTTCGAGCGCACTACCCAGCAACCCATCCTCGTGTGAGAGCGACTGGTTGAAAAGACTAACAAAATCGGCGAGCTCCGCCTCTATCGGGTGCTTAATGATTGACAGATAATCCATTGTGTTATAATATTTCGTACAAAGTTAGTTATTTTGCCGTTATTAGTGACATTTTTTTTGTAATTTTACACCTAATAAATATAAATAAAGCTGGCTGGTATACGAGTGTATGTGTCTACCAGCCAACTTGTCAACTAATTGAACAAAATGGACAAATTATTCCTTCTCGACGCTTACGCGCTCATCTATCGCGCTTATTATGCGTTCATAAAGAACCCGCGAATCAACTCCAAGGGTATGAACACCTCTGCCGTCATGGGCTTCGTGAACACTCTAAACGAGATTCTCACCAAGGAGCATCCCACGCATATCGGTGTGGCGTTCGACCATGGCAAGACGTTCCGCGACGAGGCTTTCCCTGCCTATAAGGCGCAACGCGAGGAGACGCCTGAGGACATACGCGCCTCCGTACCCGTCATCAAGGATATCATTACTGCCATGAACATTCCCGTGCTGCAGGCGGACGGCTTCGAGGCGGACGACGTAATCGGCACGCTTGCCACCAAGGCTGGAGCCGCCGGCATCGAGACCTACATGCTCACACCTGACAAGGACTACGGTCAGCTGGTACGCGACAATGTCTTCATCTTCCGTCCGCGTCACGGAGGAGGATATGAGACGATGGGACCGAAGGAGGTGAACGAGAAGTACGGTCTCTCCTCCCCCGACCAGGTCATCGACCTCCTTGCGCTCATGGGCGACTCGGCTGACAATTTCCCAGGCTGTCCGGGCGTGGGTCCGAAGACTGCTGCCAAACTCATCGGCGAGTTTGGCAGCATCGACGCCATGCTTGCCAATTCGTCAAAGATAAAGGGCAAGCTGCGCGAGAAGGTGGAGGGAGCCGTTGAGGACATCCGCATGTCAAAGTTCCTCGCAACCATCCGAACCGACGTTCCCGTGGAGCTCAACCTTGATGCGCTCAAGCTGAAGGAGCCGGACATGAAGCGACTCACCGAAATCTTCACGGAATTGGAGTTTAAGAGTCTGCTTGACAAATTTGTAAAGAAGCCTCAACAACCGCAAAAAACTGTTAACGCTCAACTCGATTTATTTGCAGAAAATCCGACCAACCATTCAGTTGACGCGGAATTTTCGAAGTATGAGAGCCTAAAAACCACCCCGCACGAGTATCAACTCATTGAAACAGAAGAGGATGCACGCAAATTATTTGATTCATTTGTTACAAAACAAATTCTCAGTCTAGACACGGAGACCACTTCTGTCAACCCGATTGACGCCGAACTCGTGGGTTTGAGCTTCGCAGCGGAGGAAGGAAAGGCATTTTACGTGGCAATTCCGGCTGAACGTGAAAAAGCGGAAAGAATTGTTAATATATTCAAACCGTTGTACGAAAGTACCGAAATTCTGAAAATAGGACAGAACATCAAGTACGACATGGAGGTGCTCATGAATTACGGCGTTCGCCTCTCAGCGCCCATGTTCGACACGATGATTGCCCATTACGTGCTCCAGCCCGAGCAGAAGCACAACATGGACATCCTTGCCGAAACTCTGCTCAATTATCAGACTGTCCACATCGACGAGCTTATCGGACCTAAGGGAAAAGGTCAGAAGAGCATGCGCGACCTCTCCCCTGCCTCCGTCTGCGACTATGCCGCTGAGGACGCCGACGTCACGCTGCGCCTCTACAACGTGCTGAAGCCGCGTCTTAAGGAAGCTGGTGTGGAGCAGTTGTTCTACGATATAGAGATGCCGCTGGTGCCGGTGCTTGCCGAAATGGAGACCACGGGCGTGCGTCTGGACACCGAAGCCCTTGCCGAAACGTCCAAGGTGCTCACCGAACGCATGAAGCAGATAGAGCGAAACATCTACGAGCTCGCCGGACATGAGTTTAACATCGCCTCGCCGAAGCAGGTGGGAGAAGTGCTTTTCGGCGAGATGAAGATTGTGGAGAAGCCTAAAAAGACCAAGACCGGACAGTACGTCACGTCTGAGGAGGTGCTTCAGCAGCTCCGCTCGAAGGCTCCCATCGTGGCTGACATCCTCGAACACCGCGGTCTGAAGAAGCTCCTCGGCACCTACGTCGACGCTCTTCCGAAGCTTATCAATCCGCGTACGGGCCATATCCATACGTCTTTCAATCAGGCAGTTACGGCTACGGGTCGCCTTTCTTCGTCCGACCCCAACCTTCAGAACATCCCCGTCCGCGGCGAGGACGGCAAGGAGATTCGCAAGTGCTTCATCCCCGAACCGGGCGAGCTGTTCTTCTCTGCCGACTACTCCCAGATAGAGCTGCGCGTAATGGCTCATCTCTCCGGCGACAAGAACATGATAGAGGCGTTCCGCGAGGGCTATGACATCCATGCCGCCACCGCAGCACGCATCTATAAGGAGAAGATAGAGGACGTAAGCCGCGACCAGCGTACGAAGGCAAAGCGAGCCAACTTCGGCATCATCTACGGCATCACGGTCTTCGGTCTGGCTGAACGACTGGAGATCAGCCGAGACGAGGCAAAGCAGCTCATCGACGGCTACTTCGAGACGTTCCCCGACGTGCACGCCTACATGGAGAAGGCCAAGGAGCTTGCCCGCGAGCACGGCTACGCCGAGACGTTCTTCCATCGCCGCCGCTATCTGCCGGACATCACATCGCACAACGCCACCGTGCGCAACTTTGCCGAGCGCAACGCCATCAACGCGCCCATACAAGGCTCAGCCGCTGACATCATTAAAATTGCTATGGTGAAGATTTACGAGCGTTTCCGCAAGGAAGGAATAAGGTCGAGGATGATTCTCCAGGTGCACGACGAACTCAACTTCTCCGTCGTACCTGAGGAAAAGGAGAAGGTGGAGAGAATTGTGTTGGAGGAAATGCAGAACGCCTATCCTCTCCAGGTGCCTCTCGTGGCAGACTCAGGATGGGGTAAGAATTGGTTGGAAGCGCATTAGACTGACTGCGGCAAAATAGTAGCGGAGGTCTCCGGCCTCCGCAGCACAAGCCTTATAATCAGATAATTATAGAATTAAACCCAAATCGGTCATTAGAAAAGTCTTCTTGTCAAAAATCATGTCCTTCATGCCTTGATGTCTGCTAATGCAAATATTGTCAAAACGGTAAAAACTTGTTACAAAATAAAAATTGATTCTAGAGTTCAGGTTCGCTGTTTTTACGGTGTTTTGCTGTGCAAACAGCACCCATGCTTAACAATAGCGCCACTTTTACACTCCAATAGTGCCACTATTAGACAGTAAAA
>OLSD01001381.1_pt1 | contig 20240 bp, 14 predicted proteins | sample 1672211 | NCBI WGS metagenome assembly OLSD01 (sample SAMEA3136659, study PRJEB25190) | human gut metagenome | reverse complement strand
TCACGCGTAAATTATCTGGTTTACAACCGAGATAGCGCAGGAGTCCCTCGCACTGACACGGGGTGCCTATAAAGAGAACGAGACGCCCGGACTTGAGCTGCTCTCTCACCTCCGGGTAAGAAGGCCCAACGACACTCTGGACGTACTTGCTATTACGGAAGCGCCAGAGCTCATCGGCGCTCTCGACACCGAAATGGCCGACTTTCAATCGCCCGGGAGCTCCTTCGGCACGAGACAGCTGCTCGCCACGAAGATATCCCGCACCAAAAACAATCCCACCCTCGTCGAGAACTGTTTGGGCGATAGCGCTGAACGCACCACCCGAAGTGCTCTGACCGAGGACCTCAGCGTTGTTATGTTGGACGAGGAAGGCACGCTGCGGCTTAGGCTTGTCCTGCTCGACATTGATGACCGGGCAAACCTTCTCGCATAGCCCGCATTCGACACACGACTCAGCGTCGACGACTGGATACTCACAGCCTTCAGAGTCATATTCCATGGTTATGCAGCCCTTGGGACATCTGAGAGCACATGCAGAACAGCCACAGCATTTCGATTTGTCGGTTATATTAATCATTAATTTCCTCTATAACTCTAGCGCTGAGGAGAGCCAGCACGCAGACTTAGACCTATACGCCTCTAAACGCGCCTCAACGAGTCCAAAATCAATATCTCTGGCGGAGACGGCAGCGAATTGCTCAGGGCTCTCGCAGATGCGGTCGGCATCACCGAGAACATTCAGGAGCGTGTCGATCCTAGAGTTCGTCGACTGAGAACCCATGTTTTCATGACGACGGAACGAGGAAAACGGCACATGGAAAATGTTGGAGAAGACACTGCCGTGAAAGGAGTCGGTACAGACGTAAGAGGCATGCGAGATAAGACTCACCCACTCAGCGGGGCCGGCGTCCCACGGGTAGATATCGGCGTAGCTTTCGTCGTATTTCACATACTCATCGGGATGCGCAATCGCGACAATCTTCAAGCCGCGCTCATGTGCGAGTCGAACAGCGCATTCTCGATTCCAGAGATTCTTTCCCATGAAGTAACACAGAACATAAGGCTCATTAGGAACCTCAACATTAGAATTTGCCGAAACATCAGACCATTTATCTGCGTCAAGAAGCATTGTCGGGTCGCAAACAACCTCACAACGCTCCCCAGTTGCCTTCTGCACTAGATCAGCCCCGGTTTCCTCGCGTACGGATATCGCTGAGTAGTCGGAGAGGAAGCGTGCAGTAAGGTCAAGATACTTCTCGGGAAGCCGCGAGACACCGAAGCTGGTGGCATAGGAGACCTTGCGAACCGGCGGCTTCGCGAAGGAGAGCGTGAAGTAATCGCCTGCTATGTTCACGGGCAGCCAAAGCTGGTCACTGCCCACCAGCACAGTGTCGAACAAATCGACGATGTCAGAGAGCTCCTCGAAGGAAGCAGTCCTCTCCGTGAACCTGAAATTGGATACCTCAAACTGCTTGAACGCGGTCTTCCTGGCCGCCATCTCCCTACCGAAGGTTTTATCTAGCTTCTGTTTGGCTCTATGCCCCACGAAGCCAAGCTTAGCTTTATAGAGCTCAGAATCGAAAATGTGCTCAAGATAGTAGCCATTACGGCCCTTCGAGATGGCCTTGCCCAAGCCTCTCTTGTCGATAGTCAGAGCATCAACACCCATGTCCTCTAGCGCACGCTGAGTGGCGTATGCCTGTAAGACACTGCCGAAGTTGATTTTATCGTGGCAGGAAGCGATGGCAACCCTTTTCTTGGTGCTACTAGTCAATTTCGGTCCTTTCATGCTCGCCCATGGCGGAGCGGTAGAAAATCAGGAGTTTTGAGGCGGCAGATGAGATGTCGTAGTCACGAATCAACTCGAGGTCGCATCCGGATGGGTGCTTTCCGACCATCCGCAGGAGTTTGCGCGCCCACACACCTGGGTCGCTATCGAGCGACTCAAACTCCATGAGCGACGTGGCAGCCGCTTCAGCCGTCACAGTGTCGGAGGCAAGAATTGGCGTCTGAGCGGCTTGGCACTCTATGCCGACCATGGGAAGGCCCTCATAAAGGCTGGGCAGACAGAACACGTCAAAAGCACGATAGAGCGAAGGCACGTCTACACGTGTCCCAAGGAACAAGACCGATCCATCTAAACCGAGCTCGCATGCCTTTTCGTGTATGCAATTCAGAAGCGGGCCGTCCCCCACTAGAGCGAGAACAGAACCGGGGCGAAGCTCCAGCAGCTCCTTGAAAATCTCAAGAAGGAAAATATGATTCTTCTGCTCCATGAAACGACCGATATGGCCAACAAGCAGCTGGCCATCCGCAACCCCAAGAAGCTCACGCTCGCGAGCGCGGTCCTCCGAATTTGGGCTAAAGACGGAGAGGTCAACAGCGTTGCGCATAATTGTGTAATCGGCGCCCTTGCCAAACAGCCAGTCACCAGCAAGCCTGCTGCACGCGAGCCTGTGAGTTGGGTAGCGATTCGCCTGAGTCTTAAGAACGGCTTTGAGAGCGTTCTTCGCGAGCTCCCCCCTTCCACTCGTGGAATGACTGTGGGCAATGCGCACGGGAATGCCAGCCCTCTTTGCTGCACGAAGAGGGAATACCGAAAGCGCGTTGATGTGACTATGAACGATAGGCCAGCCCTCTTGCTCAAAGAGCCTGCCGAGCCCCATCTGGTACTCGGCAATATGCTGATATGGGGGGATCTCGAAAACACGGCCACCGAGAGTCTCGATCTCATCGCGAGGCACGAGCGTCGAGTCGGAGTCAACTAGAAAGTCAAACTGAACCTGCGAGCGATCAATGCTACGGTAATAGTTCATAATAACTGACTCGACACCGCCGCCAAGCATCTTGCCCATAACCATGGCAACACGGAAATCGGCGGCAACGCGTCGAGATAGCCCAATTTGAGCACAAGAGCTCTTAGGGCAAGCGGCATTACTTATCAAGACACTCCCCCGCCCACATAAACGAAACGCCTGCCCTCATGGCCGCCGACGCGTCGCCAGCCTTATCGCCAAACAACGCGCCGCCACTAGGATTTGAGTTAAAACACGCATCGCGGCTAACAGCATCCCCGGTGCCGGCTTTCGGCAATCGCACGGGCCAATTAAGAAGTTCGACATCTTCCATAACGAGCGTCTCGCCGTACTGGACCTCGATAACATGCAGATCCCCTTCGACTGAGTGCGCCGAGTGTGGCGTTGCCGCGGGTATTTGCACGACGGAGCCTGCGCTAACCTGCTGAACCAGCCCGTCCAGGACGATCTCGCCGGTGCCGGAGATGACAGTCCAGACCTCCCCGCGGTGCATATGCCGCTGGTAGTCGAGCTGGCCGCCCTCGCGGATGATCAGCTCCTTGGTGAGTGCCTTCGCCCCGTCGGGGAAGACGCTGCTGTCGATGACGCGGTACTCGCCCCAGGAGCGCTGCTCATACATGGGGCGGCTCTCAGCGACTGCGTTGACCTCGGCTTTAATATTCGCCGAAGCCTCCTTACCGGAGACGAGGATGCCGTCGGGGGTCGCAACTACGACGGAGTCCGTGATGCCAGCGACCACCATCGGAAAGCCGGTCTCGTTGATCACATGGACGTTCTCGCACGTCTTGGGGTCCACCACGACGCGGCCGGATGTGTACTCCGCCATCTCGTCGGTCAGCGTGTTCCAGGTGCCCAGGTCCTTCCACTCGCCCGCATAGGAGACCGCGCCGATGGACGAGGCCTTCTCCACGACCTCGTAGTCGAAGGAGTTCTTGGGCAGCTCCGCATAGCGAGAACGGAACTCTCCAAAAGTCCCACATGTCAGGTACTTAGCGGTAAGGCCGGTGAGCCAGCCGAGCTTGAAGGCGAACACGCCACAGTTCCAGAGGGCACCCTGGGAAATGAGATCATGAGCTGTCTTTTCGTCGGGCTTCTCGGTGAAGCGGACAACTCGGCGGGGCCAGCCCTCCCCCGCCGCGGGCACGATGTAGCCGTACTTGCCGCTGGGATAGGTGGGCTCCACGCCCATGAGGACCAGTTCGGCGAAATCCGACTGGACTGCCTCGTCGAGCCTCACGACGCTGTCGTAGTACGCCTGGTCCGCGTAGCTGTCGATGGGCATGACGATGACGGTGTCGCCCTCGCCCGCGCCCTGCTCGAGCGCGAGGTGCGCGCAGGCGAGCATGATGGCGGGGGCCGTGTCGCGACGCTCGGGCTCGAGGACCAGCGCGTAACCTCCCTCAACCTGTCGGCGGATGGACTCCTCCTGGCTCGCGCAGGTGGCGATGGTTATGTCGATGTCGGCATCCACGGCGCCGATCTGGCCGAAGACGCGCTGGACCATGGAGACGTGGTTGCCGTCCGCATCGCGCAGGACCTTGAGGAACTGCTTGGAGCGGGTGCTGTTGGAGAGCGGCCACAGGCGCGTGCCCGAGCCGCCGGAGAGCAAGACGAGGTGGATCATTAGTGGGTCCCTCCCAGGATCGACTTAGCGTCCGCGGCCAGCGCGGCGAGCTTTGACTCGGACTCGGCACGGTCGGCACCCTTGGCGAACACATAGGCCTTAGCCTTGGGCTCGGTCCCGCTAGGGCGGAACAGGACACGGGAGCCGTCGGCGAGCCTGAACTCTAGGACGTCCGCCTCGGGCAGGAGCTGGGGCTCATCGGTCTGGTTGACGACGGGCATCGGCGCGCCCTGCGCGTAATCGATGCGTTGCGCGACGGCGAAGCCACCGATCTGCTCCGGACCATGCTCTCGGAGACCGGACATCATCGACGCCATGTCGGACGCCCCCTCGGGGCCCTCGTATGCCTGGCCGAGCAGCACGCTCGACCAGTAGCCGTATTCCTCATAGAGGCGCTCCATGGCCTCGCAGAGGTCCAGCCCCTTCGTCTTCCAATGTGCGGCGAGCTCGCAGATGAGCATGGAGGCGACCACGGCGTCCTTGTCGCGGACGGAGGTGCCGGCGAGGTAGCCGTAGGACTCCTCGAACCCCATGAGGAAGTCGCACTCGCGCCCCTCGGACTCCAGCACACCGACCTGCTCGCCGATGAACTTGAAGCCGGTGAGCGTGCGGCGCAGCTCGAGGCCGCGGGCGCGGGCGATATCGTCGGCCATGGGTGCGGACACGATGGTGGTGCAAGCGACCTCGCGGCCCATGTCCGCGCGGGAGCCGCTCGCCTTGGAGGCGAGGAAGTCGAGCAGGAGCAGGCCCACCTCGTTGCCGGTAAGCAGCCTGTATTCCCCGGCATGCGGAACGGCGATGCCGACGCGGTCGGTGTCCGGGTCGGTAGCCAGGAGCAGGTCGGGCTTCACCCTGTCGCAGTACTCGAGCCCGAGTTCCAGCGCCTCGCGCACCTCGGGGTTGGGGTACGGGCAGGTCGGGAAGTCACCGTCCTGGATGCACTGCTCTTCGACGGTCACGACCTCCGCCACGCCGATCCCCTCGAGCACTCGGGACACGCACTCCAGGCCGACGCCGTGGAGCGGAGTGTAGACGATGCGGAGCGCCGAGCAGTCCTCACCCGTGGAGACCCCGAGCGTCCCCTCTATGTAACGGTCAAGAACTCTGCCGGGAACCCACTGCACCAGCCCCTTATCCAGGGCCCTATCGAACGCCATCGCCTTTACGCCATCGAAGCAGTCGACGGGGTCGATGGCCGCCTGGATGGCCTCCGCCGCCTCGACGGTAATCTGGCAGCCGTCGGGGCCGTAGACCTTATAGCCGTTGTATGCCGCGGGGTTGTGCGACGCGGTGATGTTGACGCCGGCCGAGCAGCCCAAATCGCGGACGGCGAAACTCAATGCAGGCGTGGGCTCAACGCGCTCGAACAGATAGGATTTGATGCCGTTGCCCGCGAGCACCTCAGCCACCTGACGCACAAACTCCTCGGAACCGTGACGGGTGTCGCGGCAAAGTGCGACAGTCGGGTTCTCAAAGGCGCTATTCAGGTAATCCGCCAAGCCCTGTGTAGCCTTACCGACGGTATAGACGTTCAGGCGGTTGGGGCCGAGGCCAAGCTTGCCGCGCAAGCCGCCGGTGCCAAACTCAAGGTTGCGAAAAAACGAATCTGCCTTTGCAAACTCATCTAGTGCAAGGAGCTCAGCCCTATCGGTGCCCGTCAAACAAGACGCCCATTTTTTAAAAGCAGACTCAACCTGATTAGTTATCAACTCAATTCTTCCTGAATCTTTGGAGTGCATAATTAGCAAGCACCTCCGCCAGTAAAGACCTCAACGACCGTGAGGAGAACAATCTTCAGGTCCGTAATGATGCCGCGTTTGGCGATGTACTCCAGGTCGCGGCGGACCATGCCGTCAAAGTCGGTGTCGTTGCGATCCGTCACCTGCCACCAGCCGGTTATCCCGGGCTTCACGGCCAGGCGCTGCAGGTCGTACTCGGTGTACTCCGCCACTTCGTTAGGCAGCGGAGGGCGCGGGCCCACGACCGACATCTGGCCCAGGAACACGTTGAGGAACTGCGGGAACTCGTCGATGGAGTGCTTGCGGATGAACTTCCCGATCTTGGTGACGCGCGGGTCCTCCTTCATCTTGAACATGGCGCCGGCGATCTCGTTCTGCTCCTTGAGCTCGGCGAGGCGCTCGTCGGCGTCCTTGTACATGGAGCGGAACTTCCACATGCGGAAGGTGGACAGGCTACCGTCGCGGCGGGTCTGGCCCACGCGGATCTGGCTATAGAACGGGTTGCCCTCGCTCTCCAGGCGGATGGCCGCGGCGAGTACAAGGCTGGGTACGGCGATGACGGCCAGCACGCAGCCGCTGAACGCGATGTCGAACGCGCGCTTCACGGCACGGTAGGCCAGGCGCGAGCGGTCCCAGTCCATGATGGATTGCATGGCCTTGTAACGGCCGGCGCCCTCACGCCGACCCATGGCCTGAGTAATGAGCGCCGCCCCCACGGGCGCTTTCGTCTCTGTTACTTCTTTAGCAGCCACAGTCAAACTTACGTCCCCGTTCCCCAGGGATCCCCCAATCGGTAAATTCAAAAATGTGAACGAATAGCCGGTGCAACGTCTCCCTTACGTCTTGATGGGAACGTCGAGCGGAAGCACTTCCCTAAAGCTAGAATCGCCTTCGCCTACGTCCACCAGACACCAGCGCTTGCGACGGTCGATCTTGTGCACGCGGGTCTCTTGCCCCACCAAGGGGCCCTGATCTATGTGCAGCACGCCGTCTTCTATGCGCGCAACGCTGTTGCGCACCACGCCGTTGTCGTCGAGCACGTTGCGGTACCAGTCCTGCGCATCGTCCGGCATGGGCATGTACGCCCGCTCCCTACTGCCGGCGATGCGACAGCCAAAGCTCAACTGGGCCAGGGCCCTATCGAGCGCGGCGGCATCGTGCGTCGCAACGAAGAAATATTCCTTGTACATGGGTTTGGTTTGGAGCGACCAGGCGCCGTCCCGCTTAAACCAGAACTCCTTTTGCATCACAAAAGCGTCCTGCATCAACTCGTGCGGGATAATGCAGCGGACCTTTTCGCAGGTCTCGCGCTCTTTTCCATTGGGGGTGTGGACCAGATACCAGCGAACGCGGCCGTGCTGGCTGTTGGTAATGGCGCCATTAAATGCGCCCGGCAGCTGCTCTTGACGCCGTGCCGTCTGCTCCATGTTCTCGCCCCCTTCTCTTGCTTTGCGACGCACGCAAATGCAGGGGCGTTTAGAACAGGCTTCTCGCTCGCAGCTAGGCGCAGTCGCAAAAGTACAGGTTTTTGTAGGGGGGTATGGAGATTCACCTACTAGCAGTACATTTTGCGTAATCTGGGCAAACGTTAATAAATTGCTCGTATAATGGCCTGTGTCGAAAGATACAAAAACCTGTACCTTTTTGTGCAACAAAAAAATCCGCTCAACCAGCGGCTTTTCTTATTTCGGCATGAAAAAGGCGACCGCCCTTTGTGGACGGTCGCCTTTGTTAATTGTTGTGAAGTTTGCCTTAGGCGCGAGTCTTGATCTCCTCGAGCACCTTGGCAACAAACTCGTCAACGCTCATCTGTACGGTCTCGTTGGAGCGATCGCGGACGGAAATGTTGCCGGCCTCGACCTCCTTCTCGCCCAGGATGAGCATATAGGGCACGCGGTCGATGCTGCGGGCCTCGCGGATCTTATAGCCGATCTTCTCGTCGCGGTCGTCGCAGACCACGCGAATGCCGGCCTCCTCCAGCTTGGCGCACACCTCGTGGGCGTAGTCGCGGCTCTTCTCAGAGACGGGAAGCGCCTTGACCTGCACGGGAGCCAGCCAGGTGGGGAACTTGCCTGCAAAGTGCTCAATCAGAATACCGATGAAGCGCTCGATGGAGCCAAAGCACACGCGATGCAGCATGATGGGGCGCTTCTTGGTGCCGTCGGCATCCACGTACTCCAGGTCAAAGTTGAGCGGCATCTGGAAGTCGAGCTGCACGGTGCCGCACTGCCAGGTACGGCCGAGCGAATCCTCCAGGTGGAAGTCGATCTTGGGGCCGTAGAAGGCGCCGTCGCCCTCGTTGACCTCGTAGTCCATGCCCAGCTTCTCCAGAGCGGTGCGCAGGCCCTCCTCAGCGCGAGCCCAGTCCTCGTCCGAGCCCATGGAGTCCTCGGGGCGGGTGGAAAGCTCAACGTGGTACTTAAAGCCAAACTTCTGGTACACGGAGTCGATGAGGTTGACCACGCCCACGATCTCGTCGGTCAGCTGGTCGGGACGCACAAACAGGTGGGCGTCGTCCTGGTTAAAGCAGCGCACGCGGAACAGGCCGTGCAGGGCGCCGCGCAGCTCGTGGCGGTGAACCAGGCCAATCTCGCCAGCACGGATGGGCAGCTCGCGATAGGAGTGCGGCTTGGAGGCGTACACCAGCACGCCGCCCGGGCAGTTCATGGGCTTAATGCAGTACTCTTCGTCGTCAATGACGGTGGAGTACATGTTGTCCTTGTAGTGATCCCAGTGGCCCGAGGTCTTCCACAGCTGCTTGTTCATGATGAGCGGCGTGGAAATCTCCACGTAGCCGGCCTTGTGGTGAATCTCGCGCCAGTAGTCCAGCAGCGTGTTCTTAAGGATCATGCCGTTGGGCAGGAAGAACGGGAAGCCGGGGGCCTCGTCGCGCATCATAAAGAGATCCATCTCGCGGCCAATCTTGCGGTGGTCGCGTTTCTTGGCCTCCTCCAGCATGTGCATGTGCTCGTCGAGCTCTTCCTTGGTGGCAAAGGCAACGCCGTTGATGCGGGTGAGCATTTTGTTGTCCTTGTCACCCTTCCAGTAGGCGCCCGAGACGCCGGTGAGCTTAAAGGCCTTGAGCGCCTTGGTGTAGCAGATGTGGGGGCCGACGCACATGTCGATGTAGTCGCCCTGCTGGTAGAAAGTGATGCGGGCGTCGTCGTCCAGGTCGCCGATGTGCTCGACCTTGTACTTCTCGCCGCGCTCCTCCATAAGGGCGATGGCCTCGGCGCGGGGCTTCTCGTACACGGAAAACTTGAGGTTCTCCTTGACGATCTTCTTCATCTCGGCCTCGATCGCGGGGAAGTCGTCCTCGCTGATCTTGACGCCCTCGGGCAGGTCAACGTCGTAGTAGAAGCCGTTGTCGGTCGCGGGGCCGTAGGCAAAGTCGGCCTCGGGATAGAGGCGCTTGATGGCCTGCGCCATGATGTGCGCGGCGGAGTGGCGGATGACGTGCGTGACCTCGTCCTGCGGGAGCTCGGCCACCGAACCGTCATTGTAGAGTGCCTTCATGGGTATGTTTTCTCCTCTCGGATGCCTGATGCAAGTGCGTGCGATGCGCTCGGCGTTTTTGACTTGCATCATTATAGGCAGGTTGCCTTGGTATACAAGCGCCCGCCGCACCTTAATGGCACGGCGGGCGATTTTCTACGCATGCTTCATCGTGTGGGGCGGGGCCGCGGGGCGCGCGGTGCGTGTGGCTTGCGGCCGGCCCGACGATGGATGCGTTACTGGATGCGAGTTCGGCAGTAGGGGCAAACCTTCCAGTGCGCATCGAGCGGGCGATGGCAGCTGGGGCACACGTTACGAACCTGAGTGTCGCACACGGGGCAGACGACAAAGTCCTTCTCGATGGGGGCGCCACACTGCGGGCAGGTGCCGTACTGGGCAAGCTGACGCTCGCGCAGGGCCATGTCCAGCTCCTGCTCCTCGCGGTCGGCCGCGTAAGAGTGCGGGCGCAGGACCAGGTAGGCTATAAGGCCCACAAACGGGATGAGGGCGATGATGCCCCATGCCACGTAGGCGCTGGTGCCGCGGCGGCGAGCGTCGATGAACACATAGACGACCGACAGCACGTACAGGGCGATGATAAAGCCCACGAAGGCATAGATGACGCCCATAAGCTGCGGTGACATGAGCTCGGAGATGTACTTGGACATTACGGGTACCTTTCGGATTATTTACAGTTCGGTCAAGTTTACCACGGGGTTTGTTTATATGGGACTACGGCTAGGGGCGGGGCTGGCGCGGACACAAACATCTCAATCTGTAACAGGCGGGAGCGGAATTCGGGTCTAGATGTTACAGATCGAGACGAACGGAGGACCCTCCAGACTAACGTCTTGATCTGTAACATCTACAACCCAAATCATCAGCTAACTGTTACAGATTGAGACAAATGAAAACGTCCTGGCCGAATGTCTCAATCTGTAACAGCTACTCTGCAAAACCAGCCCCAGATGTTACAGATCGAGACAAATCTCCGACACGAGGGACGGCAGACGAGGTTGTCGACGTTGCCGGGTCTCCCCTCGCCTGCCGTTGGCGGGTGTTGCGGGGCTGTTCGCCGCATTGCCGCCGCGCTGGGGGTGTCTAAACCGTAGGATAGTCTTATTGACGGCCTGTCAACTCGTCTGGGAGGCACTGTGACAGAAACGTTTGATATCGCGATTGTCGGCGCCGGCATCACCGGATGCGCCATCGCGCGGCAGCTCGCGCGATTTGACCTGTCCATTTGCGTGGTCGAGGCGGCTAACGATATCGCGCTGGGCGCATCGAAGGCCAACGGCGGCCTGGTGCACGCCGGCTACGATCCGGCACCGGGAACCGTAAAGGCGCAGGTCAACGCCCGTGGTTGCGAGTTGTACGGTACGTGGGCACAGGAACTGGGCTTTCTGTTCTGCCGCACCGGGTCGATGGTGATGGGCTTTAACGACGAGGACCGCGCACACTTGGAAAAGCTGCGGAGCAACGGCCATGTCAACGGTGTGCCCAAGCTGTCGATCGTCGGACCCGATCGCATCCACGAATTAGAGCCGCGCGCCAGTGCCGATGCAACGTGCGCGTTGTGGTGCCCCTCGACTGGGTTTGTCGACCCGTTTGAGGTTGCCATCGCCGCGTTGGAGAACGCCGTGGCCAACGGGGTGACGTTTATGCGGTCCGCGTCGGTGGAAGCAATTGAAGTCGCGGGCTCGGGCGACGACGCGCACTTTACGCTGGCGACCCCCGCTGGCAACGTGCGCTGCCGCTACCTGATCAACGCCGCGGGCAACGGCGCCGCCGACATCTCGCATATGGCAGGCGCCGAGGAGTTCCAGATGGTCTGGCGCCAGGGCAACATCGTGGTGCTTGACAAAGAGCCGCGCACGCTCATGCCGCTCTACCCCGTGCCGACGCCGATATCGAAGGGCGTTATCGTCACGGGCACCGTGCACGGCAACACCGTGATCACCGCCACGGCTGCCGTGCGCGAGCCGGGCGACACGCAGACCTATGCGAGCGATGTGAACGCGCTGCTGACCGGCGCGCGCAAGCTGGTGCCCGATCTGGATACGCGCCGCGTGGTGCGCGCATTTGCCGGCGGGCGTCCGGTCATTCAGGGAACGAATGACTTCTTTATTGGACAGTCGGCCGTGGTGCCGGGGCTGTTCCAGGCGGCGGGTATTCAGTCGCCGGGTGTGGCAAGCGCGCCAGCCATTGCCGAGCGCATGGAGCACGTGATGCGCGAGGCGGACGTGGAACTGCACGAGCGGGCGGACTGGAACCCAATTCGCCGCGCGCCGGACGACTTTGACCGCGCACCGCTGGCGCGCAAGGAAGAGCTGATCGAGTCCGATCCCGCGTGGGGACAGATTGTCTGCCGCTGCGAGACGGTGCCCGAGGCCGAAATCGTGGCCGCGATCCGACGCCAGCCGGGCGCGGTTTCGGTCGAGGGCGTCAAGCGCCGCTGTCGTGCCGGCATGGGCCGGTGCCAAAGTGGTTTTTGCCAGAGCCGCGTGGTGGCGATCATCGCGCGCGAGCTGGGCTGCGACCCCAGCGAGGTGCTGCTGGAGGATACCGGATCTTGGTTGGTTGAGGGACCGCTGAAGGGGGTGCGCTAGGATGGCAACGTTTGATATGCGCGACGAACGCGCGGAGGCCGGAGCTGTAGCGTCGGTGTCGACGCAGGCCTTCGACGTGGTCGTCATCGGCGGCGGGCCTGCTGGCATGGCGGCTGCGCTTGCCGCGCAAAAGGCCGGCGCCCACGTGGCCATCGTGGAGCGCGAGCAGCATCTGGGCGGAATCCTCCGCCAGTGCATCCACCCCGGTTTTGGCCTTTCGCACTTTAAGCAGGAGCTCACCGGTCCCGAGTACGCGCTGCGCTTTATCGATCAGGTGCACGCAACCGACATTGCGCTGTTCCTGAACAGCATGGTGATTGGGATTGATTCAGGCGAGCCTGCGGAAGACACCGCGGTCCATACCGTCACGCTCATGAATCCCTCCGGTATGCTGCAGCTCACCGGGCGCACGGTTGTCCTTGCCATGGGTTGCCGCGAGCGCACCCGCAGCGAGATCAAGATTCCCGGTAGCCGTCCCGCCGGCGTGTTTACGGCCGGCTTGGCGCAGCGATACATCAATATCGAGAACCTCAAACCCGGCTCGCGCGCCGTCATTTTGGGTTCGGGCGATATCGGGCTGATCATGGCACGTCGCTGCACGCTCGAGGGGATTTCGGTCGAGGGCGTGTACGAGCTCATGCCGTACGCCAACGGTCTGCGCCGCAACGTCAAGAACTGTTTGGACGACTTTGGCATTCCGCTGCACCTGTCCACCACCGTCACACGCGTGATCGGGCACGACCGCGTGGAGGCCGTCGAAGTAAGCCAGGTCGACGAGCATCTGGCGCCCATTCCGGGGACCGAGCGCATTGTTCCGTGTGACACACTGCTGCTTTCGGTAGGCTTGATTCCCGAGAACGAGCTTTCGGTTGCTGCGGGCGTGGAGCTGGACCCCCGCACGCGCGGCGCCGTGGTGGACCAAAGCCTGCAGACGGGCGTGCCGGGCATCTTTGCCTGTGGAAACGTGCTGCACGTGCACGACCTGGCCGACAACGTGACGACCGAGTCAGAGCGCGCCGGTGTGGCAGCGGCAGCGTGGGCGTTGGGCGGCGCCGAGGCGTGCGCTGTGGGCACGGGCTGCGAGCTCACCGTCTCCCCTGCCGGCATTGCGGGATACGCGCTGCCGGGACGCATTACGGCCGTGGCGCTCACCAAGCTCAACTTCCGCGTGCGCCGACCCGTCGACGCCGCCTGCGTGAGGATCTTGGCCGACGGCGAGGAACTGTTGGCCGGCAAGGTCCGAGCGTTTAAGCCGAGCGTTATGGAAAGCTTCCCACTGCCGGCAAAGGTCATCAAACAAGCGCTCGACCTGGGTGCCAACGAGATTGTCCTATCCGTCGATCCCGTCGAGGAGGCATAGCTCATGAGCACGAATGCGACCGAGACGCTGCAGTTCAACTGCACCACCTGCCCATCCGAATGCCTCCTGACCGTAGAGGTAGAGCGTGACGCAGACGGCGCCGTGGTAGAAGTGCGCTCCGTAACCGGCAACAACTGCCCACGCGGCGATAAGTTCGCACATCAGGAGCTCACCTGCCCCATGCGCGTGCTCACCACCACCGTGGCCGTATCCGGAGGCGACGAGGCGCTGCTGCCCGTGCGCACGGCTGAGGCCATCCCGCTCGGACTCCACGCCCAGGCGATGGACCTCATCCGCGGCCTAGTCGTCAACGCCCCCATCCGCATGGGCGACGTCGTGTTAGAGAACCTCCTAGACACCAACATCAACCTAATCGCCAGCATGGACGTCAACCAAGACTAAGTAGCTAATCTAGCACGGGGCTCTTTTAGCTACCCCGCCACCCACCCGGTCCTCCTCCGCAGTTGCGGTGAAATACGGACTGTTTTATGGCTTCAGGCCGCTAAACAGTCCGTATTTCACCGCAACTTATGAGGGCGCGCTGGAATGCTAAGGAGTGTCCCAAGGTGCCGGCATAAAAGGAACGTCCCTATGTGCCGGGCTTGGGATACCATGGTGGCACCCTAGCGAAAGGATGTTTCATGGCACATGTCGATGACCAGCGTGTGGCGCGCGTGCTCGATGCACTCGAGGCTCAGCACCCCGGCGCGCAGCTGCTCGTAAACGACCCATGGTCGATCTATTACCTGACCGGCTTTTATGCCGATATGTTCGAGCGTTTTTGTGGCGTGCTGCTCGCGCGCAATGCCGAGCCGGTAATCCTAGTCAACGCTCTACACCAGCTGCCGGAATACGACAATGCCCGCGTCGCCTACCACACCGATACCGACGTCGTAACCGATGCCATCGCGAGTGAGATCGACCCAACCAAGCCACTCGGCATCGACACCGTCATGCGCTCCGGCTTTTTGATGCCGCTCATGGAGCGCCACGCCGCAAGCGAGTTTTTCCTGGGTGACTTTGCCGTCACCGCCGCGCGCACCCACAAGGATGCCACTGAGCAGGAGCTTATGCGCATGTCCTCGGCAGCCAACGACGCCGTGATGGCCGACGCGATCAAGCTCGTCCACGAAGGCGTGACGGAACGCGAAATTGCCGACCAGATGCTCGGCTTGTATCGCAAGCACGGCTGCGAGGGCTTTAGCTTTCCGCCCATCGTGAGCTTTGGCGCCAACGCCGGCGACCCGCACCACGAGCCCGACGACACCGTACTCAAGCGTGACGACGTGGTGCTGTTCGACATTGGTGGACGTCGCTGCAACTATTGCTCGGACATGACGCGAACGTTCTTTTGGGGCGAGCCGGACGAGGAGACGGCGCGCATCTACGACATCGTGCGCCGTGCCAACGAGGCCGCCGAGGCGCTCATCGCACCGGGCGTGCGCATGTGCGACCTGGACCGCGCCGCGCGCGACGTGATCGAGGACGCAGGCTACGGGCAGTACTTTACGCACCGCCTTGGCCACTCGATCGGCCTGCAGGACCACGAACCGGGCGACGTCTCGCTGGTCAACGAGCAGGTCGTAGAGCCAGGCATGACGTTCTCAATCGAACCGGGCATCTACCTCCCCGGCCGCACCGGCGTCCGCATCGAGGACCTAGCCCTGGTGACCGAGAACGGCGTCGAGATTCTCAACGCCTACCCCCACGACCCAGCCCGTCTAGACTAGCCCTTACCCAATAGCCCCTCAATAAGTTGCGGTGGAATAGTTCCCAGATTGGCCCACAGAGGCATAATCCAGGGACTATTTCACCGCAACTACCATGGGTCCAAGTCGACCAATTTGACAGTCTAGAGATGCGCCACGAAAAAGGGTTATCTACTACGTTTACCCGCACGGGTCGACCACACCCGCGTTTTCGCAAAACTGGCAAGCCTTCTACCTGCGGTTTTAATTTCGCGATTCTCGCTATGGTCAAGGGTTACCGGTCAAACGTAGTAAATAGGCCCATTTCGTGGCAAGCGAGTCAACTCGGGGCACAGGGCAGCTAAAAAAGCCCCGTCCCAAATTGACTGCTTTTGAGTTGCGGTGATATACGGACTGTTTGAGGCTTCTGGCTTGTAAAACAGTCCGCATTTCACCGCAACTGCTGAGGGGATGGGTTAGCGCAGCAGGCCGGCTACTTCGCCGGCTAGGGTGATGGTGCCAGCTGCTACGAAGGGCTCGCCCGCGGCCTTGAAAGCCGCGAGGGCCTCGGGCACGCTCGGGTACACACCGGCAAGCTTATCGGCGTCCACCAGGGCGGCGAGCTCCTCTGCCGGCAAGGCGCGATCGGAATCGGTCTGGGTCACGACCACGCGCGGGAAGGCCGGAATCAGCACGTCAACGATACCCGCCACGTCCTTGTCGGCCAGCGCAGCGCACAGCAGCGTGGGGCGGTTCTTCACGCACGGATCGATCTCGTCCAGCGCGCCTACAAAGTTCTCGCAGCTCTGAGGGTTATGGCAGGCGTCGATCAGCTTGAGCGGATCGGTCCCCAGCACATCAAATCGGCCCGGCGTGGGGCAACCCATAAGCGAGGCGTCGAGCGCATCGTGGTCGAGCTCGCGGCCCAGATAGCCCTCGCAAAGCATAATCGCGCACGCGGCATTCTGCGGCTGATAGGCCGGCTTGACCATGCTCGACGTATAGATCGCGCGCGGCGTGGTGCAGCTAAACTCAACCGTGTCGCCCACATGCACCGGCACCTTAGTCGTAGCGTGGCCTACCACGAGCGGCACGATGCCGCACGCGCGGCAACGGGCATCCATCACGCGCTGAACACTCGCCTCGTGCGTACCCTCGCCCAGCACAACCAGGCGTCCGGGCTTAATGACCGCAGCCTTCTCCCCCGCAATGGCCTCGAGCGTGTCGCCCAAAATACGTGTGTGATCGAGCCCAATGCCCGTAATGGCAACGGCGACGGGATCGGTCGCACTCGTGGCGTCCCAACGCCCGCCCATGCCAACCTCAAGCACGGCTACGTCCACGCAAGCCTCGGCAAACACTACAAGTGCAGCAGCCGTCAGCAGGTCAAACGGTGTGATGGTATAGGCGCGCTCCCCTGCCGCCACACGGCGCGCATTCACGCGATGCCCCGCCTCGACAGCTGCCGAAACGCCACGGGCAAAGGCCTCGTCGCTCACGACGCACCCATCAACCTCCATGCGCTCGGGATAGCGCACCAGCTGTGGCGACGTATACAGCGCGGTTTTGAGCCCCTCACCACGAAGAATGGCAGCCGAAAAACGCGTAGTCGAAGTCTTGCCATTGGTACCGGCAACCTGGATGCAATCGAAATACTCGTCCGGACGCCCCAACTCATCGAGCATATCGACAACCGTCTCAAGCAGAGGCCCAGCATCCCCAGAAATCCGCCCCGTATCAGCAGCCAAAGCAACAGCCTCACCAAACGAAAGCAACTCAAACGAGAAAGGAACGACATACGACCCAGAACGCTTAGCCATAACCCAAAGTCCCCTCAACATAAAAAGAGGCCCGTAAGCAACAACGAGCCCCTCCCATTCAAAATATTAGCCAAACACCGCTTTGCAGCAGAGTCAAGGCCGCAACCAAGTGGCCCTAACTAACAAGTTGCAAACAACCACGTAACCGCTATGGGAGCGGTTTGGGGCTTTGCTCGATACAAGTTCCGCACGAGCCGAAGGCCACTTAATGTGGCCTTCGTGCGAGCAGGACTGTCCGCAGTAGCGAGCAATGCCCCAAACCGCGTCCCCCAGTACCGCTTACGAGAAGTCAGCAACCTGAGCAGTCAGCGCCGCCAGGATCTCCTTGAGCTCAGCTGCACGGTCCCTCTTCTTCTGGACCACCGCGGGCGCGGCCTTGGCCACAAAGCCCTCATTGGCCAACGTCTTCTCGCAGCCGGCGAGCTCCTTCTGGGCCGCGGCGATCTCCTTCTCCAGGCGTGCCTTCTCGGCCGAAAGGTCAACCTTGCCCTCGAGCACCACAAAGACCTCGACGCCGCTGTCGACCACGGCGATGCTCGCAGCCGGCTTCTCAACATCGGTACCCATGACCAGCGAAGCGGTGTTGGCCAGCGGCTCAATGGTCGAGCGCAGGCTCTCGAGCTTCTCGATGTCCTCGGCACCGGCGCGCACGACCACGTCGAGCTCGGCCTTGGGGCTCAAGCGATAACGCGAACGCGTGGCGCGGGCGGCGGAAACGACGGCGCGGCACAGCTCAAACGCGCGCTCGGCGTCCTCGTCAACATACTTGGCGTAGTCGGCGGGCTCGGGCCACTTGGCGATCATGAGCGCCTCGGCGCGGTCAACGTTGCCCTCGGCGTCCAGGTCGAGCACGCTCGCCGGCATGTTGTCCCAGATCTCCTCGGTGACAAACGGCATGAGCGGGTGCATCAGGCGAATGGAGGTGTCGAGCACAAAGATCAGGTTACGCTGAGCCTGCAGACGGCCCTCGCCCTTCAGGCGGGCCTTGGTGACCTCGACGTACCAGTCGCAGACCTCGTTCCAGAAGAACTGCTGCACGCCGCGGGCCATGTCGCCAAAGGTGTAGTTCTCAATACCCTCGGTGACCATCTTGACGGCCTTGGCCAGGCGGCTGAACATCCAGGCGTCGGCCGGCGTCTCAACGACGGGCTCACCGGGCGTGTAGCCCTCCATGTTCATGAGCAGGAAGCGGCTGGCGTTCCAGATCTTGGTCACAAACGACTTAGCCTGGTCGGTACGCGGGCTGTCGATGAGCTTCTTGGTCTTCTTATCGATGTTCGCGTCGAACTTGACATCCTGGTTGTTGGTGCACAGCGTGAGCAGGTTGAAGCGCATGGCATCGGCGCCGTACATGCCAATGAGGTCCATGGGGTCAACGCCGTTGCCCTTGGACTTGGACATTCGGCTGCCGTCCTTGGCAAGGATCGTCGGGTAGATGACGACATCCTTAAACGGCACCTCGTCCAGGAAATACAGCGAGCTCATGACCATGCGGGCGACCCACAGCGCGATGATGTCGCGCGCGGTGACGAGCGCCGTCGTGGGGTGATGCCCCTCGATCAGCTCCGGCTTTTGCGGCCAGCCCTGCGTGGCGAAGGTCCACAGCTGCGAGCTGAACCAGGTGTCCAGCACGTTCTCGTCCTGATGCACGTGATGGCCGCCGCACTTGGGGCACACGTCGGTGTCCTCGGTAAGGGCGTCCTCCCAGCCGCAGTCCTCGCAGTAGAACACAGGGATGCGGTGGCCCCACCACAGCTGGCGCGAGATGCACCAGTCCTTAAGGTTCTCCATCCAGGTGGTGTAGGTCTGCGTCCAACGCGCGGGGTGGAAGGTGACCTTGCCAGAGTTGACGGCGTCCAGCGCCGGCCCCTTGAGCTTATCGACGGCGACGAACCACTGCTCGGACAGCCACGGCTCCAGTGCGGCGTCGCAACGGTAGCAGTGCATGACGGAGTGATCGAGGTCCTCGACGTGATCGAGCAGGTCATGTTCCTCAAACCACTTGATGACGGCCTCGCGGCACTCCTCGCGGGTCATGCCGGTGAACTCGCCGTAGCCCTCGACGACCACCGCGTGCTCGTCGAAGATATTGATCTGCGGCAGGTCGTGAGCCTGACCCATGGCGTAGTCGTTGGGGTCGTGGGCCGGGGTGACCTTGACAAAGCCGGAGCCAAAGTTGGCGTCGACATGCCAATCCTCAAAGATGGGGATCTCACGGTCGACGATGGGAAGCTTGACGGTCTTGCCCACGAAGGCGGCCTTCTCGGGGTCCTTCGGGGAGACGGCGACGCCCGTGTCGCCGAGCATGGTCTCGGGGCGCGTGGTGGCAACGACGATGTAATCCTGGCCGTTGACCGGCTCGGTCAGCGGGTAGCGCAGGTGCCACAGGTGGCCCTTCTCGTCCTTATATTCGGCCTCGTCGTCCGAGATGGCGGTGGTGCAGTTGGGGCACCAGTTAACGATACGCTTGCCACGGTAGATCAGGCCGTCGTGGTACCAATCGCAGAAGACCTTGCGCACGGCCTGTGCGTAATCCTCGTCCATGGTGAAGCGCTCGTTGTCGAAGTCGACGGAGCAGCCCATGCGCTTGATCTGCTCGACGATGATGCCGCCGTACTCGTGAGTCCAGTCCCAGCAGGCGTCGACAAACTTGTCGCGGCCGATCTCCAGGCGGCTGATGCCCTCGCTCTTGAGCTTCTTGTCGACCTTGGTCTGCGTGGCAATACCGGCATGGTCGGTGCCGAGCACCCAACGCGTGGACTTGCCGCGCATGCGGGCCATGCGGATGATGGCGTCCTGGATGGAGTCGTCAGTAGCGTGACCCATGTGGAGCTTACCAGTCACGTTGGGAGGCGGAATGGTGACGGTGCAGTCGCCCACGCCCTCGCGGCGCTTATAGTAGCCGCCGTCGAGCCACTTCTGCAGGATCGCCGGCTCGTTGGTCGACGGATCGTAGTTCTTGGGCATCTCTTCCATATATCTCTCCCTTGCCCGTCGGCGTGTCCGCCTGCTTGGTTTTCGCTCGGTCAGGTCCTGACTCGCACGAAGAGCACATTAAGTGCTCTTCGGCTCGTGCGGAATCTACGAAA
>OLSD01001378.1_pt1 | contig 20276 bp, 16 predicted proteins | sample 1672211 | NCBI WGS metagenome assembly OLSD01 (sample SAMEA3136659, study PRJEB25190) | human gut metagenome | reverse complement strand
CTGGTTGCTCATTTATGAGATTCAGAACAACGTTTTAGTACTCATGCTTTACAGGCTTGGTACTCACTCAGAACTATTCAAAAAATAGATTTAAAAACAGAAATAGCAATTCAGAAAGCATCTATCAGTCCGGATGACCACTTCACTGTGGAACTTAAGTCCGGACTGAAAATTGATATTGAAGGATAATCCCATAGATGCACGAAACCCTCTCAACCATGATGGCCGGGAGAGTATTTCTATTCAGTAACAATCTCGGAATTATGCTCATTGCGCTTTCTATATTCTGTATCAATATTACTCTCGTTTTAATACATCCTATTATTTCATTAGTTTGTGGATGATTTTTAGCCCCTACTAGTATAATATCCATCCCTTTTTTGATGCGTCAGAAACAATTCTTTGTACAAACTTAACACGCAGACATGTATTATCCAAAATTCTATAACCTAACCTAGCAATTTTTTTGATAATGCATTCTGATATACCGTATGTCGGGATTAATATACTTGCTTTTTTGTATTTTGGTATTTCTTCAAGACTAGATATTAGTGGTATTCCTTTTGCATTTAAATCATCCTTACTATCGTATCATAGGAGGCTTTACTTTTCACCATACAACGTCACTACTACACGATTCGCCCCAGCATAGCTGGGGGATTAGCATTTTCATTTACTGGTAAAATCCTTTTGCTTTTACTATTGGTTTTCTTTACTTCTACTCCATATTTTCCGAAACTCCACATACCTATTCTGTTTCAAATACTACATTACAATGTGCTAACGAATGCAATGCCAAAACCATATGGATGTACAAAATCGTTAATGGAAAAACTTATAAATGTTTATGAATTGGTGACTGGATTCCTGTATTAATGATAAGAAGCTTGCTTTCAGGGCATTTGAAAGCAAGCTTCTTAAATGTATTTTTGCACGTAACTGTGAAGGTACTGAACCGTTACGTGTTTTTTATGAATCCACCCACTGCAGACAGGTAATCACCTCGCAGTGATCTGTGAACGGGAACATGTCCACCGGGCAGATCTTAGTTACTTTGTATTTTTTCTTTGTAAGATATCCAAGGTCTCTTGCCAGAGTTTCCGGATTGCAGGAAATATAAACGACCTTCTTTGGTGCCAGTTTTATAACAGACTGAAGAAATGCTTCGTCGCTTCCGGCTCTCGGAGGATCCATGAAGACTACGTCCATCTTTTCACCCTGTTCTGCCATCGCTACCATGAACTCGCCGGCGTCTGCCTGATAAAAACGAATGTTTTTCACACCATTCCCCTTAGCATTGCCGATGGCATCTCTGACCGCATCACGGTTTAACTCCACACCAATCACTTCTTTTGCCTGTTTGGAAGCGATCATGCCGATGGTTCCGATACCGCAGTAGGCATCCAGAACTTTCTCTTTTCCCTTCAGGTCTGCCAGTCGGATCGCTTTCTTGTATAACCGTTCTGTCTGCACCGGATTGACCTGATAGAAGGAATGTGGTGAAATCCGAAAGGTATAGCCACAAAGTTCATCCTGAATATATCCTTTTCCATATAAGACGATATTTCGTTCTCCCAGGATCATACTGGTCTTCTTGTCATTGATATTGAGCACGATGGATGTGATCTCCGGATGCTCTTTTCTGAGAGCCTTCACAAAGTTATTTTTGGAAGGAAATACCGGAGAAGCAACTACCAGAACTACCAGCATCTCCCCTGTCTTTCTTCCTGTACGGATCAGTACATGGCGAAGAAGACCGTAACCGCTGTCCTCGTTAAAAATCTTGATTTTAAAGGATTTTGCCAGTTTACGGATGGTCTGGATCACTTCATCGGCTTTCTGATCTTCGATCTGGCAAGATTCGATGGGAACCAGTCGGTGACTGCTTTCTTCGTATCTTCCCACTGCAATATCACCGTTTCTCATATGCTTATAAGTAGCATGGACTTTGTTCCGGTAATAATAGGGATCTTCCATACCAAGTATTGGCTCCGGTTTTCCATAGTCCTTTAACAGTTTTCGTACTTTCTTCTCTTTTTCTTTCAACTGTTTTTCATATGGGATTCCCTGGTATTTACAACCACCACATTTTTTCTCATAGGGACATTTTACTTTTTCTTCTGTTTTCATCTTTATTCGCCCAGTCCTGCTTCTATGGCTTCCACCATTTTTTTCAGTGCTTCTTCTTCGTCCTCACCCTCGCAGATCAGTTCAATCTCATCTCCGCTTTTGACACAGGCTCCAAGTACGCTCAATACACTTTTTGCATTAGAAGTGCCTCCTTCAAAAGAGAATGTGATCTTTGCTTTAAACTGCATCGCTGTCTTACATAATTCTCCTGCCGGACGCAGATGCAGTCCGGTAGGATTCTTTATTGTAACTTTCTTACTTACCATCTCAAAATTCCTCTACTCACTTGTTTTTTCTGCCTGATTCAGCTGTACGGTAGCCTGTACCTCTTCTACCTGTTCATAACCCTCCGGTAATGTTATGGTAACCGGAAGTGTATATTCCCCTGCTGTTTTTCCCGTCAGATCAATAACCGCTTTGATATCTTCCACCTTCAGCGCATTCAGATTTGCTTCCGTTCCTTTGACACGAATAGAAATCTTTTCTTTATTATAACTTACTCTCAGATCGGAACTCAGTCCCTGTACCTGAATTGCATCTGCTTTCAGGTCGTATTCCCGGCTGCCATATGGAAGGATACTGACTTTCACAACTACAGACTGTCCTACTTCTTCCGGAATCTTCAGTTCCTCTTCCTCTGTGAGCAATGCGCTGAGTTTTACATTTGCTTCCAGATCGGAATTGATACCATCCACATTGATCAGTTCACCAGGAATCTCCAGAGTATTTCCATTGTCCTCCAGTTTTTTTAATGCTCACTTCCGGCGATTGAAATCGTCTCCGGCGTTGTAGTAATCTTATCCACCTGGTATCCTTTTGCCGGAGTACCGCTGTAATTCGCCTTGATCTTTACGTTATCTTTTACCCGCCATAATTTCATAGACACATTTACATAATGATCATCACTGATATTAAAAAACTGCAGATATTCTTCCGACATCGGTTCGCCATTCTGATCGATCAGTGTGATTTTCGCTTTTTTCGTAGTATCTGATGACAACCCGTCTGCCTCCACTGTAGCTACCACACTCTTAATTTTATTTACCACTGATTCCGGACCCTGAATCTGGATCTTCTCCGGATCTGTACTGCATTCTCCTACTACATAACCGTTTGCCGGTGTTCCTGTAGCCATACCGATGATCAGGAATTCCTTCGTGGTGGTATCCTCGATGGTTACCGGTATCGTCTTCGGAATAATGGTCACATCTTCTTCGGAGATTCCGCTGACAGACTTCAGTGTAACCGGTACATACGCCGGCTTGGTATCCATATTAACGATCTGTGTCAGATCCGCCTCCACCGCAATATCCGTTCTTCCCTCAACCACTGATTTTTTTCCGGTCACATAGACCGTTACCGTCTGATATTCATCTGCGATCTGATAGGATTTTCCGGCATCATAGATATATCCGTCATTTTTCACTTCTACCTTTATTCCGGAATACCGTACGTTGGTTCTTACCGGATCGATTGTTCCTGAAACGAGGATCCAGATCACGCAGGCAATCAAAACGGAAATGATCTTCAGGCTGAGATTATTTGCCAGTTTTTTCTTCATGTTTTGCCCGTCCTTTCCATATTCTGGCAAGACCTGTTGTTTCTTTATGGTCTTTGCGTGTCTTCATACTGTTCAGGCGTTCTCTGAGTGCTCCCGGTGTCACACCGATGACAATCTTACCGCCGTACGTATAAGAAACCTTTCCGGTCTCTTCAGAAACAATAATTGTCAGTGCATCACTGACTTCACTGATTCCCACACCGGCACGGTGACGGGTTCCCAGACTTTTATTTAGTTCCAGATTATCTGACAGTGGCAGATAGCAGGTTGCCGATACGATCCGGTTATTTCTCACAATCACAGCTCCGTCATGAAGAGGTGTATTGTGTTCGAAAATATTAATCAGCAGCTGACTGCTGATCAGCGAATCCATGGCGATTCCGGTCTTCTCATACTCCTGAAGAATAATGTTCTGTTCCACAACGATCAGCGCACCGGTCTTTACTTCCCCCATTGCATATGCTGCATGGATCAGTTCACCGATTGTCCGGTCCGTGATACGCTCATCCATCTGCTTGCTGCTGTCAAAAGGAATCAGATTTGACAACATCTTTTTTTCTCCCAGCTGCTCCAGTGCACGGCGAAGCTCCGGCTGGAAAATGACCAGCACGCCGGTGATCGCAACCACACTCAGCTGTTGACAGATCCATAAAATCGTATCCATCCGTAAAATAGCTGCAATAATCAGAAAAACACTGACAATCAGAACACCTTTTAACAGTGTATACGCTCTGGTATTCTTGATCCATACCATCAGATAATATACAAAAATCGCAATCAGCAGAATCTGTACGATATCAATAATTCTAATAGAAGACGGCAGTGAAAACTTTGTCATACGCAGATGATATTTGATAAATTCTATAACATTTCCCACTGATTCACTCCCTTTCCCGGTTTTTTATAACAGCGGAATCCACCGATACTTCTTCCGGTTTCCGTCCACTGCTTTTTTTCATATCTTTTATCTTTGGTACTGCTTTTACATAATAGTAATATTCATCATCTTCAAACTGCAGACGTTCTGTCCGCTTATAATCCACATGAAAGAAAAAGAATTCCAGAATCTCCCCGATAAACACACTGACCATCGTTCCTGCCACCAGTGGTACCACCGGAATCGTTGCCTCAAGAAAAATTCCTCCGGCAGCCATAATGATCATATATGCAATACCGCCGCCAAAAACCGCAATATGCCAGGCATATTCCACTTCCAGTCTGCGTACCACATAGACGATCACCAGAACAGTAACAAATGCAATAATCGTAACCATCATCTCCTGATTTTTCATCAGTCCGTCCGAAAGAAACTGGAGATTCTGTATCTTTTCTTCTTTGTCTGCCCCGGTCAGAACCGAAGCATTGTCAGAAACAAGTTCCATAAAATAATATAAAATCACACCAAAGCCTGCACTTATTGCAGACGAAGGTGTTCTGGTCAGACCGTAACCGATAGGGATCAGACACGGCACACCAAAAGAAAATGCTACCGGTGTCAAAAGTAATACCAACGCATCCTGGGGTGTAAAGCGCAGATACAGAATCACCATAATCACGATCAGCGCCAGTGCAAATCCTGCAATCTCTATGCCAATACCATAACACTGACCAACGATCAGTCCCATTCCCAAAAACACCATCAGATTCCACGGCATGATAGAACAGATCAATGAAGCAAGTAACACCACAAAAATCTGATCGAGCCCTTCCACATATGGCAGCAGCCTGTTGATTTCTTCAAATACAAGAAATGCCAGGAGAAACTTAAACAGTACCAGCAGATAGCTTCCATAACTGGCATATAACATTTTCAGTTTTCCCTTCAATTCCAGCAAAGCATTTTCCATCCTGCTGTCCTCCTGTTTATTCCTCTTCGTACAGTGCTTCCAGCTCCCTGAGCCTCCGTTCATAAGCGGCTGCTCCTTTTTGGGCTCTTCCGTACCGGATCGTATGCAGCGGGTAAGTAACCACGGAATACCCGCCAATCGTCACCAGATATCCGCCAACGATCATCATACCGATCCAGGTTACATTCAGAGTATGTAGATGCTCAGCAAGAAATTCTGCAAAATAAGCTCCCACAAGTAACAAAATTACCAGATATCCGATACTTGCCAGGAAAAAATTGCGAAACAGTGCCAGACCGATATAATCACTGCGATAATACCGGGCAATCCGCAGTTCTTCTTTCCCTTCTCCGCTTTCATATCTTACCAGCTTCGTCATCAGACGAATCTTTTCTTTCTTCAGCATGTGTCCTCACCTGACCGTTTTAACTGTTTTCCGTTATCTCTGATTCTTTTCTATGTCTTTTGGGCAAAATCATACATGATTTATTTTACCATATCTTTCCGTGCATTAAAAGGGACTTTTTAAATTCCTTTACCGATACACAATGTCAGAACATAAACATTTTTCACCCCAACTGCCTTCAATTTTCCGGCAATTGCGTTCGCTGTACTTCCTGTGGTGTAAATATCATCTACAAGAAGAATATCCCGATACATTCCTGCCTCTTTTTTTACAACAAATGCCCGTTCCATATTCTTTTTTCTCTCTTTTCTACTCAGCTCTTTCTGTGCTTTTGTGGATTTTTTCCGCAGTACCAGATCGGTACGAAGGGGTATGGAAAACCCTCTGCTGATTTCCCGTGCAAGGACTTCTGCCTGATTATAGCCTCGCACACTTTTCTTTTTTCTGTGAATGGGAACCGGAAAGATCACCTGTGGATGTACCTGTCGGATAAAATCCGCTCCGTATAATCCCATCAGTCTCCCGAGAAAAATGCCGTATTCTTTCCGTTCTCTGAATTTCAGTCCCATCAGAGATTCTTTCAGTGGATCTTCATAAAGGAACAACCCTTTTGCCCGGGTAAACGATGGCTCCTGCCGGTTGCAGTCATAACAGTATTCCTGTTCTTCCCGAAGCAGCGGTTTCCCGCATTTTTTACAATTTGGCTCCCCGATCGGTTTCGGCATCCTGCGCCGGCAGCTGTGACACAGGTATTTTTCCATGCTTCCAAGCACCTCATCACAGAATGCACACCGCCTCGGATACAGCCAGTCCAATAATTTTTTACTGTTCATTCATTTCCTCGATCCGCTGACACAGGCTGGTATACCGTTCCTTTTCCTGTTTGTTTCGGATCATCTCTTCAAAAGTCACTTCACTCCCAAGGATCGTCACGCAGGTACGTGCTCTTGTAACGGCCGTATACAGAAGATTTCTGCTCATCAGCATCCTTGGCCCCCCGAGAAGTGGCAGAATCACTGCCGGATATTCACTTCCCTGAGATTTATGTATTGTGACTGCATAAGCAAGTTCCAGTTCATCCAGCTGTTTAAAAGAATACTCCACATACCGGTTTTCTTCAAAGACAACCGTCAATGTCTCTGCAAAGGTATTGATTTCTTCTATGATACCCATATCACCATTGAAAACACCGACTCCTTTATCCACAGCGATACCATACTTCCCACGGATTTCCCACTCCAGCTGGTAGTTATTCCGGATCTGCATGACTTTATCGCCCTCTCGAAACAGTCCTTTTCCGGTTTCTTTTTCTTTCTTTTTCACATCCTGCGGATTCAGATATTTTTGCAGAACCTCGTTTAATCTTTCCACTCCGAGAAGCCCCTTCCGCATCGGTGTAAGAACCTGAATATCCAGAGATTTTGCTTTCACATATGGTGGCAGTTTTTTCTGTACCAGATATACGATACCGGCTACGATCACATCTGCATCATACCTCTTCAAAAAGAAAAAGTCTTTGCTTTTATTATCGATTTTTACGGCTTCTCCACGGTTGATCTTATGAGCATTCATGACGATATCACTCTCCGTTGCCTGTCGGAAAATTTTATTCAGTTTCACTACCCTGAAGCACCGGGAATCGATCACATCTTTTAAAACCCTTCCCGGTCCCACACTCGGCAGCTGATTGACATCACCCACAAGAATCAGTCTGGTTCCCACCTGTACGGCACGAAGCAGTGCATGCATCAGGGAAATATCCACCATCGACATCTCATCGATAATGATCACATCTGCCTCCAGCGGATTCTCCTCGTTTCGTTCAAAATGTACTGCTGCAGATGAATCGTCCATCATTCCCGACAGTTCCAGAAGTCGGTGAATCGTAGATGCCTGATAGCCGGTTGTCTCCGTCATTCGTTTTGCCGCTCTTCCCGTAGGTGCCGCAAGAAAAATATCCATGCCTTCCATCTCAAAATACTGAATAATGGCATTGATCGTCGTGGTTTTTCCGGTACCAGGACCTCCGGTGATAATCAGAAGACCATTTTTCACTGCCTCAACCACTGCATCTCTCTGCAGTTCATCCAGTTCCAGCTCATTTTTCTTTTCAATATTTGCCAGCCGTTTCCGAATCGTTTCTTCATTTTCTTCCGATTGAATATTCAATTCACACAACCGTCGCGCCGTATCCAGTTCCAGATAATAGTACTGGCTGCCATAAACGATCCGTTCCGTCTCCGGTTCTCCATTTTCATTAACTGCGCCTTCCACCGGAATTTCTTTTATTACCACTTTCCGCTCAATGGCAAGATCCATAATATGTTTTTCCATATGCTGTGGCTCCACTCCAAGAAGCTCCGAAGCCTTTGCCAGAAGTATTCGTTCCGGCAGATAAACATGCCCGTCCTGAGCTGCCAGCGTCAGCGTATAAAACAGACCACTTCTGATCCGATAATCGGAATCGGTATGGATCCCGATTCTTCCGGCAATCTCATCTGCAATCCGGAAACCGATTCCCTGGATATCTTCTGCCAGCTGATATGGATTCTCCTTCAATACCGTATAGACACGAGAACCATATTTTCCATAGATCTTCACACCGAGACTGACGGAAATACCATATTGTTGCAGAAACATCATTGCACTTCGCATCTCTGATTTTTCTGCCACCTGCTCTGCGATCTCTCTGGCTTTTTTTTCACTGATTCCCTTTACTTCTGCAAGACGTTCCGGTTCCTCATCAATGATCCGCAAAGTATCGTCTTTAAACTTTCGCACAATTCTTGCAGCTAAAGCGGCTCCCACGCCTTTGATAGCGCCGGAGCCGAGATATCGTTCCATAGCGATGGAATCTTCCGGAAGTTTCGTTTCATAAGACTCCATTTTAAACTGCTGTCCATATGTGGCATGTTCCACATAGAAACCATGAAGTTCAAGAAGTTCCCCCTCGCCTACATATTCAAATGTCCCCACACAGGTCACTTCCGATCCTTTTACAATCAGATTCAACACTGTATATCCATTATCTTCATTTCGAAATATGATATGATCCACATACCCTTCGATTGTATCCTGTGACATGCTTTATTTTCCTAACTCTTCCATTACTTCCGCATACCGTCCGGTTCCTTCGGCTACCACACACGCCGGATTCTCTGCTGTCATGGTGTTGATTCCCGTTCTCTGGCTGATCACCTCTTCAAATCCATCCAGAAGTGCTCCGCCTCCGGTCAGGACAATTCCCCGATCCACAATATCCGCAGCCAGTTCCGGTGGCGTCTTCTCCAGTACACTGTGCACTGCTTCCACAATTTTTGTGGTGCACTCCTGCAATGCCTCCCGTACCTCCTCTGATGTAACGGTGACAGTCTTCGGAAGACCGGTGATCACATTTCTTCCCTTCACTTCCATCGTCTCTGCCTGCGGCCGCTTGCACACTGTTCCGATCTTCATCTTTATGGCTTCTGCAGTCTGCTCTCCGATAAACAGATTGTGTGCTTTTCGGACATGGCGGATGATTGCTTCATCAAAATCATTGCCCGCTACCTTGATAGATGCGGAAACCACCACACCCCCAAGGGAAATTACCGCAATGTCTGTGGTTCCGCCCCCGATATCGACAACCATATTGCCAAACGGCTTGGTAATATCAATACCGGAACCGATTGCTGCTGCAATGGGTTCCTCAATGATATATACTTCTCTCGCTCCCGCCTGGTAAGTAGCTTCTTCCACAGCTTTACGTTCCACTTCTGTCACGCCGCTTGGCACGCAGATGCTGATCCTTGGCTTGCGAAACGCCTTTCTTCCCATTGCTTTTTGTATAAAATGTTTCAGCATCTTCTCTGTGATCGTATAATCGGAAATCACACCCTGCCGCAGCGGACGGATTGCCATGATATTTCCCGGTGTTCTTCCGATCATCTGACGTGCTTCCTCCCCGATGGCTTTGACCTTGTCTGCATCCTTATCATATGCTACTACGGAAGGCTCTTTTAAGACGATTCCTTTTCCTTTTGTATAAACCAGAATACTTGAAGTACCCAGATCAATTCCAATATCTGCTGCTGCCATAATAATCCCCTTTCCTGTACACTGCCTGTTCTCCCACGGCGAATCCTGCATGGCCGCCCCTTTTGTTCCCTGTAACAGGCTTTCAGTTTATTATAATCAATTCCTGTTGAAATGAAAAGTTTTTTTTAGAGGTATTTTTCGACATACTTTCCGGTATATGAGATCGGACTTTTTGCTATTTCTTCCGGTGTTCCCTTCGCAATCACCGTACCTCCCCGGTCTCCGCCTTCCGGTCCGATATCAATAATATAATCCGCTGTTTTGATCACATCCAGGTTATGTTCGATAACCACAACCGTATTGCCTCCTTCTGACAGACGCTGCAGAATCTCTATCAGCTTGTGCACATCTGCAAAATGCAGCCCGGTAGTCGGCTCATCCAGAATATAGATCGTCTTTCCGGTACTTCGTCTCGATAACTCCGTGGCCAGCTTCACCCGCTGCGCTTCTCCGCCGGAAAGTGTCGTGGATGGCTGTCCAAGACGAATATAAGAGAGTCCGACATCATAAAGCGTCTCGATCTTTTTTCGAATAGACGGGACATTTTCAAAGAACTTCACAGCTTCTTCCACCGTCTCTTCGATTTCCGGTTCTGGTTCGGCTTCAATCTCTGGCTCCGGTTCTACAACCTCTGGCTCCTCGATCTCTTCCTCAACCTCCGGTTCTTCCTCCACAGTTTCTTCAATCTCAGGTTTCGGTTCCGGCATCTTCATCTCTCCGAATTCATCATCCACAGTTTCAGAGAAATCGTCAACCTCATATTCTTCCTCAAAATCTTCCGGCGCCAGTTCCACTGTCTGGAATTCAAACGTCGTTTTCTTGGCTGTTGTCACTTCTGCTTCCTTCGTCTCGGTCTCCTGCGTCACATGTTCCTTGGATGCAAGTTCCTCAATCGTATCCGCTTCTGCTTCAAAACCATCATCTTCATCTACTACGACTACATCTTTTGCAATTGTCCCTTTTCCATGTCTCATATCTTCCGCCTGCCCTGTTGTCTCTGCAATCTCTGATGAAATGTCACTATTTGATTCTTTCGGCTCTTCCGATGGTTTTACATCTTCCGATTCCGATGTTACTTCTTTTGTTTCTTCTATATCAGCATCCGTTGTCTCAGATTCTTCCTCGTGTTTCTTTCTCTTCCGTCTCTGGAAAAATCCCTTCTTTTTTTCTTTTTCCGGTTCTTCCGCTTCTGTCTCAGACGCTTCCTCTGCCGTTTTTTGTTCTGATGTTTCTGTCACAGATGCTTTCTCTGCTGTTTCTTGTTCTGTCACAGTTGTTTTCTCAGACGTCTTCTGTTCTGTCTCATCCGCAACTGTCTCAGGCACTTTCGTTTCGGTTTCCGTTTTTTCTTCGGTAGCAGGTTTCACTTCTGCCTCAGTCTTTTCAGCTTCCGCCGCTGCCGCAGCTTCTGCCTTTTCCTGCTGCTTTTGTTTTTTCAGCAGTTTCTTTTCTTTCCGTTGCTCCTCGCGTTCCTGCTTTTTGAGCATCTTCTGCACTTTCTTCTCCGAACCGGCAGGTGTATATGAATCCTCATACATGATCGTAATCTCTGCCTCTTTCGGATGCATCCGCAGATCATCGGCTGCAAGCAGCTCCTGTTCTTCTGCACGAAGTGCCTCCATATCTGGATCATCATCTACAGCTTCAGTGTCCGCATATATATCGAAATATGTATCTACCTTTACTTTTCCAGCTTCGATATCCAATATAATCTGGCTGTTATCGGAATTCTTGAACGATGCATGATATAACTCAGCCAGCGTCGCCGCCTCGTCCTGTTTTTCCTCTTTCTTGTAAAGCAGATATAACTCAAAGCTCCAGTCATAGTCCAGATTGTGTGCATACCCGGCAATCAATGGTTCCAGCGTCTTGTAATCGTCCGCATGTTCATGCTTATTCCAGACATATTCCATGTCCCGGCTGTCATATGCATTGGCATCAAACATATACATATCGTAATACGTCTTTGCCAGCTGGAAATATCCCATCCGCAAATACAGCTCCACAAACGTATACAAAACCCGCTTCGATTCCGGTCCCAGACGATGCGCCATGATCAGACATCGTCTGGCATCCTTATATCTATCATTTTTTATGTAAATCTCTCCACACAGTCTCAGGAACTGTGGGTTCAGGGATTTTGTCAAATCCTGATGTTCCACTAACTCAAGTGCCAGACTATATTCTCTGGAATTCGCCAACTCTTTAATTTTATTTACACTCGCCATGCTGAGTCCTGCGCCCATGCCCTGTCACCTCTGCCAGTTTCATTTTACTTAGTGTCCTTCAAAGACCTTTTCTACCTTCTCGATTACGGTGTCTTTCATGTTGCCTCTTGTCTTTTCATACTGCAATCCTGACTCCATAATCTCCAAAAGTTCCATTCTGTACTCGCTATCAATATCCTTGATGTATTCCATCAATACATCCTTCAGTTCAATGACATATTCCTTCGTCTGCATCTTTGCAAGCATCTCATCTGGATTGAACTTCGATGTACTCTTCATGTCTTCCTGCTTACGTCCACAGATCAGACATTCATCTGCACCAGCCTCGTTTACATAACCACAGTTACATGTCCAGATCATGCCATCGGTACGATACTTCTCGACTGCATCAATACCACGTTTCTCTTTAAGTGCAGATAATCTATGTAACGGCATGCTGACATCGATTGGCTGGTCGTTGCACGCAAATACACCACGGCTTGTCACATATTTGGAGATGCGTACCTTTGCATCCTTCAAAAGCAGAATATCCTTTGCAGGAAGCTTACACTCCATATCCTTGGATTCGATCAGAGAAACATTTCCTTTCTCAAATACAAAATCCAGATCCTTTAACAGCAATCGTTCTTCATACAGGTTTGTCAGCTCGACGTCTGCACGGATTGCACGAATATCATCTTTGTTATAATTAAAGAAATCTGTAGAAATTGTTACCCCATTCTTAGAACCACGTAACCATACACGTACCGGTCTTGGCACCAGACGATTATAGTAGTTGCTGACATACAGAGATTTTTCTGTAACTGGATTCTCCTCTGGCTTCTTCTTCAGGCGAACAGCTGTACCAGAAGCGATCGTTCCTACGGAATAGCTTGCAAACTGTGTATAATTCAGTTCCACGCCAATTACCGCATCCGCTTTCTTTCTTGCTGCGATTGTCTGCAGACGCTTCAGTGCTGTCTCATTTACCTGCTCCAGCTTGCCTGTCAGCTTCTCACTCTCGGAATCTGACATCTCACTCACACCGGCTGCAAACCCCTTGAAAAAGTTCGAGCTAAGTACCGACTGTACATTTACAAATCCCAAATACTCTACGATTTCGTAACCCTCAAAGCCCTGTCCGGACGTCAACATTACTTCTGTCATTTTTATTACCCTCCCAAAATAAAAATAATCGCTCAAATTTACCTTAAATGATACCATACTTCCGTCATATTTGAAAGACTTTTTGTATGATTTATAACATTTTCATCAATTATTTTGTGCATTTTATGCAAAAATCACCAAATTTCTAAAATGCTAATGGATTTTTATTCTCATATTTGTGGAAATAAAACTCCAAATCAAAATAGGTATGCTCATCGCTGTCCGCGATCATTTCCCAGTTCTCCAGTTCATCCAGATTCGGGAAATGTGTATCCGCTGCATAATCATAGTTGATCTTCGTCACATGCGCATATTTGCAATACGGAAGCAGCATCTCGTAGATCTGTCCGCCACCGATTACAAAAATTTCCTTATCCTCATATTTTTTCAGTTCCTCGAACAGTTCTTCTTTCGAGTGAACAACCGTACCCCCTCGCACGGTATAATTCGGATCAGTCGATAAAATGATATTATCTCTTCCCGCAAGCGGCAGGCCATTCGGGAATCCTGCCAGTGTCTTCCTTCCAAGTACAACGACATTTCCCATTGTCGTCTGTCGGAAGAATTTGTGATCCTCTGGTATTGATACGAGCAGATCGCCCTTGTTTCCAATCGCCCAGTTGTTATCTACTGCTACTATTAAGTCCATATTACCCTCCAAATATTTCGCTCTAAACCGCTATTGGTATGTTCTTGATCTGTGGTCCGGTCTGATAATCTTCGATTGTAAAATCATCAACCGTAAAATCATAAAAATCTTTGACATCTGGATTGAGTGTTACTTTCGGCGCCGGATACGTCGGCCGGCTGATCAGCTCTTCCACGATCGGAATGTGTCTGTCATAGATGTGTGCATCCGCGATCACATGTACCAGCTCTCCCGGTTCAAATCCAGTTACCTGTGCCATCATATACACAAGTGCCGCATACTGTACGACATTCCAGTTATTCGCTGCAAGCACATCCTGCGAACGCTGATTTAAGATTGCATTTAATTTGTTGCCTGTGACATTGAACGTCACGCTGTACGCACACGGATACAGGTTCATCTCAGACAGATCCTGATGCACATAAATGTTCGTCATAATACGGCGGCTGTATGGATTATTCTTCAGATCATAGATCACACGATCGACCTGATCCATCATACCCTCTTTGTATTTGTGCTTCACACCGAGCTGGTAACCATACGCCTTGCCGATCGAACCATCTTCGTCTGCCCACGCGTCCCAGATATGGCTGTGCAGGTCATGGACGTTATTTGATTTTTTCTGCCAGATCCAGAGCAATTCATCAATTGCGGATTTGATATAAGTTTTTCGAAGTGTGATCGCCGGAAATTCCTCCGCCAGATTATATCGGTTTACAACACCAAACCGTTTGATCGTATATGCCGAAGTCCCATCCTCCCATTTCGGACGCACCTTTTCGCCCTTCGTATCGTAACCGTTCTCAATAATATCCTTACACATCGCAATGAACAAATCATCTGCTTTACTCATGTTTTGTCTCCTTCTCCTATTTTGTGCAGTATTCACAGTCTCACTTGTGAATATGTGCCAATCTTATTTTTTCTGCTTGTATTTTTTTCTTTTTCTGTTAACATAATGCCCATGGAGGTACATTCTATGATTCCAAAAGAATTCGGGCCTCGTCTAAAAATTTCGCGTCGTCAAAAACATCTCAATCAAACCGACATTTCCAAACGACTCAATATTACAAGACAAGCCTACAGTAACTATGAAACGGGAAGATGTGCGCCGCCAGTCGATGTTCTGGCTGAACTTACACTGCTTCTCGAATATGATTTCTTTTCTATTTTTCTGGAAGCGGCTGCTTCCAAATTATTTCATTCCAATTTTCAATTTTATCCAGAAAGCGAGGATCTATCATGTCAGACACAACCACCTTTGGAGCTATGCTCATTCGTCTCCGACTCCACTCCGGTTACACCCAGAAAGAAATAGCCGCATCGACCGGCATCTCACGTTCATCGTATTGTCATCTGGAAGCGGACTACCGAAAGCCAACGATGGAATTTTTTATTAAGCTTTGCATCTTCTATAAGCAAAATCCCGTGAAGCTCCTGCTTCCACTTTTCCCGGAAGAATCCATGGATTCCCAGAAGCATTATCTGCAATATTTAAATTCGTTATGTGAAATCCGATACAAATCAGACACGAAGCGCAATCGAAAGCGCAACGTCAAATGCTGGTCTAAGAAATAGCATCAAAGTTGTTCCCGATCAGAAATCCGGCTTCCGCCTGTTTCCGGTTCTTCTCGTATGGATTACTCTCTGAATACTGGATCTGTGTCGTCGTCTCTCCACCTGCAACATACGTTCTGCCGCATTCCGGACAGACCCCCATCTTCAATGTTACATTCGCCGATATCAGCTTTGCACCCGGCTTGCTGCTTTTCTGAATCGCATTCGCCACGTGCTCCCGTTCATGTGCACTTACTTTCGCGTACGATTCTCCTGCCGCAATCTTGCCCGGTGTCTTAAATGACACATCCGGTTCGTTCGAACCATCGACATATTTCCGATTCTTACACGTCTGACATTCGACCGGCTTCACCTTCGTGGAAGTGTCGACCGTATTGTCCGCATTGACCGGTGTCACGCGGCTGACACCGCTATATGGAATTATATAGTTGTTACTCATCGAACCAATATTCATTCCATCACCTCAAAAAAATAAAGGTAACCAGACAGGTTATCTGCATGGTTACCTTTATTTTACTATATTTCGCTTATATCCACAAGAGAAAGATTGTGTCTGTCAGATGACTCTAAGCTTGTAAGAAGCGCATGTGCGGTATCTAAGCTTGTGAGAACCGTCACACCTGTCTCGATTGCATTTCGGCGGATTACGAAGCCGTCCTTGCTGTGTTCCACACCCTGTGACGGTGTGTCGATAACAAGATCGATCTCATGTGACAGAATCAGGTCTAACAGGTTCGGAGAAGGCTCTTCCACCTTGTTAATCGGTTTTGCAGGTACGCCATTCTCATTCAGGACACGGCAGGTACTTCTTGTCGAATAGATCTCATAACCAAGCGCGGTAAACCGCTGTCCGATTTCTACTGCATCCAGCTTATCGGAATCCTTTACTGTAAGTATCATCTTCTTGTACTTCGGCAGATTCACGCCGTTTCCAAGGAATGCCTTGAACAACGCTTCGTTGTAATTTTTCGAGATACCAAGGCACTCACCGGTTGATTTCATCTCCGGACCAAGGCTGATCTCAGCACCCCGGATCTTCTCAAAGGAGAATACCGGCATCTTGATTGCGAAGTATTCAGATTCCGGCTGTAATCCCGGTGTATAGCCCATATCCTTGATCTTCTCGCCTGTGATAACTCTCGTTGCAAGATCAACGATTGGAATACCGGTTACCTTACTGATGTATGGTACGGTACGGCTTGATCGCGGGTTAACCTCGATGACATATACCTCATCCTGATATACAATAAACTGAATATTAATCAGTCCGATAACATGCAGGCTGTTCGCAAGCTTCTTCGTGTAGTCTTCGAGCACACGCTTGATCTTCGGTGTGATCGTCTGTGCCGGATACACGGAAATACTATCTCCGGAATGGATACCTGCACGCTCGATATGCTCCATGATACCAGGAATCAGGATATCGTGGCCATCACATACGGCATCAACCTCGATTTCCTTACCCATCAGATATTTGTCAACCAAAACCGGATGCTCCTGCTCATGGCGATTGATAATCTCCATAAACTCAATGATATCCTTATCCGAGATTGCAATCTGCATACCCTGTCCGCCTAATACATAGGAAGGACGAACAAGGACCGGATAACCAAGCTCATTGGCTGCTTCCAGCGCTTCCTTTGCTGTAAATACAGTCTTACCGGCAGCTCTTGGGATACAGCATTTCTCCAGAATCTCATCGAACAGTTCTCGGTCTTCGGCCGCATCGACATTTTCAGCACTTGTACCAAGGATTGGCACGCCCATCTCCAAAAGCGCCTCCGTCAACTTGATGGCTGTCTGACCACCGAACTGTACAACCGCGCCATCCGGTTTCTCGATATTTACGATAGACTCTACATCTTCTGCCGTCAGTGGCTCGAAATACAGACGATCTGCAATATCGAAGTCTGTACTGACTGTCTCCGGATTATTATTTACAATAATGGTCTCATAGCCCTTGTTCTTCAAGGTCCACGTACTGTGTACCGAGCAGTAGTCAAACTCGATACCCTGTCCGATACGGATCGGACCGGAACCAAGCACCATGATCTTCTTCTTATTCTCATCCACCTCGACTTCGGATTCGCCATCGTAGCAGGAATAATAATATGGTGTCTCTGCTTCAAACTCAGCCGCACAGGTATCTACGATCTTGTAGGATGCATGGATACCATAGCCATAGCGAAGCTCCTTGATTTCCTTTTCCTTCTTGCCTGTAATCTGTGCGATTACCTTGTCCGGAAACTCCATGCGCTTTGCTTCCTGCATCATTTCCTTAGTGATCTCAGGTGTCTCACGCAGTAATTTTTCTTCCTGTACAATATTGTTGATCTTGTCAATAAACCAGATATCTACTTTCGTGATATCATGGATCTCCTCCGCGGAGATTCCACGGCGCAGCGCTTCTGCGATAACGAAGATTCGACGGTCATCGACACGATGCAGCATCTCATGAATCTCCTCTGTCGGAAGGTCATTGTAGTTCTCATAGATCAGGCTATCCACATGCTGTTCGAGAGAACGAAGCGCTTTCATGAGTGCTCCCTCGAAGTTCGTACAGATACTCATAACCTCACCGGTTGCCTTCATCTGTGTGGTCAGCTTCCGGCTTGCCTTGATGAACTTATCGAAAGGAAGTCTCGGCATCTTAACTACAACATAATCGAGTGCCGGCTCAAAGCTCGCATAGGTCTTACCTGTAATTGCATTCTTGATCTCATCGAGATTATATCCAAGAGCGATCTTCGCAGCTACCTTCGCGATCGGATATCCGGTTGCCTTTGAAGCAAGTGCCGAAGAACGGCTTACCCGCGGGTTTACCTCGATTACACAATATTCAAATGTTGTTGGATGCAAGGCAAACTGTACGTTACATCCACCCTGGATACCAAGCTCTGTAATGATATTTAAAGCAGCACTACGAAGCATCTGGTATTCCTTATCTGCCAGTGTCTGGGATGGTGCAACAACGATAGAATCTCCGGTATGAACACCAACCGGATCCAGATTCTCCATATTACATACGGTAATACAGGTACCGTTCGCATCACGCATAACCTCGTACTCAATCTCTTTCCAGCCCGCGATACAACGCTCAACCAATACCTGACCGACACGTGACAGACGCAGTCCGTTCATCAGTATCTCTACGAATTCTTCTTCGTTGTGCGCGATACCGCCGCCGCTTCCACCAAGCGTATACGCCGGACGCAGCACGATCGGGTACCCGATCTTCTCGACGAACGCCAGACCATCCTTGATGTTCGTTACGACTTCGGATGGTGCACATGGCTCATGGATCTTCTCCATAGTCTTCTTGAATTCCAGACGATCCTCTGCTTTCTTGATCGTCTTAGAAGATGTACCAAGCAGCCTTACATTATGTTCCTTCAGGAAACCGGACTCTTCCAGTTCCATCGCGATATTTAACGCTGCCTGACCACCCAGTGTCGGAAGCACGCTATCCGGCTTTTCCTTCTTGATAACTGCCTTTACAACCTCCGGTGTCAAAGGCTCAATATATACCTTATCTGCAATATCCTTATCTGTCATGATAGTAGCTGGGTTAGAGTTAACGAGGCATACTTCTATTCCCTCTTCCTTAAGAGAACGGCACGCCTGTGTTCCGGCGTAATCAAACTCAGCAGCCTGACCGATGACTATAGGACCTGATCCGATAACTACAACCTTTTTTATATTAGGATTCTTTGGCATTACTTTGACACCTCCATCATATTCATAAATGTATCAAACAGTGAATCTGTATCCAGCGGACCTGCACATGCCTCCGGATGGAACTGAACTGTCTGTGCATTCTTTCCAAGATAGTGAACTCCCTCTACTGTTCCGTCATTTACATTGACGAAGCTGACCTCTGCGATCTTTCTGTCGAGGCTGTCTTCCTTGACCATATATCCGTGATTCTGTGTTGAAATATATACCTTGCCGGTCTTCATATCTCTTACAGGATGGTTTGCACCTCTGTGTCCGTACTTCATCTTCTCTGTATCACCGCCGTTGGCAAGCGCCATGAGCTGATGTCCAAGACATATAGCAAAAATTGGAATATCTGTATCGAAAAGCTTCTTTACCTGAGCTATTGTGACCTTACACTCCTTTGGATCTCCAGGACCATTTGTAAGCATGATTCCGTCCGGAGCGTCTGCGATGATCTCCTCAGCAGGTGTCTCTGCAGGATATACAGTAACCTGACAACCTCTTGCAAGGAGGGACTTGACGATGTTCTTTTTAACACCGAGATCGATGACTGCAACCTTGAATCCGTCACCAGGATAGAATATTTTCTCCTTACATGTAACATCGAGAACAACATGTCCCATCTTCCATGCCTTAATACGCTTCATGCACTCATCAAAATCATAATTCTCATCAGTTGTGATCATACCTCTCATGGTACCATCTTTCCTGAGGATCTTGGTAAGTGTTCTGGTATCTATTCCTTCTATACCAGTTATATTATTCTCAACAAGAAATTCGTTTATGGTCATCTCGCTTCTGAAATTACTAGGAGTCTTGCAGAGCTCTCTAACAATGAATCCTGACTGCCAAGGTCTGCCAGCCTCCATATCCTCTCTGCATACACCGTAGTTGCCTATAAGCGGATATGTCATACATACTGACTGCCCTGCAT
>OLSD01001376.1_pt1 | contig 20295 bp, 15 predicted proteins | sample 1672211 | NCBI WGS metagenome assembly OLSD01 (sample SAMEA3136659, study PRJEB25190) | human gut metagenome | reverse complement strand
GATTCGCATCGATTTCTGTCGTGCCTCACGAGTCAGCTTAGTTATAATATCATGCAGTCCAACCATTGTCAACAACAAATTTCATTTTTTTGCATTTTCTTTTTTCAACAAAGTAATTGACTTATTCTGACTCCTAAGATATGCTGAATGTATCTTTTTTCTCATATGTATATAGAAGTTGCTTTCTAGTTCTTTTCATATTAGATAGTTCTTCAATCTAATATCAACGCAACTCTCTTTGTATCCCGACAGTTATAGAAATTCATATTGATTTATTAACAATAGTTCATAAAGGAGGTTATCTTATTTTATATAACATAATTAAAAACGAATTCGAAAGATTAAAAGAATTACAGAAGCAATTACAATCAGAGATTAGTGATTATCCTCCAGCGAGATTATGCTGCACTCGAAATCAAAATCGTTTCAAATGGTACATTGTTTCCGAAAACGGACGCCACTACCTTCCCAAACGTGAGCGACCACTTGCCGAAAAGCTTGCTTGTAAGAAATATCTTTCATTGAAACTGCGTGAAGTCGAGTCGGAATTAAAAGCGTTACAATGCTACCTTTCACATCATAATACTTCTATAAATCTTATTACCTCATATGAAACCAATGATGCTCCTCTCACATTTGAAAAATTAGATCAAATTCTCTGCACATATTCATTAAAAGACAATTAATTCCCGCGCGGATACACTTCCTTGCACAGATCTGTACCCTTAAATGGGTACAGATTCTTCCATGTTTTTCTCCGCGCGACCATTTCATTTCTTTTGCGGGGCTTCTTCCCTTCTTTTTCCTCTCCTTCGCCCCGCTTTCTTCTTCCTCTGGGGCTTCTTCCCTTCTTTTCCCTCTCCTTCGCCCCGCTCTCTTCTTCCTCTGGGGCTTTTTTCCTGCTTTTCCTTCTCCTTCGCCCCGCTTTCTTCTTCCTCTGGGGCTTTTTCACTTCTTTTTCTTCTCCTTCGCCCCGCTTTCTTCTTCCTCTGGGGCTTTTTTCCTACTTTTCCTTCTTCTTCGCCCCGCTTTCTTCTTCCTCCGGGGCTTTTTCACTTCTTTTTCTTCTCCTTCGCCCCGCTCTCTTCTTTCTCCGGGACTTTTCCCCTTCTTCCTCCTTCTCTTCGCCCCGCCCGACATAATACATTTCATTTCTTCGCGCGCTCTCACTCCCTCTCCCTCCCCACAACTATTCTTCTCCGCGCGTCATTTTCCACTCATCATGCGCATCATACGACATCATACGTCAATTCTTCGCGCGCCCACACTTTTTCCTCGCAGGGCTTCCCGCCTCCTCTCCGCGCGCCTGCCGCACTCCCGCACTTACGAACAAAAGGAGAGGCTCCCTCGTATGCACAACACTTTGTGCACATCGAAGAAGCCTCTCCTCTTGTTCTATCATTGTCTTATTGGATTGCCTCCAACGCCTCTCTCACATTGCTGACACCGACCAGTTCAATTCCTTTAACGCCCTTCGCTGCGCCCAGACAGACACTTGGAAGAATGCATCTCTTGAAACCAAGCTTGGCAGCCTCGGCGACACGCTGCTCCGCCATCGTCACGCCGCGAACCTCACCACTAAGTCCGACCTCACCGAAGCAGATCGTCTTCTCATCGATCGTGAGATCCAGCTTGCTGGATATGATTGCAAGAACGATCCCCAGGTCGATTGCCGGTTCATTCATACGGATTCCACCCGCGATATTGACATAGGCATCACAGTCGGAAAGCTGCATGCCAAGTCTTTTCTCCAGGACTGCAAGTAGTAAATTGACACGGTTAAAGTCCGTACCAGTTGCGGTACGGCGCGGATTATTAAAATAACTGTGGCAGATAAGTGCCTGAATCTCAAGCAGGATCGGGCGTGTGCCTTCTACGGAACAAGCCACCACAGATCCCGATGCATCTGCCGGCTTACCACTTAACATATACTCCGAAGGGTTCTCCACTTCTGCAAGTCCCTCCGCGCGCATCTCAAAGACACCAATCTCATTCGTCGAACCGAAGCGGTTCTTCACGCCGCGCAGAATGCGATAACTCTCGTGCCGATCCCCTTCAAAATACAAGACGGTGTCCACCATGTGTTCCAGCACACGTGGTCCCGCCACAACACCTTCCTTGGTCACATGGCCAACAATAAAGATAGAGATATCCATCCCCTTGGCGATCTGCATGAGGACAGACGTTGCCTCACGCACCTGCGACACGCTTCCCGGGGCGGATCCGACACTGTCATTATACATCGTCTGCACACTGTCGATCACAACAATCTGCGGCTTCTGCCGCTCGATCACCTCACGGATCAGATCCAGGTTCGTCTCACACAGAAGCTGCAGATTGTCTGTGAATGTTCCGATACGTTCCGCCCGGATCTTGATCTGCTGCAGCGACTCCTCGCCCGAAACATACAATACAGACTGCCCCTGCGCCGATAGATTCCGGCACACCTGAAGCAGAAGTGTCGACTTACCGATTCCTGGATCACCGCCCACGAGCACAAGCGAACCACGCACGATTCCTCCGCCGAGCACACGATCCAATTCTTTCATATTTGTACTGACGCGTTCCTCATTTGATGCCACAACAGAAGAGAGTGGAACAGGCTTCGCCTCAGAAGCCGGTTTTCTCTTCCCGGATCCGCTTAACGCTTTCCGGTCTACCAGTTCCTCAACGAAGGTATTCCACTCTTTACATCCCGGACACTGTCCCATCCATTTGGCGGACTCATATCCACAATTCTGGCAAAAAAACGCACTCGTTTTTGCTTTTGCCATATATTATCTCTTCTCCACCTTGATTGCTACTTTGTCTGCGCCCTCAAGTTCTACACTCATGCTCAGCTTGCCCCCCAGATTGGTCTTCATGGTTCCTGCGGATTTTCCGTCGATGGAGATCTCATACTCGGTCTCCTCCTCAAGTTCCAGTGTAATCTGTGCATCTTCCGGTCCCTCTACGGTAAACGCAACCGTATTCTCTGTCTGATTAAAATCGGTTACTGCTGTACCAGGAACAGACTCATATACAAAAAGTCCATTACGCTCTAACTTCGTAATCTCCTTGAATGTCTTAACCTTGTATTTGTCACCGTTAAAGTCGTAATTGTCCAGCTTTGCCTTCGCTCCTAATGTATAATCTCCAAAGCTGAGTGTACCATTGGCCTCGGTACGGATTAATTCACTGATTGCAGCCATTTTTCTCCTCCTGTATATGACTTGTAATGCATCCCCTTACGGAATCGATCACCTTTGCACATGCATATTTTAATGTCGCATGCACACTCTCTTAAGTCGTAAATTTGATACTCAAATTATAACACTCTTGCCAGTCTGATACAATCATTTTTCCGATTCCAGCATCACAATTTTTCTTCTTTCTAGTGTCTCATTTTTTATTCTAACATCACATTTTCTTTGCATCCATTTATAGCATTCTTCATAGTTTCATTCTCGTCGCAATTGCCACAAAAATGAAATGCATACACAACAAATCTTTTATCCGTCATGTATGCACTCTTATTCATTATAAATTCAACGATCAGCGCTAGTCCTTCTCCACAATTAACTCTTTATGCTTCGTCGTCACAACCACGCGATCCCCGGCTTTCACTTTGCCCGCGATAATCTCCTCTGCAAGCCGATCCTCGATTTCATCCTGAATCTTGCGGCGAAGCGGTCTTGCACCGTACTTTCTGTCGTATGCCTTCTCCACAATATATGCCTTGGCAGCGTCACGGATCACAAGTTCGATCTGCAGCTGCTCCCTGCAGCGTTTCTGCAATTCAGATGCCATCAGCGTTACGATCTGCTTCATATCATCCTTGTTGAGTGCGCGGAATACGATCGTCTCATCGATTCGGTTTAAGAACTCCGGTTTGAAAAGGCGTTTCACTTCCTCCATCACGTTGTTCTTCATCCGCTCATGATCTTGCTTCTCATCCTCATGCACACCGAAACCAAGCTTCTTCGGCTCGATGATCGACTGCGCACCGGCGTTGCTGGTCATGATGATAATGGTGTTCTTGAAATCTACTTTACGTCCCTGCGAGTCGGTAATATGACCATCGTCAAGCACCTGGAGTAAGATATTGAACACATCCGGATGAGCCTTCTCGATTTCATCAAAAAGCACAACGGAAAACGGATTTCTGCGCACTTTCTCTGAGAGCTGTCCACCGTCCTCATGTCCGACATATCCTGGCGGTGATCCGATCATCTTGGAAACACTGTGCTTCTCCATATACTCCGACATATCCACACGGATCATCGCATCTTCGTTACCAAATACTGCCTCTGCAAGTGCCTTTGACACCTCCGTCTTACCGACACCGGTCGGTCCGAGGAATAAGAAGGAACCGATCGGACGCTTCGGATCCTTAAGACCCACACGGCCTCTGCGGACAGCCTTTGCCACAGCCGATACTGCCTCCTCCTGACCGATCACGCGCTTGTGCAGTGTCTCTTCCAGTTTCTGCAGACGTGCCGCTTCATTTTCTGTCAGCTTGCTGACCGGAATCTTCGTCCAGCCTGCAACCACTTCCGCAATCTCATTCTCGCCGACTACCGGCTTTCTTCGCTTATCCGCGCGCTGATTCTTCTTATTTAATTTCTCCCACTGAAGTTCTAAGTCTTCCTTGGCCGATTTTAATGTGCGTGCACGCTCGATATCTCCCTCGCGCAGCGCATCTTCTAAATCAAGCTCCGCCTGGCGGATCTCCTGCTTTTTGAGAATTGCATCCTGCGGATCGCGCATGACACCGAGACGACTCTTGGCAGCTGCCTCATCCATGAGGTCGATTGCCTTATCCGGCAGGAAACGGTCATTGACGTAACGCGCAGACAGACGCACGGCTGCCTCCACGCCCTCATCCGTAATCTCTACATTATGATGCTTCTCGTACAAACCACGAAGCCCCTTCAAGATCTCGATAGACTCTTCCTCGGTCGGTTCTCCCACCTGCACCGGCTGAAAACGGCGTTCAAGCGCTGCATCCTTCTCGATATATTTTCTGTACTCTTCAATCGTCGTGGCACCGATCACCTGCACTTCGCCCCTTGCGAGCGCCGGTTTTAAAATATTGGACGCATCAAGCGAGCCTTCCGCGCCACCTGCTCCGATGATGGTATGCAGCTCATCGATAAAAAGCATGACATTACCGGCTGCCGCCACTTCGTTAATAACTTTCTTAATGCGTTCCTCGAATTCTCCGCGGTACTTGGACTTTGCCACAAGACCGGACATATCAAGAGAAACCAGGCGTTTACCGGCAACAATGTCCGGAACGGTTCCATTGACCAGATTCTGTGCAATGCCTTCCACGATTGCCGTCTTGCCGACACCCGGCTCGCCGATCAGACACGGATTGTTCTTGCCTCTGCGACAGAGGATCTGAAGCACGCGCTCCGTCTCGCTCTTACGTCCGATTACAGGATCAAGCATTCCCGCACGCGCCAAAGCAGTCAAATCTCTCGAATACTGATCAAGTGTCGGTGTCAGTGAAGCACTGTTATCCGCTCTGCCTCTCTGGATTTCGTCGCGGTAACGCGCCGGATCTTCGCCCATTGCGCCTAAGATGTCAACGAACAGCTTCTGCGGATTTGCTCCCATTGTATTCAGAAGACGGCATGCAGCACAGTCTCCTTCCTTGATCATGGAAAGAAGCAGATGCTCCGTTCCGATCTCATCGCAGTCAAAGCGCTCCGCAATCTCCTCTGCGCGCTCAAGCACAGCCTGTGTGCGCGGTGTCTCTCCGTCACGATCCAATACCGCGATATCCTCGCCCGGAGCGACCAGTTCATTGATCAGCTCGAGTAATTTGTCCAATTCAATATTGTTTGCGGCAAGTACCTCTGCCGCCACGCCGCTCCCCTCACGCAGAAGTCCTGCCAGAATATGTTCCGTACCAACATAATTGCACTGCATAGACTTCGACAGGCGGTTAGCGTAACTGACTGCTTTCTTTGCCTTATCTGTATATGGTCTCACTCTATATTGCCTCCTAAAATGCGATTACAGATCGAGGAATTCGATATCATCATCCTCGTCTTCATCCTTCTTCTTTTTACGACCGAAGAAGCCGTGTTTCTCTTTCTTTTCTTTCCTGGATTTCTTCAGCTCGTCGTCATAATCTTCTTCGTCTTCCTCCGAATCGAAATCATCCTCATCTTCAAAGTCATCCATCGCTTCTCTTATTTTCTCCCGGTAGGACTTCTTCTTATGCGTATCCTTGCGCGTTCTTTCCTCTTCCGATTCTTCCTGTACCGCTACGTCATCATCTTCTTCCGTGCTTATGGTCTCCTCGCTTTTTACGACATCATCGTTTTTCTCAACGGTCTGCACCTTGCCATCCGCACGCTCATCCATCGTCTCTGCCACAGCCTGTGCAAGTACCGCCTCAAGATCTACGGTATTTGTTGTAACCCCTGAGGTTTCCGCCTCAGTTACTGCTGCTTCTGACACAATTGGATTTTCTGCACTTGTCGATTCTTCATCTGTAATCTCCGATTCCGGCTCACCCTCAATGTTGGTCTGTTCCTCTTCAGTCTCCGCCTCGACATTACTCTCGGTCTGTTCCTCAGCTGTCTCGTCCGGTTCTGTGTCCTCCGCAGTCACTTCATCCCCGGTCAGAAACGCACTTCGGTCATAACGCTTGCTTGCGCCTACACGCTCATCTGACAGATCTAATTCATCTTCATGGTATCCTACATCATTCGATGCACTGTCTGTGTCTTCTTCCTCTTCTTCCTCTTCGTCCTCTTCCTCGTAATCGTCATCATCCTCATAATCATCGCCATCATGTCTTCTCTTGACAACAAGGATAACGATCACAATGAGAAGGATTGCCACGACAACAATGAAGGCGTAGAAAAGCAGACGGTTCTGGCTCTCCAGATCACTGACCTTTGTACTGTCCTCGATCGTCGGTTCTTCTGGCACCTGTGTATCTTCTGCAACCGGTGCTTCTTTGTAGCGCATATAGGTGCGATCCTGCAGATCGTACTGATACAATCCGTACACACCATCCTGGTTGACTGCATAGATGAGACAGTTTTCCTCATCCCCAGCTTTCACGAATGCATCTGCAACGCCTTTTCCTTCTATATTAATTGTCTCAGAAGTGTAACCTGCAGGTGCTGTCTCATTCATCTTCTCCGGTGTTGCAATAATATATCCATACTCGGACTTAAAGCAGATGAACGGATTTGCCTCATACGGCGAAGCCTCGCTGATGCGGTACCACGCACCGTTCTCCTGATTCTCATCGACCAGATAGATGAGTCCGACATCGGAACCGATCGTATCGTTTACCCAATAAGGATATGCTTTCTCCCAAAGCGTAATCTCACTTAATGCAAATCCTTCCGGAATCTGCGACTCGTCACCATCCTCGGACGGATACATCTTGATACCGCCGATGTCGTAACACTGCTCCTGCGGCTCATCGGTATTGTCCGGTTCCGGTTCATCCGTATTATCATCCGTGGTATCACCGGATTCTTTTCTCGTAACCGTGATGGTGTAAGTTGCGGTCACACCATTCTCTGCCTTCACGACAATCTGGATCTTGTTGGCACCGACCGATAGATTCTCGCCGCCTTTTACCGATTCCACCGTTGCGTTGGCGTTGCTCGTCTTCGCAGATACCACAACGGATGTCACATCGTTTGCGACCTCCGCGGTATAATTGGTTACATTATATTTGAATGCCGGAGAAAGCGATCCACTTGACAAGGTCAGAGATGCCAGTGAATTATCCGCCGATTTCGTCTTATTGTCATCCGAATTGTTATCGGATGCATCGGAGCCGTTACTGCTATCCGATTTATTGCTATTGTTCTCATTTGCCTCATTCTTGACACGCACCGAAGCACTTGCACCACCAACACTCACACGATCTCCATCCTGATTACCGGCGATCGGTGCTGATGCGGAAAAGGTCGCGCTTCCCGCAGCCTTTGCCTTAAACTTCATCGTTCCGGTCGTCTTCGTATTGCTGCTTCCGTAGCTTCCGATCGTCATCGATACCGTACCGCCGTTCGCGCTGGCAGTATCCGAAGCGGAACTGAAAGAAAATGTTCCTGACGGATAGGTCACATTAACCGTTGCCGACACGCCTGCCGGGACCGTGATTGATACCGTAACAGTGTCACCGATCTTCACGGAAGATGCACTGACGCCGACAGAAAGGCTGCTCGCCTGGGCGTTCGTATCCGGGATCATGATGCAGCCAAGCATCAGAACTATTGCAAAAAGCGAAGAAAGGAATCGCAATCTGCGCTTTTTGCCTGCCTCATCCTTATGTTGTGTCATCTTTAACTCTTTCATAGCTTTATCCTTTTCCTTTTTATCATAAGCTGCGCTGCGTTACAGACATGTAAGACCATTTACAGGCAGACATTACTGCCGGATTGTTGCAAGTCCTAGCGAATGGCGATTGATATAGATCATATCAAGTACATTGACACCATCTCCCGCACGGTTTGCATCCCCTGCCTCCAGATAAGCACCACTCAGCTTGGTAAGACCGAGCACGTGGCGGTTCACCTTGATCATATCAAGTACATTGATTTCACCATCTCCGTTCACGTCACCGTAGATAACGATCGTGTAAGAAGAAATCTTCTTACCGCTTCCATCATACAGCTGCACGACATCCGAAGTTACAACTGCACCGCTTTTCTCCTTGCCGTCTGTACCGACGAGTTTTAAAGTTGCGCCGGATGCGGTAAGATCCTTAAGCACCGTCGAAGCCTTCGTCCCCGGCTGGATTCCGGTAATATATTTGCTTCCGACGGTGTACGTTTTGGAGGTCGGCACCTTGCTTGCTTCCTCGCCCTCCTGCCGAACAACCGTCAATTTGTACGTCTTCGTCGATCCACTCTGTGACTTGCATTTCACAGAAACCGTATTATTTCCAACCTTCAGACTCACGGTTCCTGTTCCGGAAACCGTAGAGGTGGATGCAACCGCAGTCGCATTCACTTTGATAGACTCCACGCTGTTGTCTACGACAAGCGAATAGGAAGTCGTTGCACCGGTAAATCCCGGTGTCAGTGTCTGTCCGGTGACGGAAAGTGTCTTCAGATAATTGTTCGGATTACCCGTTTCCGTAAAAGCCGATGCCTGATCCGGCATCGAAGTGTAGACCGGAATCCGAAACACGAATGCCTGCTGCTTATCCGTATATCCCTGTCCAAGCTTCCTGCCTTCCGTGTAAGCAGCAGTCAGGTTGCTCATATACTGATGTCCGTACAGATTGCTCGCATTTACCACATTGAATTTCTGAAAATACAGCGTATCCTGTCCGACCGATATATAATTCTTTGCCAGAAGCTGCGCGCCTCCGTCCAATGATTTATAACGGGTATCCCACCCCTTGGACTTTGCGTATGCCAGTCCGTTCTTGATGACGGCTGCCGAACCAACTCCGGATGCACCAAAATTGAAGTAATTATAATAACCCTCGTATCCGCTGTACGTTCCGGAAATCAGCGAACTCGTTCCGCCCATTCCCTGTTCCTGTCGCACACGCGACGCCAGGTGATAGGGGCTGATCTTGCGTGTTTCACCAATCTTCATAAATGCATCGGCATAATTTAATGTTGTGCCGTCCGCATCCTCGATTTCCTTTGCCATAAAGGTTCCCGCAAGGATTGCCGATACGCCCGCCCTTGTCTGTGACTTACTGTAGCTTAAACTTTCAAACTGAAAGATGTCGGTATCATTTAAGAAATTGCGCGGATCCATATAATACGCGATATAGGTTGAACTCGCTGCCACCCACGAGGATCCGTCGTAGATTGTCCACGTATTGGTCGTCCAGTCGTATGCCCCGGAGGCTGTCGACTTGGTGGAATCGTTGCCGCTTTTCGGGACAAGATTGACACCATTCTTGCTCTCATTCTTGATGACATCATCCCAATTCAGTCCGGTGCTTACTGCCTCGAACTGCCAGTTGGGGTACTTCTTATGTAATACACTCAGACTGTCCAGATAGCTGGTCGGGAATCCCGCCGCCTTCATCTGCGACTCGAACTGTGTGTCCTTCGTATCTGCCACCGCATGAATGCAAGGGACTGCAGCCACACTTGTAATCAAAAGCGCCAGACTGACGATCACGCTCTTCATGCGCCTTCTTTTTCTCTTTATTTTCATGTATTGTTTATCTCCTCAGGGAACGATTGTCTCTGTTGTATTTTAATATGATACACGAATTGCTCCGTTGCTTCGCAACTCCCGCAATTCTACACCCATTCGGATTCCGCTGATTTTCTTCAGAAAATCGCTCCATCCTCATGTGTGTGCAGGTCAATCCAGATCATAACGCTTATCCTGCAAGCAGGAACGCGTTATGATCTGTTGACCTTTTGTATCATTATATAAAACTTTGTTTTATGCGTCAAATTCTTCTATATTGCTCTCTTTCACGATATAATGCGGTCTCCGTTTGACCTCCATATAAGTCTTTGCGATATACTGTCCCATGATACCCATGCAGAAAAGCTGGATTCCACCGATAAACGTGATGATACATACAAGCGACGGCCATCCGGCAACCGGATCACCAAACACTAACGCACGGATTACTTCTATAATAATAGCGACAAAGGAAAGTCCCGTAAGAAGCAGTCCCAGATACGAAGAAATCCGAAGCGGTGTATCGGAGAAATTGACAATTCCGTCAAACGAGTAGCGCACCAGTTTCCAGAAGCTCCACTTCGTCTCTCCCGCTGCACGTTCCACATTCTCAAACTCCAGCCACCTGGTCTCGTAGCCGACCCACGCAAAGATTCCTTTGGAAAAGCGGTTATACTCACTGACCGAAAGGATCGAATCCACCATCGCTCTGCTCATCAGCCGGTAATCACGCGCTCCATCCGCAATCTCAATATGTGTCAGCTTTCGCATCACTTTATAAAAGCATTTCGCAAAGAAGGACCGGATCGGTGGCTCCCCCTTGCGGTTCACACGTCTGGTCGCCACATTGTCGCATTCCCCCGACTCGATCATCTGGATCATCTGTGGAAGAAGTGCCGGCGGATCCTGCAGATCCGCATCCATGAGTGCCACATAATCACCGCTTGCGCTTTTCAGTCCTGCATACATCGCCGCTTCTTTGCCGAAATTGCGTGAGAAAGAGACGTAACGCACACGCGCATCCTGCTCCGCCAGCTTCTTTATTTCATCCAATGTTGCATCCTTCGATCCATCATTGACAAACAGATATTCAAATTCATGCTCCGGAATCGTCTCCGTCACACGCTTCAATTCCCTGTAGAGGATGCCCAATGCTTCCTGTTCATTGTACATCGGCACCACGATACTTATTTTGCTCATTCTCTTCTCCTCGCCTGCATTCCGCTTCTAAACTTCGCCTGTATTCTCTTCCACTGATTCTCTCACTCTTTCAACTCGTCTTCTACGCCGAACCAACAGCATACTCCATGCAAATAGAACAATCGCTCCACCGCTGATTGCAGCCCCCACTTTCAGCCCCGGTGTTGTGTAATGCAGCCGGATCGTATGTGCGCCTTCTGTAAGATGAACACCGATCAGCGCATCTGCAAGCGGCGTAATCTCTGTCTCTTTACCGTCTACATACAGAGTCCATCCAGCATCCGCCGGTATCGACATTACCAGTCTTCCCGCTTCCTTAACATCAACGGTACCCTCCACCGAGCGATCCGTCATGGAAGTCAGTTCCATCGTCTGACGGTTCAATGTATGATAACACTGCTCCACCACATCCGTGTTCAGCTTATACACGCTGAAATAAATCGTTTCCATATTTGTATTGGAGATGTGGATTCGATCCCCCGCCTTGCATTTTCCAAGTCCCAGCAGGTAACGATGCGTCGTCTTGGAATAATTCATATTCCATCCATCATTCCGGTTGACATTCAGACTGTCCGAATTGCATGTTGTGTAATCTGCATAGTAATAACCATCCTCCGGAATATCGATTGCGGTATCTCCCTCCACTGCTTCTGTCTTACAGTCTACTGTACTGATCATGTTCTCCTCGCATCCAAGTGCAGTTGCCAGGGCATTCAGCGAACCGGTTCTGCCCGCAGACGAATCCGTCCACGCCTGAATTGCATCCTCATCCATCATGAACCCGAGTGGCAGACAATAATTGTTGCGGTACAGATAATTTCCGTTCTCGCTTCCAACGTAAGTCTTAAACATATCCGCTTCCATCGGATTGTCGGAGAGCATGTAGCGCACAGAAAACATTGCGGAGGAAAGCGGTGTCGCCCCATTGTAACAATAGAAATTCTTGCCGCCCTCCATATATAACTTCTGAAACAGATGGCTGACATCCAGATTCATCAGCGAAGAGAAAATCGTCGCCGACGGATAGCCGTACAATGCATCGTCATTCTTCGTCTTTCTTCCGGTATCTTCCACACGGTAAAAGGCGTCACCGCCCATCTTCTCGTTATCTTCCTTTGCCATATCAAGAAGCTTTGGATAGAAGTCCTGCTTATCCGTATAAGCCACGCGGCTCGTTGTGCCAAGTCCGGTGATTGCCATATTGACCGCAAGTTCCGCGATTGCAATCCATACGGCAAACTGCGCAAGCATCATCCTTGTCTGCTTTCGCGTCAGTTTGATCAGAATCAGGCAGATGCCATACACACTGACGAAAAGTGCGGTAATCAGAAGCGACATCACATCGGTGACTTCCTCATCCCCCACCAGACCGCTCAAAAGGAGCAGACTCATCGCTCCGACTGTGGACAGCACGATGTGCCAAAGCTTCGTGCCTTTAAACTTGCGAACAGTCGCAAATCCCATCACGAGAATCATAAAAATATACAAAAAAGACTGTCTTCCCGGCAGCGCCTGCGGAAAATGCATGCCATGCCAGATGTAATCCAGCTGCTTGTTTGCAAAACTTACCAGGAAAAAGCCAAGCATCAGAAGACGCGGCAATTTTTCTCTCATCTTAATTCTTCGATTTAACACATAAAGCCAGACGAGAAGCAGACTGAATGCGCCCGCATACAGATTCGGCCAGTGATCGTTGCCTGTATATGCAGCTGCAGTCGCAGCGCCTCTGCCAAGTTCCGCAATAATATTAAAGTAGAATTCGATCTGTGTCGGGAATCCGCCCTCCGCTGATCCTGACGCACCCAGTACCGCAATCTCCGGGAGGAGCAGGATTGCCGAGCTTGCCCCCGCAAGAAGCGAATACCATGCGAATCGCAGGATTGCCGCAAATCTATGGTCTTTTGCCTGGAAGAAATACAGACCGAAGGCAAACACCAAAAAGATGCAGATCATGATTGAAATATAATAATTAGCATAGATACAAAGCGCCAGCGTCACATAGTAGAGTAACGCCTTCTGCTCCTTCACCAGTTTTTCGAGTCCAACCATAATGAGTGGGAACAGTGCAATACAGTCCATCCACATAATATCCCAGCTGTACGCTGCAACAAAGCCGGATAACGCATAACCAGTCGAGAAAACGAGCGCCGGAATCATCTGATTCTTATGCATCTTGCCGTCCTTGCCAACCATTCCAAAATGGTACTTCAGAAACCAAAAGGAACTCAGCCCGCTCGCCGCAATCTTCACAAGGATCAGAAGCGTCATGAATTCAATGACAAAACGCTTCGGGCAAAGCACAATCAGGAAATTGAGCGGGCTCGCCAGATAGTACGCATACAGCGATACGAAATCCGATCCAAGTCCCAGATTCCAGGAATACTGCAAACTTCCGCCGGTTCTGAGTTTGTTTAAAAACTCTGTAAAAAACGGACAATACTGATGATACATGTCAATGTGCAGAATACAGTTGTCCCCAAACGGATAGACCCCATTGCCGATACAGATGATCACGCAGATCACAAACGGTATGAAGAATGCCATCACATAAGGATAAGCTTTCTTTTTTGTCAGTTGATCAATTTTCTGACCGACTTTATGAAACATGTTACACTCCTATGGAACATCCGGCCATGAACTTTCGCTTCGCGAAGGCCGGACGCTGCATGCTAACTTTTTTCCAAAAGTTAGCACATATATGGAACATCCGACCATGAAATTTCGCTTCGCGAAGGTCGGACGCTGCATGTTAACTTTTTCCAAAAGTTAACACATAATACAATATTCACATTGAAGGAAGATTGAATCGCGTCTTAACAGGTCTGTTATTTTTCAAACAAATTATAGTATTGTAATTTCTTGTATGTCGCAAACAGATCCTCATCTGCCATTGTCCCATCCGTGCGTCCTGCCGCAGAAACAACAGGATAAGAATTCTTTAACTCCAGCAGGAAATTCTGATACGCATCCGTTGGAACACCTGCCGCTTTCAATACCTGTGCTGACAGATAGTTCAGGCTCGTATCCTGTCCCGTTGCACTTCCAATATCGTAATTTGCCCATACAAGATAAGGCACCAGATAACGCTGACGGAGTTGTTCGTCAGACACGCTTTCGCCGGAGAGAAGCATTGATTTCTGAATCTGTGCCGCAACGGTATCGCTCGGCTGGTGATCCCCGAAGAATACAATGATCGTCTTCTCATCCGCTTTCTCAAAATAATTGACCAGCTTCTCCAGTGACTGATCCGTCAGTTTGATCAGCGACAGATATTGGTCGAGCACCTCGCTGTTGTAATTGGTCGCGTGGATACTTTCCTCCAGATTCGCATATTGATCCGTGTAGCCGCCGTGGTTCTGCATCGTCACATTAAAGATGAATGCAGGCTTGCCCTCTTCCTTATTCTCATACGTGTCGATGATATGCTGCATGTCCGCATCGTCGCTGACATATTTGCGCACGTAGGTCTTGTTTGCATAATCGTCAATGAAATCCAGATGTTCAAAGCCCAGCAACGGATAAACCTTCTCACGGTTCCAGCCCGATGCATAATACGGATGCTGTGCGTACGTCTCGTATCCAAGACTTGCCAGATAGCTTGCGAGTGACGGCGTATTTCTTGTAATATACTGCTGATAAGGGATGCTTCCACCCGGCAGAAACGACATCGTATTGCCGGTCAGAAACTCAAACTCGGAGTTTGCTGTATTGCCGCCGCACACAGACACCTGTGCATATCCGGTGATTGCATTGTCCGCCCCCTGCTGCATCTTATGCATAAAAGGCATATAATCTTCGTTCGTCTCGAGATCTCCGACAACCGCAAGATCTGAGAATGCCTCATCCATGATCACAATGATATTCGGGAGCTGATCATCCTCTTTGCCTTGTCCGGAATCATTCGCTTTGTTTCCGCTTGCATCGTCACTTTGTCTCGAACGGTTCTTATCGCTTTGATCCGATCCCGTTTTTTCTCCATCCGGAAATACGTTCGAAGTATCCCCATACTGCTTCAGCGTTGCCTCCGCCTCATCAGCACTGTAACCTTCCGGTTTATCGACCGCAATATAAGCAAGATCCATCGCAAAGGTTACCGCCATACCATTGACTTTCGTCATATACGCCGGTGTAAATAAGAACGGATACAGGTAATGTTTCGTCTGGAACGTCTCCTGTTGCAAAGTATTGACAAAAAGACACAACGCTAAACCACATAATACCGCGGAGCCAAGCCGGATCGGCAGCTTGATGCGTGGCGCTTTGCGAAAAATGCGCACCGCAATCATCAGCAGCAAAAATAAAACTGTAACAACGATCATTCTCGTTGTCGGAGTAAAATCATAATTGCCAGCGACACTCGCCGCCGTCTTCACCGAAAGCAGATCCCACGGAACAAATGGCGTCGATCGGAATGCCATCACATAATGATTCGTAATGCCAAACACGAGTGCAATGATAAGTTCTATGCGCAGTGCCAAAGCCATTCTGCCGATCAGCAGATACAGCGTCCACGCGATCAGTTCGAAGATCAGGATATTAAATAGCTGCGCTTCCTGTCTTACCTCCGCCAAAGCGTTATGTTCAAACGCCTCCATCAGATAAAAACCGATGATTGGAACGAGTGCAAAGCCAATCATATAACGAATTCTCTGTTTCATCTCTATATCAACCTCAATCTTCCTTCATAATATATCATCTGCCACTACTGCTTTACCTATTTCATCAGCATTTCCTCCTGGAGGGACATTGCATCTCATCAATTAGAAATTATTTCCAAGCAAAAAAGAACAGAAATATGGCATCATCTCATAGAATTCTACCACACCTCTGTTCCTTTTTGAATGGATTTCACACTTTTTTCAGATTCGCTGCTTCCGTCAGCAGAAGCCTTCCATCTGCAAATCATTCTAATCCACTTTCTCCCATGTTGTATCCGAATTAATAGTTCGATAATACAAGGCGTTCCTTATAGACACGATCCATGCGATCGATCACGCGTCTTGCCTGTCCGTATCTGCGTGGGTTGATCGTAATAACCCAGACCTTGTCTGCTCCCTTGTAGTCTTCCCTCTTGAAGAATGGAATCCGCTTGCTGTTCTTCGTAAACGGAATGTGTTCCTCAAGAAGCGCCTCCGCCGTCTGCCGGCTCACCCGGTCATTCGTTGTCCGGCATAATTCCACATCATTATCCTTGTAGTTCCCCAATTTCATTGTCACGTCCTGTTCTCCTCCTGTTCTTCGTCTGTTATTTCACCTTCACCTGAATCTGCTTGCCGAGTCCTCCTGCTACTTTCGCCAGAAAATCAAGACTCGGATTATACCGTCCGCTCTCCAGGCGCGATATATTCGACTTCTTCGTTCCAACCAGTTCCGCCAATGACTCCTGTGTCATCCCCTGCGACTTCCGCACATCCCGAAGCTGCTTCGCGACATCCCGGCTGGCATCACTTCGCTTCGTCATACCTCTAACCGTATTCCCCCTTTTTATCATTCAATCGAAATCCATCCAACAATGCTTCTTGCTTTCCGCAATCTCACCATTGCGTATGCATTCCATATGCAAGTTCTGTTGGATTAACCACGTTTCTCTCATCTTGTCACTTTAATTATGTTATCATATATGATAACTTTCGTCAATAATGTAGCGATATCCACTTTTGATTTTTCCCGCTGATTTTCTTCTTTAATTGAAACAAAAGACTCGCAAATGTGAAAGTTCTTCTTGCAATCCTCATTCTGCTGTGTTAGTATAATATTTGTTCGTGCCGGCGTGTCGGAATGGCAGACGATGCAGACTCAAAATCTGTTGTGGGTAACCACGTGCGGGTTCAAGTCCCGCTGCCGGCATTCGCGATTTTGCTGAGGTCAGCAAAATCAAGAAAATCCCAGAAGTTTATCAACTTCTGGGATTTTCTTTTACTTTTTTATCCAATTCCACGATGCAGTAAGCTTGGATACACCACAAAGCATACCGTTCCCACCGCAAGTGAAGCAAACATGCAGAATACTGCGCCAAGTGCCAGCCCCTGCAATGCTGCACCGATTGCAAATGCAATCACGATCACAAGGATGATGAAGAAACGGATCATCATCTGCAGCATCGACTTTACCACATCCATCGCATTCGACGGCAGGATTGCCTGCATCAGAAGTCCGAAGCATGAGAACATGAAATCCATTGCCACAAGTGTTACTAACCAAAGGAGCGCCATAAACAGGTTTCCGCGAAGGATCACCGTTGCTATCACAATTCCCGGAAGCAGATCCAGCACGCAGTCCACACTTCCGGCAAGGATTGCATACAGCACCTTCTTGTACGGATCCTCAGGAACGAGAAAAAGCCAGTTGTGTGAAGACTCAATTTCAATCGGATTCCCAAAGTTGCGGAAGAATAAGGTCAGAGCCATAATCAGCCCGATCACGGAAATCTCACGGATATCCGTCTTATAGACCATAAATGCAGATCCGAGTCCGCCAATTGCCAGATACACAAGCAACGTATTTGTCACAAAACCAAACTTTGCAAAGCGCTTTCGGTTCATAATCGACTTGTGAAGAAATACCGATGCGCCCCAGCCTTTCAGTTCATAAGTCCCCTTCGCCTTTCGCTCCAGTTTCTTGGCACGTCTTGCAGACTGTTTCTTGTCTTTGTTGACATTGCGTCCCTCCATTGTGGCTCTCGTCATATCGTCACGTTTCTGTGCACCGGCAAGTGCGTCCTCATAGAAATCCGCTTTCATATGCCAGATTCCCCAGACAAGTACGATCAGGAAGATGAGATTGAGTGCCATATAAAACAATGATCTGATCACATCTCCGCCGATCGCATTCATAACCATTGCCTTGTACCAGCCGAACACCGGAATGAAATTCGACCAATCCGCTCCATACGTGAGGCGAAGCGTCGCCATATAGTCATTGCCGGTTGCCATATACACGGAACCGGTTGCAACTACAACGCAGATCGCAACGGCAAACACAAATGGAACAACGTATTGCTTTAAGCGTTCATGGGTCGAAGTCAGTGTATAAGTGAATACAGACATCAGTCTCGACATAAAAAGCAGCATGCCCCAAGCGAGAAAGATCGCGAATATCGCGAAGTTATCGATTCCAAGCAAAAGTTTCAGGCTCGGCACCTGAAATACCATATAAAATGTGACAAACAAAAGCGCCAGCATCTGAAACGAAAGCCGGAACATAAGAACCGTCTGTGCCTTAATAGGCGCAGCAAACAGCAGATTGGCGTCTGCCATAAGGAAGATATCGCTTCCTTTCTTCGAGCCTCCGTAGATGCCGAAAAGCACAACCACTAGAAGTAATATCATCGTGGCTGCCGGTATGCTTTCTTTGATCTCGGCAGCGTATTTTTCCATAAAACCATCTTCTAAATCGACGGAATCCGCTTCAGCATCTCCGTGGTCATCCGTAGCAATTTCCGTCTGTGCCTGGTCTTCAATCAACGAACCGATGAAACCGACACTTCCTCCGATCACACCGCCGATCAGCATACTGCACAGTATGACCACAACCACTTTACTCTTGAAAATCTTCTTTATCGTATTGATAAATGTATGCAGTGCATAATATCCCCAAAGTTTCATTCGGCACCGCCTTCCGTAATCTCAAAGAAGATATCCTCCAAGCTCTTGTCACCGTGAGCAATCTTATCTCGCTCCACAACTGCTGCTACACGTCCCTTCATCATAATGTAGGTCGTATCCCACAGTTCCTCAATCGAGTCGATCATATGGGTGCTGACAAGAATGGATGCCCCCTGCTGCTTCAGCTCCAGAAGCATTGATTTCAGTTCTTTGATTGCATGCGGATCCAGACCGATCATCGGCTCATCGAAGAGGATCAGCTTCGGTTTTGGAAGCAGACCACAACAGATACTGAGTTTCTGCTGCATTCCCTTTGACAATTCATCACCGAATTTCTTTTTCTTATCATCCAGTTCAAAGCGACGCAACAACTCTTCTTTATATTCCTTATAATTGTCGAGTTTATACGCGCGGGCAACAAATTCCATATGTTCATCTACCGTAAGGTTTGGGTACAGTGACGGAATCTCAGGAATATAACCCATAATGCGTTTTGCCTCGATTGACTTGTTGAGAAGTCCATCGACCGTAACACTTCCCTGATATTTGAGAAAACCGATAATACTTTTGATAATTGTGGACTTTCCGGCACCATTCGGTCCGAGAAGTACTGCAATCTGTCCATCGGCAATCTGAAGCGAGATATTTTCATTCGCGATCACTTTGCCGTATTTCTTTGTAACATTGTTTACACTTAACATAACATCCTCCTGATCAAGAAATTCATTCCCTTCTTATCGATGCATCAGCACGACAAGACAATTTCCTTTCATCTCATTCAACTTGTTCACACTTTCGTCTCTACCTTACCATACCTGCCTTTCGCAAACAATGTTCCATTCTTAACGTTGTCTTAAAATTTAAATTGTGCGCTTGCCACACTTTCACGCGCGAGCGGAAAAAGGCGCCACCCGAAGGTGACGCCTTAATAAACACTCACGTATTCAATTTCCATAAGCCCTATGCCAAAACTAGCGTGTGATCTTTAGATCGTCAAAACAATCAAACGTTGCAAAGTAATCTTCCGGTGTCTCGGCACGGCGGATCATCTTCACGCTGCCATCTTCCTTGAGTAACAATTCAGCAGAACGGAGACGTCCGTTATAATTGTATCCCATAGAGAATCCGTGTGCTCCGGTATCATGGATCACAAGATAATCACCCATATCAATCTTCGGCAGATTACGGTCCACTGCAAATTTATCGCAGTTCTCACAGAGACTTCCGGTCACATCATATACATGATCGCACGGCGCATTCTCCTTACCAAGGACCGTAATATGATGATAAGCACCGTAAATGGCCGGACGCATCAGGTTTGCTGCACATGCATCTACACCGATGTATTCCTTATAGA
>OLSD01001374.1_pt1 | contig 20325 bp, 12 predicted proteins | sample 1672211 | NCBI WGS metagenome assembly OLSD01 (sample SAMEA3136659, study PRJEB25190) | human gut metagenome | reverse complement strand
TTGATCTTTACGCGGCTGAGATCGTGCTTGATTTGAAGGCTTGTTATCCCAACATTACACTTGAGAGTGCTATTCCCTGCGAAACTCAAGCGGTCAAGTGGTCGATGGCACAGCGCGAGCGCTATTATGACATTGCTGCGCAGTGCGACAAAGAAACCATGCTCCAAAGCCACTATTCGCCCGACTGCATGGGCAAGCGTAACCGCTATATGGTCGATCACGCCGACTTTATTATTGCGGTATGGGATGGCAGACCCAGTGGGACGGGAAAGACCGTGACCTATGCGCGTGGCAGAAACGGGAAGTCTATCATTGTAATTGACCCGGTGACGCTTGCGATTGAGCGGCTGTAAAACACCCAAAAATCAGGTGTTTCGATCAAAGCCGGTGGGAATCGTGAAAGTCCTTTCGCTTCCGAAAAATCTATTTGCTATCCAGCGATTATCTGGATGATGAACCGCCCTCATCGTTCCGCGTGGCTTTGCACGGCATAGTGAGAAGTCAGTCGGTTCTGGAAAGGTGAATAGCCTCTACTATGAACAGGACATCGACTCAGGGAATTAAAATCGCTGGAAACAGGAACTCTCATTTGGAGATTAACCATCATACCACTCATCCCACGCTTCATCCTCGTCCTCATACCAATCTTGGTTATCTTCCCAGAGGTCTTCGGGATTGTCATAGTCATCCCGGAGGCTTCCGGAATTGCTGCCTCCATTGCCGTAATTGAAGGTCTGCCCATTATTACCGCCTGACGGATAATATTGCGAGAAGGATTTCAGCATATACTCGCTGTCGTTTTTCCACTGAGCGCACATACCGGCAGCGATCATTTCACCATTTTCATCATACCAGTAAACATTGAAATACTTCTGGTTCTGCTCCAACTTTTCAAAGTTTTTGCAGTTCAGTCTCTTATCCGGTTCACCGAGCGAAGTGTATTTTAAGCAGCTAACCGGCATTCCTTCTACGGGCAGTTTTCCGGAATACTGATCTTTCAGACTTTGCTCCCGCTTCGCGGCATTCTCCGCAGCGATGCGTTGACGCTCGGCTTCCTCGGCGGCGTCTTTCTCCGCCTTGTAGTCCTTGACGCGGGTTTCCAGCGCGTCAACATCCTGCTGCCAGCCCGTGTCATATTGCAGCGTGATGTTTGAAAGCTCATCCTGCCCGCCCGCGTATTCCGTCCTGTCTTTGTACATATCGGCGTACTTGCAGTAGACGGACAGCGATGCCGCATCCCGATAGCCAGAAAGCTCCGAGAAGTCCTGCTCGGCAGAAGTGTAATTGCCGTTTGACAGCTCTTGCAGGGCTGCTTCATAAGCTGCTGCTCTCTGTTTGTTGCGGTTCGAGACGGAAATAGAGATACCAGCAATCACGGCTACTGCCAGAACTGCCGCAATAATCTTCCCCAGCGGGAACGGCTTCTTTGGCGGCGCGGATTTCTCTTCATCTTTTTCTGAAACAACAGGTTCGGTGACTTGTGGTTCTGCTTTCGGCTCTTCCGTCTTTGTTTCAGGCACGGAAATCACGGGGACTTCTACTTTTTCAGCCTCTTTCTTGGACTGTTCTACGCACTTTTGTGGCTTCCGCGCGGCAACTTCCATAGTCGGCGTGACTGCCGGAGCATCTATCGTGCGGATGACGGTTTTTGTCTGCTCCGGAGGCCAAGGCGCGACCATGCGCGTACAGTCCATAACGGCTTTTATCTGTCCCTGCCGCAGCACATCGTCTTTCCCAAACGGAAGCTCGACCCAATCTCCGACCTTGAGCGGCAAACCGCCGGTCAGATACGCATACGGACGGCGCGTTCCCTGCACCTGAACCGAGCAATAGTGATACACCGTACCGTCGTCAGGTTTTGCGTCTGCAATGGGCTTTGCGGTCGCATGAGAATGCGGCTTTTCTGTTCTGGAAGACGGTGTTGTGGTGAACACTCGTCTGAACCGTTTTTCCCAGCTTTCTTCAAGATATGGATTTTTCAGTGCAAGCTCAAGGCAATGCTGTCCCTGTTTCTCTTGCCCGCAGTCACGACAGGCATTCAGAACATCATACTGTAATCTGCCAATGGATGCGCTCTCGAAAAGCTGCGACGCGAACCGCTCATCATCCAGTGCGGTCAAAAGCAGCAGCGCTTGATTATGGCTCGGAGAATCCAGCCAATCCCAGTCCGGGAGCAGTTTCTCAGCAGTTTCGGCGTCGGTTTTCAGAGACGGCTCCGCGATGTCCAAAAGCCGCCGCCACATCTGGATGCCTTTTGCCGTGTTGCTTGCGAACACATCATCCAGAATGTCGTTCCAAGACAATTCATCGAAATCCTCGGCGGTTTCATGCGGGACTTCTTCCGGATATTCGACCAGCAAAATCTCGCGGCAAATGTCCTCGTAATCCGGAAACTTGCCCTGCGCCAAGAGCCGCTTCGCTCGTTCCACATCAGGATGCAGCAGCACTTTGTTCTGCCAATGGGTGTTATAGGCTTCTTCCAGCGCATTTCGATAGTCCTGCGCTTCGCCCATTTCCTCATCCTTTTTCCCGCCGAAGTAGGCATAAGCAGAGGACAATTCGGAGAACAGCTCAAACAAGCCGTCCGGATCAACGTAGTTATAGTAGTCTTCCACCGGGCGCGTCGAGAGCAGTTCCGTCCAGAACGTGCCGCAGTCCGTTTCGGAAAGGGCGGCTTCTTCACAGAACAGGACGCCGCGTTTGGCATCACGCATGACCTCTTCTGCGTTTTCGCCCAGATTCAGGTCAGTGGTCGTAGTCAGAAAAGTCCGCAGTTCCTCCGCCTTTTTCTCGTCAGGCAAAGCTCTCGCGTTCTGGATTCCGGTGGAAATGTTGTGCAGCAACACTTTTCCGAGAAGCTGAGAAAGCACGGTGTTCTTGGGCGCAAGCTGACCCAGCGTCTTTTTAAGCCTCGTCCACGTTTCGGGTAGATCGACGTGGTAGACGAAGGAAAGCGTCAATGTGATCTCCGGTTGCTGTAACGGCGTCCTTTTTAGACTTCCAGAATCTCCACACCAGCCGCATTCCCAAGATGACCCGCGTATCATAACTGGACTTCCGCACCACGGACAGCGCATATTGTTCTCACCTCTTTTGATTGGAATTACTCAACGCCCAATGCCTTATATACCGCGTCCTCTGCGCTCTGATAGAAAACCAGATTGAAGCAGCCAATCAAATCTGCTGGGACAAGTCCGAGATCAGCCGCCGATGTGATCGGCAGCAGCACCTTCTTTGCGCCACTGTCAAGGCAGACCTGAAGCGCGTTTGCAAGCTCGTCCACCTTGAGCATGGTTCCCGCAATGCTGATTTCGCCCAGCACCGCAAGACTGCTGAGAGTCGGCTTTCCAAGCGCAATCGAACAGAGCGCAATCAGCGTGGGAAGCGCAAGTTTTTCGGTCATACCGATGCCCTGCAAATCCTGATAGTTGATGATATAGTCCTTCGTTGTCGTGCTGATCGCACCGCTGATGCGGTTGCCGTTTGCTTTCAGATAGTTGAAGGCAGTATTTGCCGCTTCCTTACACTTGCCATCAGAATTTAGTCCCGTCCGCTCAAACTTTCCGCTGCCGGGAAGCATCTGTGATTCCAGACGGAAGACGCCGATCATGCCGCTCTTTCCCTGTGAAACCGTATAGACCTGACCGGGATTGCACATTCCTTCGGGGATGAGTTTTCCGCCGCCCTGTTCCGGGACGGAGACGAAATGTTCCTCAAAGGTGTCGTTGTCAATGTACGAAAAATTGACATCGTAGAACTCCATGCCGCCCAGTTTCTTGAGCTGTTCCTTGACGCGGCGGCGCATTTCAAGCGCAAACCTGAGGATTTCTTCAAGCTGTTCCTTCGTAAACTCCCCGTCCGGATAAAGCAGCTTGATCATGCCATCAACCATCTTGCGGACTGCAATGGTGTCACGCTGATTGAGGTTCTTACCAAGGCGGAAATACTTGTCCAGCGCATCGCCGTACTGCTCCTTGCGAAGCTCACGGATGAACTCTGCCAGATAGTCGGTGATGAAGCCGTAGTCGTTGGTGAAATGCTCCGGACGGAACTTCGGTATCTCCCAGCCGGGAATATAGCAGTGCATACGGTCAAGGAACGCCGTGTCCGTTCCCATTTCGGGAGGGAATGGGTCAAAAAGGCTGGACGTTTTCAGCAGCACATCCACGCTCTGATTGATATTTCCGACGAAGACCATAGAAGCGGTCGCGGCTTTTTCTTCCTTTCCACGAGCGAAGGAGCCGGACGCCATATAGTCCTTCATGATCTGGATGCCGTCTTTGTCCTTGAAGTTGATACCGGCAACCTCGTCAAACGCCACGCAGTCCCACAAGCCGACCAAGCCGACCGTTTTTCTGCCCATGTTGTAAAACAAATTGGCAACGGTAGTCTGACCGCCGGAAACAAGGATGCTGTTCGGGGAGATTTCTTTGTAGATATGGGATTTGCCGGTGCTTCGCGGACCTAACTCACAGAGGTTGAAGTTGTTCTCCACAAGCGGCAGCATACGGGCAAGCAGCAGCCAGCGTTCGCGGTCATTCAGCTTATCCGGCTCATAACCGCAGGAGCGCAGCATGATCTCAAGCCACTCTTCTTCGGTGAAGTTCTTTCTGCCTTCCTTCAATTCCTCAATGTCCACATGGGGCATCTGGATTGGCGTCAGCTTGCGGATGTGGATGGGAGAGGCATTTTTCTCTTCTTCCAGAAACTCATATTCGAGCTGCACAATGCACCAGATACCGCCGCAGAGCAGCCGGTCAAACTTTGCGGGATAGTCCTCTGAAATGGGAATACTCTTGATACCAAGGTTGGAGAACTCCGCCTCATAGGTATCTTTTTTCATATTCAGATTGACAGTGATCTTGTCGATGACCGTGTGCATCCCGCGCTGACGCAGCATGGAGAGGATCTTCTGCGCCTCGTCCGGGCGGACATAGTTGTCCGCCAAGATGCGCTTGACATTCTCCACGCCGGTTTCAATGACCTCAGGATCATCCGAGCTGCAATACTGACCAAGCAAAAACTCAAGGACATAGACCGGCACATTTGCGCCTTCCTTGATCTTCTTCGTCAGGTCTTTCCGGACGATCTTTCCGTCAAAGAACTGCCGCAGTTTTCGGTCGATCACTGCGTTTTTATCGCCGGTTTCTCCGGTCATTCTCTGCTCATCCATTCTTTTCACCTCACAGGTCAAAGCCAAAGTCATCAGCAAAAGCAATGTCGATGTGGAACTCAATCTCTTCCACGTCAATCTCGTTTGCGATCACCAGACGGTAGACTTTCTTCTTATCATACGTTCCGGCTTTCAGATTGAACCGGACGCGGAACACGCGATCTGCTGCGTTGTCGCTGGTCTTATCCGCAATGACCGTCTGCCGGTCACTGATCACCACGCCTTCATCATCTGTCATGTAGATGGAGTAGGTGCAGGGCTGGATCTTATCGCCCACGGGCTGACGCTGGTGGAACTCCAACGAGAATATCAGGTTGGAAATCTTGCGGCTTTCGCTCAAAAGTTTCAGCTCCGCGTTCTTTACCTCAACGTAATTCTTATTGCTCGTGCGGAGGTTCTTGAAGGCAATCACAGGCACGACAAGCTCCTGCAAGCTGATACCGCCGTGGACATAGTTTTCACCGCCGCCCTGAACCTTCATGCGGATGGTGTCCTGCGGGGCATAGCCCTTGACAGGAGTTCCATCCAGCTCCCGTTCCAGATTGACGGGAAGCAGGAAATCAGCGGTTGTGTCAGGAGCGGTCAGCGCATAACGCCTTCCAAGCTCATACACGTTGCCAGAGAAGGCTTTCCGGTCAATTTTGTCGCTCTCATTCAGAGGCTTATAGGTATAGAGGAAGCCGTGATCCGCTGTGATGAAAATGTTCGTTCCGCTCAGTTCGTTCACGATGATACGCAGAATGCCGGAAAGCTCCTGAATTGCCGTCTCACAGGCGTCAAAGACTTTGGACTCCGTAGGGGCTTTGTCTCCGATGGCGTCGACGGAATTGTGGTAGATGTAGATCACATCTTTTCCGGCTCCCAGCTCCCGCCGCTCATCCTTCTTCATGTTCAGAAGGTCATTGTATTGAATGGCAACGCTGGCTTTCGGCGTCGCGTTCAGGATCGCGTTTCGCTCCACGGTGGAACGGGTGGAATTTCCGTCAACAAGAACATCCATACTGTCGTTCACAGAAATGCTCTTTCCCGGAAGAAGTGCTGCCATGCCAAACTTCGTGATGGACGGGAAGATCGCCTGCATTGACTCCAACTCGGCGGTACCCTTTGTGGTGCGGACAATGCGCTCGGAAAGCTCGGAGGCGACCTCATAGCGAAGCGCATCCGAGATGACCACGAATGCGCGGGTGTTCTTACTGCTTGCGGGAGCGACATATCTCTTATAGAAATCACGCTGCTTCTCGATCTCCGAGACATAGCCAAGCGTAGCAAGGTCATCTGCCACCGCGTTTGTCCAGCAAGCGGTTAGTTCACGCAGGAACCAGTTCTGATACAGTGCCTCGACAAACTCCGTCGAGTGCTTCAAGCCGTCTTCCAGAATGTCATTTGCATTCTTGAGAGAGTTGCCGAAGGCATAATGGAAGTGGCGATAGTAGGCATCCATACGGTGGAGATCACTCGTATAGAGCTTCCAGATTTTCTTCGGCTCGACGATATGGAATCCGCCGCCGTGTTCCTGATAGAAGGTCTGCATCTTTCCGATGAAGAAGAGGCAGTCAAAATAATTTGAAAACCGCTTGTACCATCCGGCTGTCCGTCTGTTTTCACAGACCTTCCTAATGAGATCGACCTTCACAACATGGTCGCTGATCTCAGCATAGAGCTGTTTCAGGATGCTCTCGTTGATGCACGGGAAGACGTCTCCCGTAATCAGCGTTTCCGGCTCAAATTTGTCAAAGCGCGTCGGGAGCTGCAATTCGTTCTCCACGGTGCGGCACAGCTCATACAAGTCCTCGTTATCCTCGCGGGAACGCCATTCATGGACGATGCTGTAACAGTACGCCTTGTTGGTCTCGGAAACGAAACGCTCCAAGCCTTTCAGGACGGAGGCATTCATCGTCTGAGAAAGCGCGGTCAGCAGAACGTGCGCCGCGAAGTAGCCCAGCGGCTTGTCCTCTTCCTCGATGTAGCCGGTGTACTTCCGCGCAAGCTGCCAGAAGGCTTCGATGCTGCCAAACTTGCGGATGTTCTGCAAGACGCTGTTTGTCTCTTTATCGAGACCTGCAGCAAGGACGGCGATGATAACATCCTGCGCAGAGCCTTCGCTCAGACCGGCGAGAACCGCCATAATGTCAATATGGAGCTGGAGCGGCGTCTGATAGTCCCGCCCGATCCTGCGCAGCTTTTGACGGCGTTCCTTGTTCTCAAGGAACTTGGCATAGAGCTTGACCGTCTTCCGCATAGCGGCAGACGGTGCGATATTCAGCTCGTCCATCTGCATCGAGATAAAATCTGCGCGGAAGGTCTCACTGTAATATTCAATGTCCTGAAGCCAGTTATCTTCGTCTCCGGTGTATGTAATCGGGCAGTAGACGAGATAATTGCTCTCTAAATCGTCGTGAAGAAGCAGCTTTTTGACAGCAAAGTTGTTTGTGCCGGTCAGCTTGATCATTTTGACGCCTTCCAAGTTCAGCTCGTCAACGTCCTTCTCAAACTCCCGATCCTCGTCCTTCCAGAAGATGATCCTGCGGCGATAGAACTCCGGCAAGGGGGCTGCAAAACGCTCTTTTAAGTTGTATTGCACTCTGTCGCTACTCATTTGGGTACGATCCTTTCTCTTGCGTCAAGCTCTTTTGTCTACAGATTATATGAATCCGACACGGCGTTTTAGATGTAATCAAAGTATCAGAGCATCCGATTCTTCTGTAAATAGGAACACAATCAGGATTAGGAACATTAAAAATTGTGATTCCATCATTTCCAGATGCAAGTCTTTCTATATCAAAACAAGCATATTTTCCATCAAAGGTTGGGCAAGCAATATAGATATTGGAGAACTTTCCGTCTCCAATATATTGATATTGCAGAGCTTTCCAAAATAAGTCACGCTCATGCATAATCATTTTGTCAGCAAAACCGTAATCGCTATAATAGGCATATTCTTCAACCATACAATACCACAGAGGAAGTGAAATGACCAAAAGGCAAAACAGTGCAACTTTGCTCGCTCCAGAATAATTTCCTTTGTTCAGTTTTGCGTATTTATTCTCAATCCGTTCCTTTAGTGCGACTTCAACTGTACCATAAAGAGTTGAATGTCCGTTCGGTTGGACACTTCCGTCAAAAATACGCATATTCTCGTTATTTTCTCCCCATACGACTTCAATTCCCTCACCTGTACACACCATACAATCCGGCTCCTTGTGTGCAGGGTCTCCTTTCCTTATATCATCTGCATCAACGCCTATGACGTGCCACAGCATTGCATGAGCCAGTGCCTCCGATGGTGAGGGACTGCTCATATCTTCTTGAGGAGAATCAAAGAATCTCGGTGGTAAAACAAGATTAAATTCCACAGGATGTTTTTCCATGACTACTTTATCTTCGCCAACACATCGGCAAACAGTTCGTAGTTATGTTTCACACCATCATCCAAATCGATCTCGATGTTCTGGTCAGCAAGGTGGTGAACCTTTTCCTCGTATTTTTGCAGCTCTGTCGCTTGATCTTGGAACTTCTTCTGCTGTTTGGTCAGCTTCACGCGCTCGGATGCGCTGGCACGATCAATGGCGTCACCGAGTTGGGCAAGCTGGGTGCGGTAACGCTCCTGCTGCTCATGCACATAGTCGGTGCGCAGACGGGCGAGAAGATCGCGCTGATAGCGGTGCATATAGCACAGCGCCTTGAAACCGTTCTTCTTGCCGCTGTCAAAGAGCCAGTAGATCGGACGCTTCTGATAGGTTTTCAGATGGTCGGCATAGAAGTCATTCAGGAAGTAGCTGCGGATCACCTCGCGGGGCGTACCCTTGCCGCCGAGCGCGTCGGCAACAAACTTGAGGTTTTCTTCCAGCGTATCATCGCCGTAGACCTTGCGGACAAACTCCACGAAGCGTCCGGTAATGTCATCATCAAAATACTCGTCATCGCAGATGGGGATGATGTTGTCGCTGTCCGGGATGATGGTTTTGTACTTGCTGGCATCCCATTCACCGCCCGCATAGGCAAGCCCGTCCACGTCCAGAGAATACCGCCCGAACATACAGCCCACGGCATAGGAGATGAGGGAGACAATCTCGTCGCGCATGGTGCGGACATAGTTGCTGCCCTTCATAGATTCCGGCACATCATCTTTGCTGTCAAACACGCGATGCACGGTCACGTCCTTGTCCGCCACATCCGGCGTCAATTCGTCCTGCAACCCGTAAATGTCAATGAAAATGTGGTTGAGTTCTTCTTCGTTCTTTTTGAGCTGCTGGAAGCGGGCTTCGCACTCGGCTTGCCAAGCAGCATATTTCTCGGAAATCAGTTTTCCCATATCAATTATCCCTCCACCAACTTAAACGCGGATCTTGCGTGTTGAGTTGTAATTCCCGCAAGTTTCCCGCAAGTTACACGCAAGTTTTCCGCAAGTCCACTTCCATCAGTTTATAGCAAACCACCTTGCAGCGCTTGTCTTTCCTTCGCAAAAAACCTTTCCGTCCTTTTTCAATTCCTTCATCAAATCTTGAATCTGATTGCGATTGAGACCCGGCAAAACTTGCTGCAATTCTTTGAACGGAGTACCAACTTCGTTGTTCTGGCGGATATGCTTTAGCAGAAGCTCCTTGTTGGTATCTCGATCCAAGCCGACGTGCCTTGTATGCACACCGGTTTTGCCTGTTGCCGCATAGAGGCTTCTGGCAAGAACATACTTCTTGCGACCGATATGCTCAACAATGCCCATCTCGATCAGCCGGTTCAAGCGAGACTGCATCTTCTCATTCAGCGGTCGTTCATGGTACAGAGCATCAATCACAAGGAAGTCCTCGGTGGACAGCAGCTCCGCGCCTCTTTCACTGATCCGGTTGATAACGGAAAGCATCGCCTTGTCGAGGATCAGTCCGTTCAGCGTAACACTGACGAAGAAGTCATCCGTGCCTGTGAAGTCGGGAAGCGGTTTTGCCTCCTGCACACTCAGCTCAAACATCAGGTTCATGCCCTGTCCGGAACGCTCTACCATGCCGCAGAGGGAAAGAATCTCCGCAATACGGCGGTTGCGCGGGAGCTGGCGATCCAGTATGTTGTCGAGCGTAATGCCGAAGGGAAGTCCTCCGGGACTTTCGACAACCAATCTGTCGCGGAACTGGCGGACAAAGATGCTGCCGCCAAACTGATAATTTCTATGGCTCACCGCGTTCAGGATCGCTTCTCGGACAACACGCTCATTGAAGGTCGCAATGTCAAACACGAAAAAGCCTTCCTGATAGTGCTGCTTGTCGTTCCGCAGATTGACAAGCTCCCACACGCGGTCATAACAGGCGAAGAAGCCGACCTTAAACTCTTCTCTCTGATTTGCCGGACCAGACGCTTCGGAGGAACGATACTCAAAAATGATCTCAGCCTGCGGCAGATACTTAATGATTGCCGCGTTCTTGCCGAACAGGATCAGGGCTGCATACGTCACGCCTTCATCCGTGATTGCGCCGCAGTCATGGAGAAGCTGCTGCTTTGACAGCGTGGCAAGCTGCTTTTTGCCGCTCTTTTCGATCCACTTGGCACGGAAGTTTTCAATGGCAGTCTCGTCCAAATCATCAACCGTTGCCCCGGCACAGATCGTCCCGGAGAAATCGCCGCCGGTCTCTTCATAGATGCTGCGGCGCATATCCTCCGGCATGGGCTTGAGCGTATCGCCCTCGTAAATCCACGCTACACCATCGTACTGTACCGGCAAACCGATTGGGCGGCTCTTCACATCGAAGACCAAAACCCGCTTTCCTTCATAGTTGAAGAGTTGAAAATCAATGTTGATCCGCAGTTTCTCGATCAAGCCCATGCGGGTACGCTCCGGCTGGTCAAAAGCTGCGCTCCCGACCACGCTGCGGGGTCTCTTGTCCGTGATGCCAAACGCCAGCTTACCGCCGCCATTGTTCGCCAAAGCGCAGCAGCACTTCGCCGCCTCTCCAAAGTCAAACCGATTTTTGGCTTCCTTGAATTGGACGTGTTCGCCCTCTTTGGCTTCCAGAAGCTCTTGGACAGTTTCTAAATATGGCATAGCGTTTCTCCTTTGCTTAGGCACTTTAATCGAAGTTGGTTTATTCAAATGACTTCGTGTTACATTCGGTGTGCATTGTTAATCAGATATTCTCAGCAACTTCCGCCACACTTCCGGATAATCTTTCCGCGTTAGTTTCAGCATCTCTATGAACTGCCTGCAATCTATTAGGTCAAATCTGTCAAACTTTCTGACTTCGACCATCTTATTTGCAAGTTTCTGTGCCTCCGAAGAATAATGGTCTGCCGTCGAAACAAACGCACATGATCTGACATCTTCACTATATGCAGCTCCAAGCAGATCCCGGATCTCCTTCACCGATTCCACCTTGTCCTTTGCCATGCGGCGCTTAACCTGAACAAAAGTCTTGACGCCAGAATCAATCATGATTAAATCTTTTCCACCATCATGAGACTTTCCAACGAGTTCGACATCGCACAAGAAGAAGTCTCGAAAGACTGATTGCACCAATCGTTCCATCGCTTTGTCGTGAATCGAGTATATTTTGTCCGGATGCTCATCTATATACTGCGAAAGAACTTGAATCGGAATAGAACGATCCCCAGTGTCAAATGTTCTTAGCGTTGCAGATACAATTTGCAGATCAGATGCTGCGATTCCATCAACAACAGCATCGCTTTGGTTGCGATAATTGTATTGCCACCATCCGCAGTTATCACAGCGAAGAACAGTTTCATATTCGTCAAATGATCCCCATAACCATTCCGGATAATCCTTTTTCTCTTTGCTATACACCGTAGTTAAATGACTATCCGCACAAAAAGGACACTTGGCTTCTTCTGCAAACAAGTCGGTATTCGTTTCGACTGATTTATATAAGACAACACCGCGACTACCGCGTCGCTCAGTATAATTGCTATAATCGAAAATCATGGAGAATACCTTCCTCGTCTCATTTTTTACACCAGCGGGTTCCGCTTGAAATCCCACGAGGTTTCATAGGAATCCCAGTCTTTTTTCGATACATCTTCACATTTTAGCGTGTATTCATTTATCAGAGGCACACTTTCATTCCTAACGTGGATTGGGAGACAGCCAATATCGCCAAGCTCACAATTAAGTGTTGGAGATACTATCTTTAGTATGCTTTCAGCAACGCACGAATTGCAGAAAGAAAGAATGTACGATTCATATTCGTGAGGCGCAATTATTGTCATCCCTGCTTCTGATGAAATTTGTCCCTGAGTTTTATGCCGGAAAGATGTTTTTGCACTGGTAATCTTCGACCAAGTAATTACTTCCTTAAAATAATGATCTGCTCCCTGCGGGCGTGATCTCAGTTTTCCTTTTTCATCAACAAAGTGCTTTATTTCAAACCCATCATTTTCCCAATTAACAACGTATTCGTCATTTCCACACCACTTTCGATACGCGCCGCCTTTATTATAGGGTATCCACTTTCCCCCATGAGCAATTACATCCAGCGAACTGGTTGCTGAACCAACAAAAGAATTGTTGTTAATCTCATGCCAGAGCCTTGTGAACCGATTTACGTCTCCCGTTATCAGCCCTTGCGCCAGTGTTCCAAATTGTTTAATTGTCTTGGAATCAAAGCAATTAAACAATTTTTCGCTCACCCAATATGCCACCGGAGCACCGGGAATTTTGGAGAAGTTGGACTGGTCTGCTTCATAGAAGTAGCCGCAGTTTTTGTCTGCAAGCGCCTCCAAAACCTTTTGCTTCTGAACTTCCATGCCGCCCTTGAAATCAGACAGCTTGAAGTAAAGCCCGTTCTCCGCTGCTTTTCCGTTTTTCAGAACAAAGGAACAGATCGGCACAGTGGCTTCTTCAAAGGCGGAATACTCCATCTGAACAAGCGTAGTGATGCTCTTGTTCCGGATGATGAACTCGCGCAGCTTTTCATAGGTCTTAATGAACATCCAGACAAACGGCGTCATATAGCCGCAATAGCCGTCCTGCTTGCAGAACATCAGATTGCGATAGGTGAAAACGCTGAACAGATCGCCGGAATAATCCTTGTAGTTCTCCGTCACAAAAGTCTTCAATCTGCCCTCTATCTTGTTCAGGTACGGCGGATTGGTGCAGACAACTGGATATTTTGCCGCCAGCACCTTTGCCTGACGCGCCAGCGCCTTGAGCATCGGACGAGTGTTCTGCAACCAGTCAGCATCCTCCATCGTGAGCTGTCCCTGTCCATCGCAGCCGTCAAGGTATGCCACATAGCCGTCATAGTCCTTCGGCTCGACGGTAATGATAGAACCCAGTTCCTTTGCATCGCGGAAGGTGTCCACAAGATACCGACTGATCGCGTTCATCGCTGCATCCGTTGTCAGCCCGTCCCGGACAGCTGCACCCATGCCGTTGCTTTCTTTGATGGCAAGGACATTCGGCTTGATACCACGGATCAGGAAACGCCGATCATAGCTTCTCGCCTTCATCATGACGGCAAAGTAGGCAAGCTGAGAGGCGCGGTCATCAATGTCCAGTCCAAAGAGGTTGTTCTGGACGATCATCGCCGCTGCATCACGCTCGGTATAGCCGCTTTCCTTGTAAATCTCCATCAGGACATCAAAGGCGTACACCAGAATATGACCGCTGCCCATGCAGGGGTCGAGGAACTTAACATCTTCCGGCTTTATAAACTCGTCGATATGATTGATCTCACCGTTTTTCGGCGTGACAAAGAACTCCAGCTTCTCCGCCAGCTTGCTTTCCGGGTGACGCTCAATCCAGTAGCGGCCGAGAGAGTTGTCTACCATGTAGCGAACAACCCAGTCCGTTGTGAAAAGCTGGGTAGCAGCAGGAATGTCATCCTTTTTGACCGTTCCTTTATAGATGTTGATAACTTCGTTTTTTCTCTCGTCATTGTAATACTGGTAGAGCCAGCCGATGATCTGCACGGCATCCTGCCAGTCTTCTTTCTCGTCGGTTTCGGAGAGCATTTTGGCAATAAAGCTATCGCCGGAGAGACTGTTGTTGGGGAATAGCAGCTCCGTATAGTCGCGGTCACGAGCGCCAAATACAAAGATGTCCGGCAGCGCTGCTTTCAACTCTGCACACTGCGTCAGGAGCAGATAACGATACAGTTCCTCAGTGTTATTGTTTTCGATATACTCCGCGATTTGTGCCTTATCCAGCCCCTCCATCTCAAGATGAAGGACATCGTTCAGGATCTCCGGCTTGAATGCGCCGGATGCGTCCGAGAACACGCGGATGTGGGAGGGCAGATAGTTATTGACCTCCATAAACCGAAGCGCAACAATGCGGTTAAACCAGATATAGGTGACACGCTCGATAGTCTGCGGATAACCATTGGCATTGATTTCAGCAATCAGTGCTGCCCTCTGGCTCTTCTCAAGCGGGGAGAGAATGCGTCCGCGAACTTCGGTAGCATCCGCCTTGCCGATGTTTCCTTCTTCAATGCCGTACTGATAAGCTCTCTGGGCAATCTGCTTATAAAGGAGCTTATGCCCGTCCACGGCAAACTTTTGAATCTTTGATTTGTTCATCTTCTCATGCTCCTTTAGTTGATCTGCACACCGTCGCAGCTTTCGAGCGTCTTCATGAGCTTTTCGCGGATCGCCTCGACGTACTTATCAATATCTTCCTTGCTTTGCAGACGCTTGACTGAGCAGAGGTCATACCGGCGCACGGTCATGATCTTCGGGGGCTTCGGCGCGGGCGTTCCGGGCTTTGCGGTCGCTGCGGGCGCGGGCTTCTGCGCTTCCTGCTGGCGGGAGGCAGACATGACCTCCATGCGGCGGCAGATCGTGTCCTTGTAGTTGAGAAGCTGGGTAATCATGGCGTCCAACTCGGTGAGGGATGCCGCGGTTTTTGCCGCTTCGCGCTTGTTCACAAAATGATCATCCGCCTGACGGAGCAGAGCCCCGGCGTCCCGCGCTTCGCTGGCAAGCTGGTGAACATCCTGCATACACTGGCGGATGTTCTCGGCAACTTCCTCGCGCTTCATATCCAGCAAGCCGTCGTAGGCAGTCTTGACCTTCTGGACAAGCTCCGGCAGTTCCCCGATGCGGGAGTACGGCTTCGGCATGGCAAGGATTGTGGACATCGTGCTGATGACGCTTTGGGTTTCCACGTCCGCCGCAAAATAGTCTCTTTCCTTGAGGATGCTGGCAAGCCGCTTCTTGGCATCGTCGAACACCGTCCGCTGCGCCTTGAAGAACATCTCCACGCCTTCCATATCCTCGGCGGAATCGAGAAGATCGTCCTGCCGCTGCACCATCCGCTTGAGCAGGGCAACATTGTCCTTACGCTGACTCAGAACGTCGTTCATCAGGTCGCGGGCAGCGGTGACGGTTTCCTTTTCGGGGTAACGCTCTTTGGAGTAGAACTCGTCAAGGAGCTTCTGATAGTGGCTCTGCTTGGTTTCAAAGGTGTTCAGCACGAAGCGGATCAGCCCGTCCTCATCGGAGGGAATGTCCATCGCGCCCAGATAGTCCCGCAGGAAGTTGACGCTCTTGCGGATCAGTTCTTCGGAGGGTGCAATGCGCCGTGCGACAATGGCTTTGTCGATCTCGGTCTTCTTGCGCAGGAAGTCCACCAAACGGCGCTCTTCCTTGCCGACCACCGCGCCGCCATAGTTGATCTGGATTTTCTGCTGGACGATCAGACGGGCAATCAGGGCTGCGATGTCGATCTCCTTCCAGCCGTAGGGGATCGCCTGATACCGGCGCTGCACATCGCCCATCGAGGTCTTGAGCATCTTCTGGTTTTGCAGCTCCAACCACTGACTGATCTCATTGAGGGCGTCTTCGTTGTTCGCGCCCAGTCCGGTGAAGCCTACTTCTTCATACGCGCCGTTGAGGATGGCGAGAATATCAGCGTCGCTGTCCACGAACTGATTGACCATGTTGAGCTTGGAATAGACGCTCTCGACGAGGCTCTTCATCGCCTCGTCCAGTTTATCCTTCGCGGAGCCGTATTTCAGGTCGAGGATCTCGCCGTGAACATAGAACTTGCCCTCGACGATGGCTTTTTCGATCATGCTTCTGGCATGACTTTCCAGCTTCCGCGCCTCGTCGTTGCGGTCGCGGATAATCCGCTGGATGCTCTCCGGCATCTGCGACACGTTCCGCTGCTTGACATACTTGCGGATCTTCATCGCCTGTTCCAGTTCATCAAAGTAGGGCGTGTCCGCCGAGAGAACGACGATCGCCTCGTTGTTGACCTGCGAGTCCATGATGAGCCGCTGATCTCCAACGCCGTAGAGGTCGCTTGCCACGGTGACAATGCGAAGCCGCATTCCGCCAGTGGACGCGCCGTTCAGCGTCTCATCAACGTATTGATCGTAGGCAAAGTCGTACTTGCCGTATTTATATTTCTTTGCCGGATAGATTTCGCCGTAGACCGTCTGAGAAATGCTCTGGACGATCTGTGCGCTGTCAACCGGCGTATTCTTGATGTCGATGGCAATATCCTGTTCCTCATCTGTCAGGAAGGCATAGGTATCGCCATTGCGGGAGATGTAGTTCTGAGACAGAAGGCGTTCCAGAGAAGCCGTGATGGATGCGCGGAGAGCAATCTTGTCCGTGTGAATATCGTCGATCATCAGGATGGCGATGTTCTCAATGTTCGCCTTGACATCCTCGATGTAACGGACAAGGTAGAGCAGCTTGAGGACATTCACGTCCTGCTGTTCCAAGCCGTCGTTGGCATCCGCCGCATTCTGGCAGCGGTCGATGACCCGGCGGATGGCGCTCTCCAAGAAAGTATGTACCGTGTCATAGAACTGATAGAACGGCACAAGAGCGTTTTCATCCTTGTTTTCAATTTTCTGCGCCGCCTCTTGGAAGCCGGACAGCATGGAGCGTTCACCGCCCGAAAGGTGCTTGCCGGAATTGCCGTGCTTGCGGATTTCCGCGAGAACCTTCTGGATGACGATGAACTGATACGGCACAAAGGGGAAAGTCGCGCTGAACTCCGCTGCGCTGGTAAAGCCCTTGATGTCGAGGATGGGGTTATCGAAGGCAAACAGACTCTTGAGACCTGAAGCCTCTTTCTCATACTCCATTTGCAGAAGATGATCCGCGTCCTCCGTCTTCGCCAGAACACGCTTTTTGATGACTTCATCGACGGACGAGGAAGACAGGCTCAGGCGGGTGTTGAAGCGTCCCTGAATCTTGGAGAAGTCGTTGCCGGTGATTTTCACAACGGAATCAATCGCTTCCTGACTTGTGACCATGATCCAGACCTTGCCCCGGCATTTGTCACCGATCTCTTCCACCAGCGATTGCAGATTCATCATTAGATCGCCATCGTCACCGATGTACTGACCGACTTCATCCACACAGAACAGGAGACGGAAGTTTCCTTCCTTGCTGTCCACATATTCCTTGATCTCGGAGACAAGCTGCTTGATGCTCATGTCGGCGTTCTCTTCGCCATTGAACCAGTTGCGGGCTGCTGTCTCGCTCATGCCGAGAACGGACTGCAAAACCTCAACCACATCGTCCTCGAAGAAGGCGGCGGAATCGCGGGCGTTGACCCACTCGTCCCCGTTGACTTCCTTGAAGGCAGCGCGGAAAGCGTCCGTCTTGCCCTGCTTATCAATGAAGCGTTCCAGCTTCGCCACCTTGAGGTCTTCGCCATAGAAGCCGCAGTGGTTGTAGAACACCTTCGCAAAGACGCGCAGCACGGCGGTCTTGTCCTTGTTGATCGGTCCCTCGATGTCGATGTTGAACAGGATGGACTCCGTGGGAATGCGGACACATTTCTGCACCGTCGCATACATCATCGGATCATCAAACTTGTCCGCAAAGTAATCAAAGGCGTGTTTGCCGTCCACCTCTTTGTTGGAGAGAAGGTAGGAGAGCATTTTCAGAAAGTGAGATTTACCACTTCCAAAGAAGCCGGAAATCCAGACGCCGATCTTATCAGTCGGGGTATCAATCGCCTTGACGTAGTTATCAAAGAATGTGGCAAAGTGACGCCGTAGTTCCTTCGTGATGATGTATTCACTCAGTTCATCCTTTAAGCTCTGCTGGTCATCCTGCATGACCTTAACAACGCCGTTGATAGGACGGTCGATGTCCTTTTGGAACATACTTTGTATTTTCATGCTGCCTTCCTCCAATTACAAAAGGTTGAATGCCCGGTAGTAGTGTCCGTCTAAAAACTTCCCAAACAATCCGAGGTCTTGCCCGTTGAACGATCCCGGATAAAACATCACAATAGGGATGTCCTCAAAGAGATGCTGCATACTGTCCAGCATTTTATGAGAGCGCATAAACGGGAAGATTTTTCCCACGCCGGTCAGGAAGAGAACATCACCGTACTCATGCGGCTCATACTTCATGTATTCCAGAAGTGCCTCCGGCGTTGCGATCTTTTGAAGCTGCTTGAGAAGGTATTCCTTTCCGCGCTTTTCTTCCAGCCCGTCCACGGATTTCAGAACGCGCTTGTCCTCCAAGAGCTTGAGAAAAATCTCATAGAGGTCGCATTCCTTGATGTGGTACGGCGTTCCGCTCTCCGCTTTCAGCCGGGAAACGAAGTCTCTGACGATCAACTCATCTGCCGGATCATAGCAGAACACATGAATGCCGACTTCGTTGCTTAATCCTTTATTGGCAAGAAAACTGGGGTCGGATATTCTGTCCCGGATTCTATCCAACTCTTGCTTGATGTCGCTCATGCCAGAGCCTCCTATCTAAAGCAGTTAAAAGCTGCAAGTGCTTCGAGATTGTTATTTCTGCGGATGCCTTCTTCCAGCTCTTCGCAGAGGAACAGCGGATTGAGCCGCGTCGATTTGAAGGTGTCAAGGATCTCAACCTCAACTAAAATCTTCGTCAGCACTTGCTTGATCTTATTGACCGTGGACTCACTCCATCCGGCAATGTCATCGTTCTGTTCCTGCAAGTGGGAAAAGAATACATTCAGGTCTTTCCGCGAAAACTCGAAGTCCTGACTCCGGAACTTTTCTCCGATCACGCCGACCATGAAGTCCCAGACAATGCGGTTGTATCGCATCATGGCATAGAGGTTGATCTGCTTTGCAATCTCAACCGGAGCCGATGATAATTCCTGCCGGAGCTGCTCATCATCCAAGGCATTCAGGCGCTTATAGCAGCTTCGCACCATGCGGGCAACAAGCCGCTCGGTCGGATACTGAAACAGATTATTCTTTTTGATTTCTTCGATAGCGTCCTCCACGGATGTCCCATCGAGGTAATATTTCGATGCAATGCGGATTTCATAGAAGAGGAACTGTTCCGCTGTGATCGTTCCGTTATAAATCAGAGATCGTTCCATTCGCTTCTCCATCTGAACTTGTCTTCCAAGCTCGCTGTTATTGTATCATATTAGCTATCCCATAAAGCGGACTCTTACTTGCTTTCGTCTACAAATTCCACGATGTCACCGATATTACAGCCGAGACAAATGCAGATTTTTCTCAGAGCTTCCATTGACACATCTTCGCCCTTTCTGAGCTTGGTCATCGTGCTGGACGAAAGCCCTGATGCTTTATGAAGATCGCCCTTGCTCATTTCCTTGTCAACGAGCAGCTTCCACAATTTTTTGTAGCTTGCTTTCATGCTTTTCACCTCAGCAAAGTATGTAGAATAAACCTAATTTATATTATAGCACAAGTCGGGCTTCTATTCAATAGAGTCTCTTATATTTCGGATGAATATGACCGTTTTGCAGGAATTACTCAGTATTTAAGCGTGATACTCGTTATTATCAGAGAGAACGCCTGTGCCGTCTTTGCTCGGCACAGGCGTTCTCCTTCATTCTATCTGATTATTTCGTTTCTGTTCCTGTTCTCTCTCTGAAACTGGCTTGAGGAAGTCATCCACGTTTGCCTTCAAAGTGTCGATCATCCGAGCTTCCTTTTTGAGCTTCTCACGTTCATCATAGAGCCGCTGCTGCTCTTCAAGTAGTCGCTGCTGTTCTGCTTGCAGTGCCTTCATGCTCGGCAGTTTTTCATCGCCCTGCATAGCAAGAAGTGTACTCCGCGCCGCCTCAAAGATCACAAGCTCGGCTTCGTGCTTTGCCTTGAACCCCGGCTTGTCTTTTGCCTTCTGTAAGGCATCATATACAGGCTTGAGCCGCTGGTAGTTGGAGATATTTTTGATAAGCGGTTGGACTTCCCGCAGTCGCGCTTCGACGCCTTTCAGTTCCT
>OLSD01001362.1_pt1 | contig 20408 bp, 17 predicted proteins | sample 1672211 | NCBI WGS metagenome assembly OLSD01 (sample SAMEA3136659, study PRJEB25190) | human gut metagenome | reverse complement strand
ACCGACCTCTGCGCAGGCCCGCACCTCGACTCCACCGGCCGCATCAAGGGCAACGGTATCAAGCTGACCGCCTGCAACGCCGCCTACTGGCGCGGCGACTCCAACCGCGAGGTGCTCCAGCGCATCTACGGCGTCGCTTTCCCGAAGAAGGAAGAGCTGGACGCCTACCTCAAAGAGCGCGAGGAGGCCGTCAAGCGCGACCACAACAAGCTCGGCCGCGAGCTGGAGTACTTCACCACCGTCGACTGCATCGGTCAGGGTCTGCCCGTGCTGCTGCCCAAGGGCGCGCGCGTGGTGCAGGTGCTGCAGCGCTGGGTCGAGGACGTGGAGCAGAAGCGCGGCTACCTTCTCACCAAGACCCCGCTCATGGCCAAGCGTGACCTTTACAAGATCTCCGGTCACTGGGATCACTACCTTGACGGTATGTTCATTCTCGGCGATCCGTATGATGAAACGAAGGAGTGCTTTGCGCTCCGTCCGATGACCTGCCCGTTCCAGTATCAGGTGTATCTGAACCGTCAGCGTTCCTACCGCGACCTGCCGATGCGCCTGGGCGAGACCTCGACGCTCTTCCGCAACGAGGACTCCGGCGAGATGCACGGCCTCATCCGCGTGCGCCAGTTCACCATTTCCGAAGGCCACCTTGTCCTGCGCCCCGACCAGCTCGAAGAGGAGTTCAAGGGCTGTCTCGACCTTGCCAAGTACTGCCTCGGCACCGTCGGCCTTCTCGATAAGTGTACCTTCCGTTTCTCCCAGTGGGATCCCGCGAACCCGAACAACAAGTATGAGGGTACGGCAGAGCAGTGGGAGCACGCCCAGAGCGTGATGGAGCGTATCCTCAAGGATCTCGACGTCAACTACACCGTCGGCATCGACGAGGCCGCCTTCTACGGCCCCAAGCTCGACATTCAGTATAAGAACGTCTACGGCAAGGAGGATACCCTCGTCACCATTCAGATCGACATGCTGCTTGCTGAGCGCTTCGGCATGTACTACATCGACGAAAATGGCGAGAAGAAGCTGCCGTACATCATCCACCGCACTTCTCTCGGCTGCTACGAGCGCACGCTTGCTTACCTCATCGAGGAGTACGCCGGCGCACTGCCGACGTGGATGGCGCCCGAGCAGGTGCGCTTCCTGCCCGTTACCGACCGCGCTGCCGACTACTGCGCCGAGCAGGCGAGAACGCTCGAAAACGCGGGCTTCCGCGTGGAGGTCGACTACCGCAACGAGAAGATCGGCCGCAAGATCCGCGACGCGCAGATGGAGAAGGTGCCCTACATGGTGGTCGTGGGCGACCGCGACATGGAGAACGGCACCGTGTCTCCGCGTCACCGCGCGGACGGCGATCTTGGCGCGATGAGCATGGATGCGTTCGCCGCGCTGCTCAAGCAGGTTGTGGACAACAAGGAAAAGAAATAAAAATCGCGCTAAAATTGCATAATCAGCAAAGAAAACTTTCATTCTGCAGGGCGGCCGCCGGCCGCCCTGTTTTTTGTCCATGCTTTAAAAATTGCGGTATGAGAAGGGCTGTGGGACACACCGAACGCTGTGAAACGAAAAGGATGAAGGATTTTTGTGCAAATGGAACAAAATTAAAAAATCTATTGCAATAACTCTGTCATTCAGTTATAATAAGCATGCCCGAAAGGGACAAGAATAAATCCGGAATTCAACGCTTCCCAGTGCAGGTGATCCGAGGCGCCCCCACGCAGCGGGACACATGCCGGTGAAGCGGCGAATGCCGGGAGAATCAAAAAGGAGATTGCGTATGAAAAAGTTCTTAGCTCTGATCCTCTCTCTCGCGATGGTGTTCGCACTGGTCGCCTGCGGCGGCGAGAAGACGGATGACAACCAGAATAATGATGGCGATACCAGCAGCCCCGTTTCCATCACTCTGGCAACCGGCGGTACCTCCGGTACCTACTATGCTGTCGGCGGCGTTCTCAAGACCGTCCTCGGCGACAAGCTGACCCTTTCCACCCTCAATGTTGAGTCCACCGGCGCTTCTGTTGCAAACGTCAACATGATCACCGACGGCGAGGCTCAGATGGCCATTCTCCAGTCCGACGTTATCAACTACGCGCACGAGGGCACCAACTCTTTCGACGGCGCTCCCGAGACCGACGCTCTGTGGGTTGCCGGTATCTACAACGAGACCGTTCAGATCCTTGCCAAGCCCGGCATCAACACCGTTGCCGACCTCAAGGGCAAGACCGTCTGCGTTGGTGACGTTGGTTCCGGTACCGAGATCAACGCCTGGCAGGTGCTCAGCGCTGCGGGTCTGACCAAGGACGACGTCAATGCGGTGAACGGCTCCTTCCAGGATGGCGTTGACCAGCTCAAGGACGGCAAGATCGATGCCGCCTTCACCGTCGCCGGTGCTCCCACCACTGCTATCGTCGACTACGCCACCACCAACACCCTCAACCTCATCTCCCTCACTGACGAAGAGCTCGCCGCCATTCAGGAGGCCTATCCGTTCCTGATCCGTGACGACCTGGCTGCCAACACCTACACCGGTCAGGATTCCGACGTTACCTGCGTCGCCATTCAGGCTACTCTCGTTGCTTCCAAGGATCTGAGCGAGGACGTCGTTTATGAGCTCCTCAAGGCCATGTTCGACAACAAGGACGCTCTGACCGAAGGCCACGCCAAGTTCGGCTTCCTCGATCCCGAGGCTGCCTCCGCCGGCGCGACTGTCCCCATGCATCCCGGTGCTGAGAAGTACTACAAGGAAGTTGGCGTCCTGTAAGCAGGATCGCTACCGTGTATTGACGTGAATTCACATCTGCGGAAATACATAATTGCGGCCGCTGCAATAATAGTGATTATTGCAGCGGCCGTCGTGGTTCTTCCTCGCTCCGGCTACTACCTGACCCTGCGCAACCGCGACACCGGCGAGGTCTACGCCCGGTATAAAATGGGCGAGGGAGACCGGTTCTCCATTACCTTTATCCATTCCGTGAACAAATATCCCCTGACCGATACCTACGAGATCGAAAACAAAACGATCTACGTGGAAGAAACGACCTACTGCTCCTTCGGAGCGGGCGTGCAGACGGAGCTCAACCCCGGTGAAACGCTCTCCAAGGTCTACATTGACCGTCCTGACTATCAGGGCTGGGCAATGGTCATCGGTAATATCCATCAAGACAGGACAAACGTCGGTTACATTGTCGGCACGGTCTCCGACCATGTGCTCAATGTGAACGGCGAGGATGTCAGTCTGCGTGATTTGTGTGGAAAAAACGTGCCTGTGCGTTTTAACTATGAGTTCTGGCTCGTTTGAGCGCACGGACGCTCTCAAATAGAAAAAGGAGGAAATTGCATCATGGCTGAAAATGAAAAGCTCAACAATGCTGCAGTCAACAGTGACGTCGGCACCATGGAAGACGTCGATGCGATCATGAAAAAGTACGACCGTGAGTCGAACACGCGTATCTGGGAGGGCACTCCCCGCAAGATCCTGCGTATCCTTACGGCCCTGTTCGGTTTTTTCCTGATCGTGATGAACATGTGGATCAAGATGGACGAGCGTGCGCGCCGCCCGCTCTTCCTCGGCCTGGTCATCATTCTCGTGTTCATCTACTACCCCATCAAGAAGGGCTCTCAGAAGGTCAACTACATGCCGTGGTACGATATTGTCATGGCGGCAGTCGGCGCGTTCTGTTTCTTCTTCTACCCCTTAAATCTTGAAAAAATCGTGTCTGCCGGTACCCGTATCCAGAAGACCTTTGTCGTGCAGATCGGCGGCGTTTCGATTCCCCTTCTGATCGTTTTTGCGATCATCGGCACATTGATCTTGGTCGAGTGCTGCCGCCGCGTGGTCGGTATGCCGATCATCTGCGTGGCGACGGTGTTCGTGCTCTACGCTTTCTTCGGCGCGGGCAAGGACCTAAAGACCGTCATGTATAACCTCTTCTACACCACCACCGGTATCCTCGGCACCCCGATCGGCGTCTGCTCGACCTACATCGCGCTGTTCGTCATCTTCGGCGCCTTCCTGGAGGCCACGGGTGTTGCAAACTTCTTCATCGACTGCGCGAACGCGCTGGTCGGCTGGGCTTCCGGCGGTCCTGCAAAGGTCGCGGTCGTTTCCTCTGCCCTCTGCGGCATGGTCTCCGGTTCCTCCGTCGGTAACACCGTGACCACCGGTTCCGTCACCATTCCGATGATGAAGAAAACCGGTTATCCCCCCGAGTTCGCCGGCGCGGTCGAGGCTGCATCTTCCACCGGCGGTCAGATCATGCCCCCGATCATGGGCGCTGCGGCGTTCCTGATGGCGGAAATGGTCGGCGTTCCCTATGCAAAGATCATCGTGCGTGCGATCCTGCCCGCATTCCTGTACTTCCTCGGCATCTTCCTCGGCGTGCACTTCAAGGCCAAGAAGCTCGGCCTCAAGGGCCTGCCCCGCGAAGAGCTCCCCAAGTGGAAGCTCCTGCTCCCGCAGATCTACCTCATCCTCCCGCTGGTCGTTCTGGTCTACATGATCATGATCGGCTTCACGATGGCCACCGCCGCCGTGTACGCGACCCTTTACTGCGTGGTCGTCGCCATGATCAGCCGTGAAGAGGGCAAGAAGAAGCTCATCATGGCGGTTCCCCTGATCCCCCTGCTGTTCATGACGCTGATGAGCCGCAGCTTCGAGCCGGGCACTTTCATGGGTGAGAATGGCAGCACGCTCTGCATCGTCATTGCCCTTGTGCTCACGGTCATCAACTATGTCATCAGCAAGCCCAACGTCAAGAGCCTGCCCACCATCATCGACGCCTTTGAAAACGGCGGCAAGAACTGCCTGAGCGTCGGTATCGCCTGCGGTATGGCAGGTATCATCGCGGGTGTTGTCACCATGACCGGTCTCGGCCAGGTGCTCATCGGCGCGATCGTCGGTCTGTCCAACGGTCACCTCATCATCGCTCTCGTGTTGACGATGCTCTGCTGCATCGTGCTCGGCATGGGCGTTCCCACCACCGCGAACTACATCATCATGGCCACCACCTGCGCGCCGATCCTTGCCTCCGGCATGGGTCTCAACCTGATGGCTGCCCACATGTTCTGCTTCTACTTCGGTATCGTCGCAGACATCACCCCGCCCGTTGCACTGGCTGCCTACGCCGGTTCCGCCATCGCCAAGGCTCCTCCGATGAAGACCGCCTGGAACGCGACCCGTCTTGCCATCGCGGCGTTCATCATTCCCTACATCTTTGCTTACAACAACGCACTGATCTTTGTCGGCAGCGATGTCAACTTCCTGAGCGTTGCCTCCATCGTCATCTCCGCGACCCTCGGTATGGCGTCTATCGCCTCCGGCCTGATGGGCTACCTGATCCGCGATATGAAGTGGATCAGCCGCATCGCGCTGGTCGCCGGCGGCCTGCTGATGGTCATCCCCGGCACGGTCACCGACCTTGCGGGTCTTGCGGTGCTGGTCGTCGTCCTCGTTCTCCAGCGTATCGAGAACAAGAAGGACAAGGCCGCCGCGTCCGTGTAACGCAAAGCATATCAATTTAAAAAGAGGCCGCTTCGGCGGTCTCTTTTTTTGCATGTGCGCCGGTTTTCACGCATAGGCTGGAAGCGACGGGAGGTTTTGCACATGCCCAGAATTTATTTGAGCCCCTCTACACAGGATTGGAACCCGTATGCCGACGGCAGCGGCAGCGAGGAATACTGGATGAATCTGCTCGCCGATGCGCTCGAGCCGTATCTCTACGCCAACACCATCGCCTTTGTGCGCAATACGCCGGAGATGACAGCCGCGTCCTCCATCGCGCAGGCAAACAGTCTCGGCGGGTTTGACTTTTACCTTGCCCTGCACTCCAACGCCTCGGGGGAGGGGCAGGCCGGGAAAAACCGCGGCATCATTGTCTTTTACTATCCCTCGAGCGTCGAGGGCAAACGCGCCGCCGATCTTTTCGCCGCGCAGCTCAAAAAGGTCTACCCGCTGCCGGAGCTTGTCACAACGCAGGCGACCACGGCGCTCGGTGAGGTGCGGCGGCCGAAGTATCCGGCCAATCTCATCGAGCTTGGCTATCACGACAACTACGACGATCTGCGCTGGATCGAAAACCATCTCGATGCCGCCGCGCAGGCGATCGCGCGCGGGCTGACAGAGTATTTCGGCTTGCCGTTTCTCTACCCGCAGCTTGTGCGCACCGGTATCGTGACGACCGAGGGCGCGCCGCTGCGTCTGCGCAGCACGCCCGGTATCGACGGCACGATCATCGCCGAGATCCCGAACGGCGCAAGCGTGCAGATCTACGGAAGCTTTCAGGGCTGGTACTCCGTTGGCTACGGCGGGCAGCTCGGCTACGCGGCGCAGGCCTACATCGCGGAGTGACGGGCGCGATTTTATGACAGGCTCCGCCTGCGAGTTTTGCTTGACAGTACGTCATAAAAAGTTTACAATATACGATGGATTTATGGAAGGGAGAGAAGGGGAATCTCCCATTTATTGATCAAAAACAACACACAGGAGGAATCGCATGATCAGCAATCTCTACGCTGCGCTCATCGCGGCGGGGACGCTCGTCATTGGCATTCTTCTTGGTATTTGGATTCGCAAGAGAGCCGCTAAGCGCGCCGAGGAGAAGATCTCCAACGCCGATGAAGAGGCTCTTCGTATTGTCAATGAAGCGATCAAGAGCGCCGAAAGCAAGAAACGCGAAGTCATGTTGGAAGCAAAGGAAGATATCCTGCGCTCCAGAAACGAATACGAGAAGGAAGTCAAGGAACGCCGCGCCGAGCAGCAGAAGCAGGAGCGCCGGCTTCAGCAGAAGGAGGAGAATCTCGACCGCAAGACCGACGCGCTGGAAAAGCGCGAAGAGGCTCTCAACCAGAAGCATGCCGCTCTGGACAAGGAAAACGAAGAAATCAAGATCATCAAGCGCAGCCAGACCGAAATGCTTGAGCGCATTTCCGGTTTTACTGCAGAAGACGCCAAGAAGTACCTGATCGAGCAGGTCGAGAGCGAAGTGACGCACGAGACCGCGCTCAAGATTAAAGAACTTGAGCAGCGCGCCAAGGACGAGGCCGATTCCCGTGCCCGCGAGATCGTCGCCTCCGCCATTCAGCGCTGCGCTGCCGACCATGTTGCCGAGATCACCGTCAGTGTGGTACCCCTGCCCAATGACGAGATGAAAGGCCGCATCATCGGCCGTGAAGGCCGCAACATCCGCACGATCGAAACGCTCACGGGCGTCGATCTCATCATCGACGACACGCCCGAGGCGATCACCGTCTCCTGCTTTGAGCCTGTGCGCCGCGAAGTCGCGCGTCTGGCCCTTGAAAAGCTCATCGCCGATGGCCGCATTCATCCCACGCACATTGAAGAGATGGTCAACAAGGCCCGCCGCGAGGTGGACGCCGTCATCAAGTCTGAGGGTGAGCGCGCCGTGCTGGAGACCGGCATTCGCGGCCTGCACCCCGAGCTTGTGAAGATGCTCGGTCGTCTGCATTACCGCACGAGCTACGGCCAGAATGTATTGCAGCACTCCATCGAGGTCTCGCATCTTGCGGGCATGATGGCTGCCGAGCTGGGCGCGGACGTTTACGCCGCCAAGCGCGCCGGTCTGCTGCATGATATTGGCAAGGCTGTCGACCACGAGATGGAAGGCACGCATGTTGCCCTCGGCGTGGAGTTCCTGCGCAAGTATCGCGAAAAGGACGACATCATTCACGCTGTTCAGGCGCACCACAATGACGTGGAGCCGCAGACCATCGTTGCCTGCCTTGTGCAGGCAGCAGATGCGATCTCTGCCGCCCGTCCCGGCGCCCGCCGCGAGAATCTGGAGAACTACATCAAGCGCCTCGAGCAGCTTGAGGAGATCACCGGCAGCTATCCCGGCGTTGACAAGGCCTATGCCATTCAGGCCGGCCGCGAGGTGCGCGTGATGGTCAAGCCTGAGCAGGTCAGCGAGGATCAGATGGTCATTCTGGCGCGTGAGCTTGCCAAAAAGATCGAGGAAGAGATGGAATATCCCGGCCAGATCAAGGTGCACGTTCTGCGCGAAACGACCGCGATCGAATACGCAAAATAAGGAAAAGGCTCTGCCGGCGGCAGAGCCTTTTTTGATGCCTTTCTTGCGTTTTGGCGCGCCGCTTGCTATACTGAGAAAAACAAAAGCGGAGGAACGCCATGCTCTACAATATTCTGGCCGTCGGCGATGTGGTGGGCGGCTGCGGCGTCAGCCACCTTGAGCGCCATCTGCGCGCTGTAAAAAAACTGAAGAATATCCACTTCACCGTGGTCAATGGGGAAAACGCCGCGATGGTCGGCCTGACGGCGGACGATGCCGAGCGCATCTTCGCCGCGGGGGCTGACGTTATCACGCTCGGCAACCACAGCTTCGGCAAGATGCAGATCACGGATTATCTTGACGACTGCCCGTACATTCTGCGCCCGCACAATCTCGGCGCGCGTGTGCCGGGACGGGGCTACGGTGTTTTCGACTGCGGCAGAGCGCGCATCGCGGTGATGAACCTCATTGGCCGCTGCGACCTTGCTTTCCACGCGGACAATCCCTTCAAAACGGCGGACGAGCTGCTCAAAAACGATGAAAAGCCGACCTTTACGCTGCTCGACTTTCATGCCGAGGCGACGAGCGAAAAGCTTGCCATGGCGTATTACCTCGACGGGCGCATCAGCGCCGTCTGGGGTACGCACACCCATGTGCCGACGGCAGACGAGGAGGTGTTCCCCAAGGGGACGGGCTACCTCACCGATCTCGGCATGACGGGGGCGGTGCGCAGCGTGCTCGGCATCAAGCCCGAGCAGTCGGTCGAAACGTTTCTCGGCGGTCTGCCCGGCCGCTACCGAGAGCCGGAGAAAAGCCCCGGCAAGATGCAGGGCGCGATTTTTACCTTAGATGACGCAACGGGGCTTTGCGTGGGCGTGGAGCGGATCGACGTGCGCTGAAAAAGCGCGGAAAGAGTAAGAAAGGGGCAAAACGATGAGCGTGAAGATCGTCCATGCGGCGGACTTTCACTTGGACAGCGCATTTGGCGCGCTGAGCGGCGAGCAGGCGCGCCAGCGCCGCCGCGAGAGCCGCGAACTGCTGACGCGGCTTGCAGATTATGTGAATCAAAACGGGGTCGACGTGGTGCTGCTTGCAGGCGACCTGTTTGACAGCGACACAACTTACCGGGAAACGCTGGAAGCGCTTTCCGAAGCGCTGGGCGCGATGCGCGCGCGGGTATTCATTGCACCGGGCAACCACGATCCCTACAGCGCGAAGTCGCCCTACGCGACGCTTGCCTGGCCGGAAAATGTCCACGTTTTTTCGTCGAATACGGTCGAGCGCGTCGTGCTGCCGGAGCTTTCGTGCGCCGTGTACGGCGCGGCATTCACCGCAAGCGCGCAGGAGGAAAGCCTACTTGCAAATTTTCGCGCGCCGGAGGACGGATTGGTGCATCTGATGGTGCTGCACGGCGAGTTGTCCACCGCGGGATCGCGCTACGATCCCATCACAAAAGAGCAGATCGGGCAAAGCGGCCTTGACTATCTGGCGCTCGGCCACACGCACCAGTTTGGAGGTTTCCTGCGCGAGGGAAAGACGACCTATGCCTACTCGGGTTGCCCGGAGGGGCGCGGCTTCGACGAACTGGGCGAGAAGGGCATTCTTGCAGGCAGCGTGGGGGAGGGGACGGCTGAGCTCTCGTTCGTGCCCTTTGCACGCCGGCGGTATGAGATCCTGCGCGTTGATGTGACGGGGCGGGACGCGGAGAGTGCGCTGCGCGCAGCGCTGCCCGAGTCGACCGCGCGCGACAGTTACCGCGTCATTTTTACCGGCGAAACAGACGAGCGGGGACTTGCCCTTGAAGCGCTCTGGGAGCGCTTTGCGCCGGACTTTTTCTCGCTGGAGCTGCGCGATGAAACGCGCATCGGCGAAAGCGTCTGGGCAAGGGCGAGCGAGGACTCGCTGCGCGGCCTGTTCCTGCGTGAGCTGCGCACGAAATTCGATGTTGCATCCTCGGACGACGAGCGCGCGAAGATCAGCCTTGCCGCGCGTTACGGCCTTGCCGCGCTCGACGGGCGCGACCTTTGAGGAGGAGAACCATGTCGATCTGGTACAGCCGACGGAAAAAGGAAGGAAAATCCCTGCGCCTCGCGGCGGTGGGAAAGTCTGCATTCTGCTTTGCAGAGCTCCATTACGACGTGCGCAGCCTACTGCATGCCGCAGGCGCTGCGGCGGAGAAAACGCTGCGCCTCTCTCGCAGAATGAAGCGCAAAAAGTAAGGAAACAACCGAAAAAGGCCGGAAGGAATTCCCTTTCGGCCTTTTTTGAGAGGATATTATGCAAGAATTAAGAAACTATCGCTGTTTTTGTTCGGAAACGGCTGATACAATACCAACATGAGGTGAGAAAATGAACAACATTCTGATCTGTGACGACGAGCAGGACATTGTCAACGCGCTCAAGATCTATCTCTCAGGCGGAGATTACTGCCTCTTTGAGGCGCACAATGGACGCGAGGCGCTGGAGGCTGTGGAGAAAAACGACATCCATCTCATTCTGATGGATATTATGATGCCGCAGCTCGACGGCATTGCCGCAACGGCGAAACTGCGCGAAAAGAGCAACGTTCCCATCATTCTGCTCACGGCCAAGAGCGAGAGCAGCGACAAGGTGCTGGGACTCAACATCGGCGCGGACGACTACATCACCAAGCCCTTTGACCCCATAGAGGTGCTCGCGCGCGTGCGCTCGCAGCTGCGCCGCTATACGCAGCTGGGCGCGAAGAAGGAAGAGGAAAAGCCCAACGTCTACACCGTCGGCCCCATCGTGCTCGACGAGGAGAAAAAGAGCGTGAGCGTGGACGGCGACGAGGTATCCCTCACACCCATCGAGTTCAATATTCTGCACCTTCTCATGAAGAACCCCGGGCGCATTTACTCTTCCGCGCAGATCTACGAGCTGGTGTGGAAGGAGGATTCGCTGGGCGCGGAAACGTCCGTGAGCGTCCACATCCGCCACCTGCGCCAAAAACTGGAGATCAACCCCTCCGAGCCGCGCTACCTGAAGGTCGTGTGGGGGCTGGGGTATAAAATGGAGGACAAGAAATGAAGGCTGCGTGGATACGCAATTTCTGGATCAAGGCGGTCGCCTTTCTGCTGGCGGCGGCGCTCGTGCCGGTGATCCTCACCTATGTTGTGGGACTTGTCTACTCCTACGGCGGCATGGGCAAGGACTTTTACACGAGCGACCTCTGCCTGTATGAGGTCGGCAAAAAAACATGGGAGATCTGCGACGACTATATCGCCATGGAAGGCGGAAACTATGAACTCGACAAGATCTATCCCAAAGGCAACAGCTACAGCAACCTCCGTTTCCGCGTGACGGACGAGCAGGATAAGGTGGAGTTCAGCAACGTCAGCGACGACGATACCTTCTGTTACAGCACCGTTTACGGTGACAAGACCTTTGATGTCTACCTTGTGAAGGATCTTCCCGCGCAGGACGGCATTTACTGGGCAAAGGTTTTTTACGACAAGGCCGAGCGCTGGGGGCAGAACGCCCTGAAGCTGCTTATCCTCTTCGGCACGATGGAGCTGTTCCTGCTTATCTTCCTCGCCCGCACGGCGGCGCGGCGCGAGGACGGCGAGCTGCAGGGCGGCTGGCAGGAAAAGATCCCCTTCGACCTCTATCTCCTCGTTGACGGCACGATCATTGAGCTGCTGTGCGTGGCGGTGGAGGAGGTCTACTCCTATGTGAGCTTCTATACCCCGCCCTACGATGTGCTGCTGCTGGGGATAAGCTTTGCGCTGGCGGTGCTCGTCTTTGCCGCGTGGGTGACATTCTGCGCGCGCGTCAAGGTGGGCGGACTGTGGAAGGGCACGATTGTCTACAAGCTCCTGTGCCTGTGCTGGAAGATCGTCAAGTGGTGCTGGGGCGTGCTCTGCGCCTTTGGCCGCGGCGTGATGAATCTTCTGCACGCCATTCCGATGATCTGGCGCACGGCTCTGGGCTGCGTCGTGGTCAGCATGATACTCGGTATATTTGCGGCAAATCGCGCGGGAGGGGCGATGCTGCTGACGATGCTTGTGCTGTCCGTCGCCGCGTGCCTCTTCTCGCTCCAGCTTCGAAAGCTCCAGAAGGAGGGCGAAGCCCTCGCCACCGGCGATCTTGACGCGCAGGTGGACACAAAGTGGATGTATTGGGACGTTAAGCGCCACGCCGAGAACTTAAATTCCATCGGCGACGGCATGGCCGCGGCCATCGATAAGCAGCTCAAAAGCGAGCGGCTCAAAACGGAGCTCATCACGAACGTCTCGCACGACATCAAAACGCCGCTGACGAGCATCATCAACTATGTGGACCTCTTGCAGCACGAGCACACGAGCGAGCAGGAGGAAGAATACCTCGCCGTGCTCAAGCGGCAGGCGTTCAAGCTCAAAAAGCTCACCGAAGATCTGGTCGAGGCGAGCAAGGCCACGACCGGCAACCTGCCGGTGAACGCCGTGCGGTGCAGCATGAACGAACTTTTGGCACAGGTGGAAGGCGAATACGGCGACAAGCTGGCGGCGGCCGAGCTGACGCTTGTGAGCGTGATGCCGGAAAAGGAGCTTTTCTGCTGCGTGGACGGCGCGCTGATGTGGCGCGTGATCGACAACCTGCTCTCCAACATCTGCAAATACGCCCAGAACGGCACGCGCGTCTACCTGACGCTCGAAAAGACGGGCGGCGAGGCGGTCGTGACCTTCAAGAATACCTCACGCGCGGCGCTCAATATCCCTGCCGAGGAATTGATGGAGCGCTTCGTGCGCGGCGACAGCTCGCGCTCGACCGAGGGAAACGGCCTGGGCCTTTCCATCGCGCAGAGCCTCACGGAATTGCAAGGCGGCAAGATGGCGCTCGCCATCGACGGCGACCTCTTCAAGGCGATCCTTCGCTTCCCGACGGTGGTATAAAATTGAAAAAGGGAGGGAAAGAAGTGCGCTTTCCCTCCCTTTTCCCTGTGCGGCGCTTGACATTTCATTGCAAAACCAATACAATAACAATTCGGAATTCTATCCTGAAATGTGAGGGAGAACATAAAAATGGCCAAAGAGAAAAAGGTAGAACAGATCACCAATCTGGAAGACGATTTCGCCCAATGGTATACCGACATCTGCCGCAAGGCGGAGCTTGTTGAGTATGCCAGCGTCAAGGGCTTTACCATTCTGCGCCCCTATGGCTACGCCATCTGGGAGAACATGCAGAGCCTGATGGACGCCGAGTTCAAAAAGACCGGTCACGAGAACGTGGCGATGCCCGTCCTCATTCCCGAGAGCCTGCTCAAAAAGGAGGGCGAGCTTGTCAACGGCTTTGCCCCCGAGGTGGCGTGGGTCACGATGGGCGGCAGCGAGAAGCTCGAAGAGCGCCTTGCCTTCCGTCCCACGTCCGAGACGATGTTCTGCGACCACTGGTCGCGCGTGCTGCAGACCTACCGTCAGCTGCCGATGCTCTATAACCAGTGGTGCTCCGTCATCCGCTGGGAGAAGACCACCCGTCCTTTCCTGCGCTCGCGCGAGTTCTGGTGGCAGGAGGGTCACACCATCCACGAGACCGCCGAGGAGGCGCAGGCTGAGACGATGCAGCAGCTCAACTGCTACGCTGACTTCTTCCGCCACGTGCTCGCGATCCCCGTCGTTCCCGGCCGCAAGACCGACAAGGAGAAGTTTGCCGGCGCCGAGGCGACCTACACCGTCGAGTGCATGATGAAGGACCGCAAGGCCCTCCAGGGCGCGACGAGCCACTACTTCGGCGACAAGTTCTCCCGCGCCTATGACGTGACCTTCACCGGCCGCGACAATAAGCTCCAGTACCCGTTCCAGACGTCCTGGGGCTCCACCACGCGCATGATCGGCGCGGTCATCATGACCCATGGCGACAACAACGGCCTCGTCCTGCCCCCGCGCATCGCGCCCACGCAGGTCGTCATCGTCCCCATCGCCGCGCACAAGAACCCTGAGGTGCTCGAGACCGCCAAGGCGGTGATGTCTTCTCTCGTCGCCGCGGGCGTTCGCGTCAAGCTGGACGACTCGGATCAGTCCATGGGCTGGAAGTGCGCCGAGTACGAGATGCGCGGTGTGCCCATCCGCATGGAGCTCGGCCCCCGCGACCTCGCCGAGGGCAACTGCTGCCTCGTCCGCCGCGACAACGGCGAGAAGGTCACGGCGAAGATCGAGAGCATCGAGAATGAGGTCAAGAACCTGCTCGACACCATCCACGACAACATGTACGCTGTGGCGGAAAAGAACCTTGAGGACAACACCTTCGACTTAAAGACCATCGACGAGGTGAAGGAGATGGCCGCGGGCCGCGGCGGCTTCGCTCGCACGAAGTGGTGCGGCAGCCTTGAATGCGAGCTCAAGATGAAGGAAGTTGCGGGCGTTTCTTCCCGCTGCATGCCCCTCAAGCAGAGCGGCACGACGGGCAAGTGCGTCTGCTGCGGCAAAGAGTGCACGACTGACATCTACTGGGGCGTCGCCTACTGAGAAAAGACAGAAAAGGAAGCCATTCCGTGAGGAATGGCTTCCTTTTTGCTTGCTCTGGGGGATCAGAGGAGGTTTTCCTCCGTTTCGGGATCGAAGAGATGCACAAGTTTTGCATCGAACCCGAACTGCACCGCTGTGTGGCGCGCATACGCGCCAGAGTCGATATTTGCCGTGGGAATGACGGCGACAATATCCTGTCCGTCTGCCGTGAGGTGCAGGTGCAGCTCGCTGCCCATCAGCTCGCTGACGTCGACCTCTGCGCCGATGCCGTTTTCACCGATCGTGATATGCACCGGGCGCACGCCCACGATGACGCTGCGGCTCTCCACGCCCGCATTGGCGAGCTTTGCGCTCTGCTCCGGCGTGAGGGAAACGGTTTTTCCCATGACGGTGAGCGTATAGCCGTCGGCCGTTTTCGTGAGCTGGCAGTTTTCAAAGAAGTTCATCTGCGGCGTGCCGATGAAGCCCGCGACGAACAGGTTTGCCGGGTGGTTGAAGACCTCCTGCGGCGTGCCGATCTGCTGAATGTAGCCGTCGCGCATGATGACGATGCGGTCGCCGAGGGTCATGGCCTCGACCTGGTCGTGCGTGACGTAGATGAATGTGGTGTCGATCTTTTCGCGCAGCTTGATGATCTCGGCGCGCATCTGGTTGCGCAGCTTCGCGTCAAGGTTCGAGAGCGGCTCGTCCATCAGCAGCACCTTGGGGCTGCGGACGATGGCGCGGCCGATGGCCACGCGCTGGCGCTGGCCGCCGGAGAGCGCCTTGGGCTTGCGGTCGAGGAACTGAGTGATGTCGAGGACTTCGGCTGCCTCGCGCACGCGGCGGTCGATCTCCTCGTTCGGCATTTTCTTCAGATGCGTCTTGCCGTCTGCGTCCGTTTCCGCGACCTTCTTGAGCTTGAGCGGGAAGGCGATGTTTTCGTAGACGGTCATGTGCGGATAGAGCGCATAGTTCTGGAAGACCATCGCAATGTCTCGATCCTTGGGCGCAACGTCGTTCATGAGTTTGCCGTCGATCGTCAGCTCGCCGCCGCTGATCTCCTCGAGTCCGGCGATCATGCGCAGCGTGGTGGACTTGCCGCAGCCGCTCGGGCCGACGAGCACGATGAACTCCTTGTCGGCCACGTCGATGTTGAAGTCCTGCACGGCGACAACGCCTTCGTCGGTGATCTCCAGATTGTTTTTCTTTTCGCTGTTTTCGTCCTTGGCTTTCTTTTTCTTGCTTTCCGTGTTGGGGTAGACCTTTCGGACATTTTTCAGAATGACCTCTGCCATAGTGATGAACCGCAGCCCTGCCGCCTCCGCGATGCAGAGCCTCGCAGCCGCCTGAGCGCGCCGCTTTACGGCAGGTCTCCACACTGCCGCACCGCCGGTTCGGCGGAAAACGTTCCTCCTTTTGTATTTCCCGCAGGCGTTACGTTGAAGGTGGAGTAGCGCGGGCGGGATGGAATGGAAGCGAGTAATTTTACTCATCACCAGTATACGGCAACGCGCGGTTTTCCACAACGGAAAACCGCGCGTTCGACATTTTTTTCGGTAAGTTCGATAACAAATAGCGCCTGTATTTATGCTTTTTTACCACGGCGGCGGCGATAAAGGAACGATAGCCGGTCAATGGCAATATCATACAGGAAAAATAGCGCAAGCCCCGTCGCGGCCGTTACCCACAGCAGCCACGCGGCAGTCTCGGAAAATTCCTGCAAGACGGCGGGAAGCTTGAAAACGAAGATGATGAGCGCATACATGAGGCCCATGCTCACAGTGCAGAGGGCGACCTTCAGCAGCAGACGCAGCACTTTGGAGGAAATTGCGTCGATTTTCGGCTTGAGCAGGGGATAATAGCCGAGAAAGCAGAAGAGCAGCGCCGCTTCCTTGTCCGCGCAGAGAAGGAGCCCGAGGATCGCTGCGGCGGCAAAGCAGCTCCAGGCGTAGCTTTTGCGGCATTCCTCGCGCGCGGGCAGCAGCGCCGCCGAGGCGAGAATCGGCCAGAAGTAGGTGGAAAGCGGAAGGATGCCGCTCAGCCAGAGAAAGGCGACCGACAGCGCGCACAGCACGCCGCATAGCGCCAGTTCATGTGTTTTCTTTGCCAAAACTCAAATCACATCGCTTTTACAGATATTCCGGCTCCATTGCGTCGTGGAGCACGGTGGTGATCGCGTCGGAAAAGACGCTGTCAGCGTGCGCGTGCAGGGCGTTGAGCGTTTCTGCTACGGCGGGAACCTTCACTTTGGCCGTGGAGTATACGTCCTGATCGAAGATGAAACGCACTTCCTTTTCCTGCACCTGCTGCACGCGATTGCCGTTTCTGATGTTGCGCTGCACAAAGCCGGGGCCTGCGTGCAGCTTGAGCGCCGCAAGCGCGTCGAGCTTGCGCTCGACGTCGACCGAGCATTTGACGACGCTTTCTTCGTCGATCTCGTCCTCATCGAGCACACCAAGGTACGGCGGCTGAAGAAGGTCGTTCCAGCGGCGGCCGGCAAGACCCAGCTGCTCGCGCGAAAAAGCGTTGACAAAGCGGAGCCCCACGCGGTCAAAACAGTTGGGACGGTAGATCTTGATGAACTGCCCCAGCGGTTCGTCGAGACGGGCGGCAAAATCCTCCCAGTTCGTGTAGCGCATGGTGGAAAGAGCAATGAAATCCTTCGTCAGACTCAGCTTGTAGCCGCCGTCTTCGGAGAGAAATGTGTGGTTGTTGATGGTTCTGTTCGGCGCGCCGTTCACGCCGGGGATCGTTTCCACCTGGCACTGGTAGCGCGGGAAGGCTTCGCGCACCGTCTCCTGAAAGTCGGCGGGTTCGCGCGTGTCGATCGAAAGAATGGTGGGGAAGCGCAGCTGGCAGATGACTTCGATGAGCTGCGCCTTGCCGTAGGCGTAGCGGCGGTTATCGGGAGAGATCATAGGATAAGTACCTCCGGATCCTGCAAGATTTATCATAAATTATAGTGGAAAGGAAAACGATTGTCAAATTTCGCTTCCTGTGTGAATGCACGCTGAAAAACTTACCAACAGAAAACCTGCATATCCGATTTTCTTTGAGCCAAACTACCCTTGCGATACCCAAAGCGCAAGACCCTTTACAATCCGTGAAACAAAACAATTGTAGGAAAAGGAGAAAATCATTATGTCCAGCAAGAACAGCAACAAGCTCAACATTCCCGAGGCCAAGGCCGCTATGAACAAGTTCAAGATGGAAGCCGCCAGCGAGGACGATGTACCCAGCACCTATTAAGACTTTTACACAGACGAATTGAGGCCCACTACTTACTGCAACAAGAAACGGCCGGACGTCAATGCTTAGCAAATGATGTCCGGCCGTTTCTGTTACTGCTGATGACGGCAGTCTCCGCGTCCGCTGCGGAAGTCACATTTTCTGACGTGTCAGCCGACCCGCTGTGGCTTGAAAGCATTCAGTATGGTATGTGCCTCGCGCCCTTCCTGCGCTGTTTGAATGGGAGAACGAGGGGCAGACCCTACGGCAAACCTGTAATCTCAGATGCATCTTTCAGCCGATTAAAGCAGTTCAATGACAGCTGCGACATATTGGTCTCCTCCGGCTTTTATTTGTTCCCGGTGGGGGCTTGCGCAGAAGAGACTTCTGCCTTTTTGCTCTCCTCCTCGAGATGCTTTTCGAGTGCTGACTGTCTGGCGAGGATGGCGTTGACCTTGTCGTAGAGGTCCTCGATCATGATCTCCGTTTTGAGGTTGACCTTATAATCGTTCTCCGCGCGGCGGCGGTCCTTTTCCTCCTGCCGGTTCTGGCTCATCATGATGAGCGGCGCTTGAATGGCCGCGACGCACGAGAGCACGAGGTTCAGCAGAATGAAAGGATAGGGGTCAAAGGCCTTTGCCGCGAGCAGCGTGTTGACGAGCATCCACAGGATCAGCACGCCGGTGAAGGCAAAGATGAACGCCCAGCTGCCCGCGAATTTGGCGATGGCGTCCGCCGCCCGCTGGCCAATGGTGTATTTTCCCTTTTCACCTGCAAGATTTTCGGAAATTTTACTGTCCGCCAGCAGGTTCAGCACCTCTTCGTCCGTCATGTCGTGGCGGATATCCTTGAGGACTTCTCTCAAAAGCTTTCTGTTTTCTTTCATATTATCATCCTTTTCTATCTGACCGGCGCGTGATCGCGCCGGTTTTATGCTTCATTTTTCGGCGTGCGCAGGAAAAAGTCCGGCCCCTTGCTCTCAAACAAAATGAGCGATACGCCGAGCAGCAGGTCTGCGTGCAGGGACGGCTCCTCCAGCGGGATCGCGAAATCCTCCTGCAATCTGCGGATGCGGTAGAGCACGGTGTTGCGGTGGGTGTAGAGCGCGTTGCTGGTTTTGATGAGCGAGTGGCAGCAGGTGAGGTAATGGTAGAGCGTTTCGCAGTACTGCGTGCCTTTTTCACGGTCGTGAACGGCAAGGCGGCGAAGCTCCGGCGAAACAAGGTCACCCCGGCCCTCCAGATTTTTCAGCAGCAGCGGCGTGCGCAGCTGCTGCGCCGAGCAGACGGATTCACCGTGGAAGCGCGCATCTTTCATCAGCTCCAGTGCCTCGCGCGCCGTGCGGTAGAGCTGCGGGAGAGTGAAAAGGTCGTCGATCGGCGCGGAGATGAGGATCTTGAGCTGAAATTCCTCCGCAAGCTCGGAAAAAATGTCGCCGTCCCCCTCGCGGTGCAGAAAGAGGAAAACATCGCCCTTATATAAAAAGGGGTGGCTGTCGGGAATCTGTGCTTCCAGTTCCTCCTTTAAGTGTCGCTTTCCCATGTAAGCGCTGTGGTAGGTCTCAAGGTCGATGAGGGCGAAGGCGCGCGGGTGAAAGTCCGCAAGATAGGTGCCGGAGGCCTGAAGCTGAAAATGCGCGGCGGAGGAAAAACCACCGTCCAGCAGGTGCATGAGAATGTCCTCCGCCGTTTCAAAGAGCTTGTCCTGGTGGCTTGCCTCCACAAACATCTGCTTGGAGAGAATGTGCTCCACCAGCTCCCAGGTCTGCGGCGGGATCTTTTCCAGGTGCCCGTCCGTATCTACGCAGATCAGGCAGCCAAGGCGCACGCCTGCGCTGACGAGCGGCGCAAAACGCCGCCGGTAGGGGCTATCCGCCAGCTGGACATAGTCCGCCCAACCGGCTGTGAGCATCGCATTTTCGCTGATGATCGCGCCGGCCTCGTAGGAGATCTCGCCGCGGCGCACGGCGGTTTCGAAGAGCGCATCGGAAAAGCCGAGCGGCAGATAGTGCGCCGCGACGTGGAAGGTGTCGTCCAGCACCAGAAGCGGGCAGCCCAGAAGTTCGCCCGTGCTGACGGTGAGCTTTCCGAGATCGTCCTGCGCAAAGAACTGTTCAAGCAGCGTTTCGGCGCTGCACATTTCCCATGTTGCTTCGCCCATGCGGTATATTCCTCCAATCTTGTGCTTTTGGCACAACAAATTTCTTCTTTATTGTACCGACAGTTTCTTGCTTTTGCAAGAGGAAAGGATAAACTGTACAGCAGAACGAGAAAAGAAGGACGGAAAAAGAAAGAAGATGCATCGGTGCATGGAATACCGTGCGCAGGATGAATGCATCTGCTGCCGCGGTTTTGACCGCCGCAAGTGTCTGACGCTTGTGCGATCGGAACACGCTGCCGCGCTTCCCGCATCATTCTAATTTGTCAGTTCATTTCGAATGGAGGAATTGTTATGGTACCCAGCATCTATGGTGAAAATATGTTCGACGACTTCTTTGGCAACGGTTTCTTCGGCGGTCACGATGCGCTGTTCGGCAAGCACGCAAGAAACCTCATGAAGACCGATATCCGCGAGACGGACGACGCCAAGGCTTACCGCTTTGCGGTGGAGTTGCCCGGCTTTGAAAAGGACGAGATCCATGTAGACGTGCAGGACGGTTACCTGACCGTCAGCGCGGAGAAGGGCCTCGACAAGGGCGAAGAGGACAAGAAGGGCCGCG
>OLSD01001350.1_pt1 | contig 20588 bp, 7 predicted proteins | sample 1672211 | NCBI WGS metagenome assembly OLSD01 (sample SAMEA3136659, study PRJEB25190) | human gut metagenome | reverse complement strand
GCCACTTTTACACCCTAATAGTGCCACTTTTATCATGCAATAGCGCCACTTTTACACTCTAATAGCGCCACTATTGGAGTGTAAAAGTGGCTCTATCGTATGGCGTGGGTGCAGTTTGCACAGCAAAACACCGTAAAAACAGCAAATCAGAACTCTAGAATCAATTTTTATTTTGTAACAGCTTTTTACTCTTTGTACGATATTTGCATGGCAGACGGCGGACGGCGTCCGAATTAGGAATTTTGAGTTTTGAATTAAGAATTGTGCGCCAAGGCGCATTGTGAATTGTTCAATTTTAAATTGGTAGAGTAATTGCTGTTTATCAGTGAGATTATAAATGAGCGAGACGCCATAGCCTCCTAAGTTTGTTCCATAGCTTAACGTCAAAACCTAAATATCATGTCTTCATGTCAAAAAAACATGTCTTCGTGTCCTAAAAATACTGTCTTCTTGTCTTACGATACGATGTCTTTACATCGAATAACGGACAGAATTTGCGTGTGATTTTTGGGATTTTCGTCTACCCATCCATCCCAAAAATTTCGTTAAATCACTTGTCAAATCATGTACATAAATTGCCTATTGGCTTGTCAAATCGTGCGATGACCCTTATTTTGTTAAGAATTGGCCATTTTTTGTTAAGTTTATACAACGGACTTGAGCGAATTTCAGCTTATTTTGCAGTGCTGACAGACATAGCGTAAGGCGTGTCGTCTCATGTAAATATTACTAACCACAAATAACGTACAATATGAGACCGCAAGACTATACTATTGAGAACGAACCTTGGCGACATTCTTATGATGACGTCGAGGGCAAAATCAGGGAGCATGTGGAAAAGCTGGGGACTGAACAGGAAATAACCAAGAAACCCAAACATCACATTATTAAACACAAAACTAAATAAATAGCATATTATTCACCTTTCAAATCATTTTTAATATGAGAAAACAATTATTACTAATGCTATCCCTACTGCTATATGCCGTAGGTATGGCGGCACAACAACCCGATTGGGGCTACAATCCCAATGCCTATCCTGACGAGCACGTCATTTATGTAGGACTCACAGAGGGAAGCCTCGACAATTGTGGTCAGAAAGAGTTACCGGAGAACACTTATCTCGGAGCATTCATCGATGGTGAGTGCCGCGGACTTGCGAAGGTACAGAAAAAGTCGCTGTCGGTGGCTTTGACCATTAACTATTTCCCTCTTCGTGTAAAGGGAGATACTAATGACGAAGGCAAAGCCATATCTTTCAGATTACTTTATCCAGGTGGTCAGCTATCTTATGTTTACGACTTACAGCCTGCAGCCGATGCCGTAACCTATACTAATAAGAAAACCACCGGTACGCTGTCAGACCTCTTCCCGCTGAAGTTTATCCAGCCTCTATATTATGGTTTCACCCAAGAGACAGTATCAGTTAAGGTGGGTGAGCAGATCAATTTGTTGGATTATATTACATTCGAGCCAGCGAATGCCAACATACCAGAATTAAACTGGAATATGTATGAAGAGAGTGAAAATGTCATTATCGAAGGAAATAAGCTCACAGCCATTAAGTCAACTGGCAAGTATGGTTCCGTCGGCGTTTTCCCTAAGCTTTGGGACATGAAGAATACGGGACAGTATTCCGACATTAATATTCGTGTCATCCAGCCTGCCACCTCTATTGAGCTTCGCGACGAGTATAAGAATGGCATCACAGTTAACTTGGGCGACACTGCTGCCCTCAACACTGTGCTTCGCAGCGGCTACACCACAGCACCTGCCGACTGCAACGAGGAACTGACATGGAAGAGCAGCGACGAGACTGCCATCCGTCCGATGACAAGTGAAAGCGACCTTGGCAAGTTTGAGCCAGTAAAGACCGGCACATACACCATGACGCTTAGCGGCGAGAATGCCAGCGTGGACCTTAAGGTCACAGTCATTAAGCCGGTAGAATATATTAATCCGGTTGGTAGGGTTAAGGAGATTAAAATGTATATAGGCAACAACCTTCTCGACATCCTTCCGTCGGGATATAAGGTAATGCCGGAGGACGCTACAGACCGCAGCGTGAGGTACGAAGTTTTGCCAAGTTACAACCAGGATCAAGAATTTAAGTATAATGAGATACTTGAGGACAATGGTCCGGAGGGAATTTTCGCCCGTAAGCCAGGTAGAGCTCGCATTGCAATTATATCTAATCAGAATCCGCAAGCCTCTTGCACATACGAAGTAATCGTAAAGGATGGTCCTACGAACATCACGTTCAAGCAGGAGGAGATGACATTCTTGATGCCAATAAAGGATACTGACAAGTGGGACATCTCTGAGGATATCCGTAACAACATCATCATGACACCGTCATGGCCTAAGTATGAAGAATATGAGTCGTACGATATAGCACAAAGCAATTTGGATATTTCTTCTCTTACGGATGCTGTAAAGCTGTCTTATGATTTCAAGAAAGACATCATTTCTGCATCTATCGTTAAAGTGGGTGAGGGATGGATTGATATCAGCTATTCATCTGAGCGCACCATCGCAACTGAGGAAGGACTCCAAAATGATGAGTATTATATTTCAAACCACTTCCACGTAACAATCTTGGAGTCTCTTAAGGGATTCAATGTGGACGGATACGTGGATATGGTAAGCACCGAGACACGCGACTTCGTACTTACTCCCGACCCCGTAGGCGCAGAGGTTGATCCGTCAAGAGTGGAGGTTACGATAACTCCTGATACCTATGTTTCTGAGGAATGGAAGAGCATGGTAGAGATTGTTCCTACGGATGAGACCATGCTTAACTATACCATCAGACCTCATAGCGTGGGCAGAGCCACTATCAGCGTGAAGCTCGACGGCGTAGAGGTGGCAACATCTTACGTCTCTATCGGTCAGCGTTACATGCAGAAGGCAGGATGGAAGTGGATGTCGTTCTATGGCGGCAGCGTGGGCTGGAACTCTCCTGAATACGCATTAGGCAACGTGGTGGAGGAAATCCGCTCAGAAGACGCCCTTCTCCATAACGACCCCGAATACGGCTACTTCGGCGACATCTACAGTTTGGAGACTGGCGAATGCTATAAGATTAAGGTGAAGGAAGAGGAGCCTGGTCTGCTTGACTTGAGAATCATGTACACCGGCGGCTACGAAGACATGCGGACTCATCGTCTGATTGTGCCGATGTGGAACTGGCTCGGCAATCCCTATCAGTACGACCACGATATCAACTCGGTGTTCTCTACCGAAGATACATACGCAGCAAACAAATTCAACGTGGGCGACCGCATCGTATCGAAGGACGACGGTTTCGCTGAATACAATGGCGAAAAGTGGACAGGCACCCTTACCACTCTGCGTGCCGGACTCGGATATATGTATTTCAATGCAGGATCAGAGAACGTCGACATGGAATACCTGCGTGAGGGCAGTATGCCTCAGGGCACTCCGGTGATGAACGCTCCCCAGCACAAGCAGAGCGTATGGACATACAACAGCGCTCCGTTCGCTGACAACATGACCATCATAGCTGACCTTGGCAACGACTATTCGGCAGAACGCTTCACAGTAGGCGCCTTCGTAGGCGACGAGTGCCGCGGTGAGGGCGAGATGATAGACGGCAAGTGCTTCATCACCGTCCATGCTGACAAGGGCGAGACCATTTCGTTCAAGCTCCATGACGCCGTCAGCGGCGAGATGCGCACCATCAACGAGCAGATGCCGTTCGCAAAGATGGCAGGTTCGCTCCGCGCTCCGCAGCGTCTGACTGTAGGTGGCATCGTCACCGGCATCACAGCAGCCGACATTGCATCTTCGGGCATCGCCATCGTGGACGGACAGATAACAGTCCAGGGCATGGACGTGGCTGACGTCATCGTATGCAACGCATCCGGTGCTGTTGTCTCAACCGGCGAGACCAACGTTGCTGGCCTTCCTTCAGGCGTTTACGTAGTGAAGGTGAAGACCAAGGACGGCAAGACCGTTACGAAGAAGCTTGTCAAGTAAGTTGACTATACTAATATAACTAAAAGTTTCGCATGTCTCGAGACATGCGAAACTTTAAATAACCACTAAAAGAACCAAAGCGATGAAAAGCCACTTACACATAACCATACTGACGGCTGTGGCAGCACTCTTTCTGCATACCAGCGGCACAACAGCACAGAACATCACGGAGATTGCGAAGAGCGATCCCCTTATCATCACGGGTTCCGTAGGTACACAGAACACCTACTTTCACTCAACGGCAGGCAGCGCATACGCCTCGCCGCTGAGCAATACGCTGTTCCTCAACCTCAACATCAGCATGTATGGATTCAACATGCCTTTCTCGCTTTATTACTCCAACAACAATCTGGACTTCAACTATCCCCATATCTCCTTCAATCTCTCGCCGTCGTACAAGCAATGGCACGGACATATCGGAAGGTCGTCGGCAGGATTCTCGCCCTACGTCATGAGTATGTCTTACAACGGTGTGGGTCTGGAATATCGCACGCAGAAGTTCCGCGTGGGAGCTTTCTACGGCACGCTGCGCAGCGCCGTCAACGACGACCCTACGTCGCCCTCGCCGCGCAATCCGCAGTATCGCCGCATAGGATGGGGATTCAATATAGGCTACGGCACGGGCAGCAACTACCTCGACCTTTATCTGCTCCGCGCATACGACCGCCGCAGCTCCATTGACGAGTACTGGCAGGAGCGCATCTCGCCGCAGGAGAACATCGTGGTGGGACTGAAGGGAGGCGTGAGCATCAAGAACTGGATGTCGCTGACAGCCAACGTAGCCACATCAGCCTTCACCACCGACACCCGCGCAGAGAAGGTGACGGACAGCAAGGTGACAAGATGGGACAAGGTGTTCGACACACGCTACACCTCCATGGCACGCTTCGCGGGTGACGCCAACCTCAACATCAACGCCGGCGGCGTGAACGCCTCGCTCTTCTATCGCATCATACAGCCCGACTATACGTCGCTCGGCACCTACTATATGGCTAACAATTATCACAGCGTCGGAGCCAGCCTCGGCACCACGCTCTTCCGCCGCGTGTCGGTGGCAGCCACGTTCTCCGCTCAGGAGGACAATCTCTCCAACAAGCAGCTCTATACCACGCGGGGCTTCGTCTATTCGGCTTTCATAGCCACACGCATAGCCAACCGCCTCAATCTCTCGTTCGGCTATAACGGCTACCTGCAGACACAGGCTGACGGCACGGCACACGTAAACGACACCACACGCATACGTCGCGCCATGAACACCTTCACGTTCACGCCGTCCTACGCCGTGGACAACGACCAGTTCGGTCATGCCTTCTCGCTCTCTGCCAGCCTCGTGCAGAACAAGGACCTCAACCGCTTCGCCACCGGCGTGAGCGACGTAACGTCCCTCGCCATCGGAGCCAGCTACGGACTGGAGGTGAAGGCATGGAAGACCAGCTTCCAGACCTCCATAAACCACCAGTCGTCAAAGGGATTCAACACGCGCTACACCAGCGACCTCGCCTCGGTGACAGCCAACCGCGCCTTCCTAAAGGACGATGCCCTCAACCTCTCTGCCACGTTCTCGATGTGCTACAATGAGGTGAAGCGACAGTCGAAGAGCCTGTCCATGGGATGCGACATGGCTGCCAGCTACAGCATCAAGCAGAAGCATCTCTTCTCGATGACAGCCGGATTCAACAAGTACGGCGACGTCAACATCACCAAGACACGGTCGAAGCTGGACGCCACGGACATCAATCTCAGCTTCAACTACACCTACACCTTCACGCTCCTCGAGATAAAGCGTAAGGCGGAGAAGGAACAGAACAAGTCGCTATAGTGTAACTTTTATTCCCACGATAAAATAAAGATCAAGATATGAACAGACTGAGATTCCACATCCTATCACTACTCATCATCCTGGGTGCCATGCTGCAGGCAGCCGCTCAGGACGTAATGGTGACGGTCAATCCGGTACAGCCCACGCTGCCTCCGCAGGCAATGCTGTACGTAGCCAATCCCGGCAACTACTTCAACGTAAGTCTGATCAACTCTTCTGGCGAGACGCAGAACGTCTATCTCGTCATGGACCTTGAGCAGATAAATCCCAACTCGGGACTTTACGTCAAGATTCCTGCACAGTATCAGCCCGACAAGCCCATCACGGTGCCTTCAGGCGGAACGCACATTCTGAGCATGGTGGAGATGAAGAATCTCTTCAATCATGTGCCCAACGACCGCATCGCCACCACCCCGGGTCTGTTCAGCGACTATGAGGGCGGCGCCTTCGGACTCCTGCCCGAGGGTCAGTATCGCATGCGCCTTGTGGCTTACCGCTGGGAGCCGGGACGTGACACTCCCGTCATGGTGAGCAGTCCGAGCAGCGGACAGTGCATCTTCACGATATGCTATAAGGCTCAGGCGCCTGAGTTCCTCATGCCTATGCCCGGCATCGGAAGTTCTTCCGACGCTTCCGTATGCACCATGGACAAGCAGAACGCCCTCTTTACGTGGAAAGAACCCATCGTGACGTGCAATCCCGGCGCGGCACGCTTTACGTATAAGTTTAAGGTGGTGCAGCTTGTCGGCGGTCAGACGCCCGACGAAGCCATAGAGTATAATCCTGCCGTGTACGAGAAGTCGGGACTGATGTCGCCGATGCTGATTCTGCCGCAGGAGCGCATCCGCTCCATGATAGACGACATCACTTACGTGGCACGCGTCACGGCGGAACAGTCAGGTCTGGGCAGCAATTATCTCAACTACTCCATGGTGGAGAACGACGGCAAATCCGACCTCCGACTCTTCCGCTTCGAGCCTGACGCCACCACCGTGGTGACGCCCCCAACGCCCGACAACAAGGACAAGGAGGAAAAGAAGGATGAGGAGGAAGACGACGACGAGTTCGACTTCGGTTTCGGTAGCGGCAAGGAGGAAGTGACCGATTCGGTATATAACTTCCGCAATCCGCAGATCATCCGACCGAGCTTCCCCGGCAATGCAGGAGCCCGCAAGTCATTCACGGGCGACGACATCGGCGTGGAATGGAAGAAGGCATGGTTCGTGGGTGGCGTAGGAGAACGTCAGGACACGGTGAAGATCAATTATGAGGTGCAGCTTTTCCGCGGCGAACCAGAGATGGACCGCGCCGACATCTTCGCCTCAGAACCGGTCTACACACACTCCACGTACGACCTTTCTGACTCCATCAAGTGGGAGCAGATCAGCGACAAGGTGGTGGCTGGCGACTATATGGTGCTGCGCGTGCTCCCCAAGAGCGAGAACGTACAGTCCGTGGCGTTCGTCAACGACTCCGTAAACGTCATCGACTTCGCCCTCGCACAGCGCATCAGCCAGAAGTTCTTCCAGTGTTCGTCAATGGTGAACATCGAGAACCTCAAGCCTACGAAGAAGTCTGCGAAGGACTTCATAGGCAAGGTGGTGGGCATTGGGCAGTATCAGCTCACCATCGACGAGATGAAGGAGAACGGCAAGGACGGCGGATTCCGCGGCAACGGTCGTGTGGAATGGTCGCCGCTCGGATTGTCGCTGATGGTGAAGGTGGAGTTCGACTCGCTCTTCATCAATACCGACGACATCGTTTATGCCGGCAAGGCTAAGGGCATGAAGGGCGACACATGGGCGTCGAACAACGGCGAGCAGGTGGACAAGCTCTTCTCCGACTGGGGCATTGACAACCTCATAGGCGACACTGGCATACCTTATGCTAAGATGTTGCAGAAGGAAGCGTCAAACAGAGGTCGCGACATCGCCAAGCAGCTCAGCCTCGGCAAGTATTATGACTATTACCATCGAGCCAAGGACTTCCTCACGGAAGGCAGGCTTGACAACATCATGATGCCGATGAAGCTGCCGAAGTCAGTAAACAAGACTCCGGTGGACATCCAGATTGTCAACGTGACATTCGCTCCTTCGTGGGCTTCAATGGACCTTATCGGTACGTTCACGCTGCCCGAAAGCCGCTATACGGACAACAACATCCTCATCCTTGGTGCACCGCACACATGTATCAGCCCCGACCGTCTGTTGCCGGAGAGCGGATCGATGTGCCTGCTTTCCACCATAGACGTGAAGGAACCGTCGTCCGGTTTCCAGATTAAGTTTAAGGCTCCGACCGACATCACGGTGGCTGACGAAGGTCAGGCACCTGCCGACGGATGCTACATCAACTGGCAGGCTGACTCTTTGGCTGCCTTGCACATCGACATCGACATCGCCATTCCTAAGCTCAAGAAGGTGGCTAACGGCACCGCTACGGAAGAGCGACCCGTGCTGAACATTCAGACTGACATCAAGGACTGGAACAACTGGACGGCAAGCGCTGCGATGGACGACTTCGAAGCAGAGGCACTTCCGGGCTGGACATTCTGCCCGGGTGCCATTGTCTACGACCACTCCACAACGGTGAACGACAACAACATGGGATCGTTCCCCGCCGGTTATGACAAGAGCAAGGCTGACATCCGCACCAACGACAACGAATGGATGGGCCTTTACATCAGCAAGGTGGGCGTAAAGTTCCCGAAGGCTATGGAGGTGGGCAAGGAAGACGGCGACGGTGACCGACGCCTTACTCTCGCTGCCAAGGACATGTTCTTCGACAAGTCGGGCGTTTCGCTCAAGTTCGGTGCGGAGGACATCATCAGCGCGAAGACCGGAAAGCTCGGAGGTTGGGCGTTTACGCTCGACAACGTGGGCGTGGAGTTCCTGCAGAGCAACTTCGAGAAGGCTTACTTCGACGGCAACATGAAGCTGCCGCTCGTCAATTCGGACATCGCCTACACATGTAATATATATAACCAGAAGCGATTCAAGAAGGACAACGACAACGGCTACGCCTATATATTTAAGGTGCAGCAGGTGGAGGACATCAACTTTGACTTCATCCTTGCAGAGGCAAACCTTGAGCAGAAGCAGACTTACTTCTTCCTCGAAGCAGAAGACCAGGCTGACGGATCGACGAAGACCCGACTGGAATTCTCTATGGGCGGAAGCATTACCATCGGCTATGCGGACGAGATTCAGGGCAAGCTGGACGAGGTGAACAACAAGGTGGAGGCTGCCAAGAACCGCTCGAGCTTCGTGAAGAACGCTCTCGACGGACTGCCGCTGAAGCTCAGCATCCCCGGCATCCACTTCACAAAGATGCGCATTGCCAACTGTTCTACGTGGGAATCAATCTACGATAAGGAGGAAACACAGAAGAAGGCACACGCAGCTCAGGCTGAAGAACTGAGACGTTCGGCGTGGAAGACGCTTTGCGAGGAGAAGGAACGCAACCTCGGTTCTGAGGACAAGCCCATCTATTTCAACATGGGCGAATGGTCGTTGGCTTCTTTAGAGAAGAAGATCGGTCCGTTCTGCTTCGGCATTACACGCTATGATCTCGGCTATTCGGGTGGCGCAATGACGCTCGACCTCGAGGGAAAGATTGGCTTGCTGGAAGACCTCGTAGTGGCAAAGGCTGGCATTCAGTTGCAGGCAGAGGTGAAGAACCTCGACGACATCAGCAACATCTCGCTGGAATATAAGGACTGTCTGTTTAACTCCATCGAGGTTTCGTCCAACCTTCCGGGCATCACCATCTCGGGAAGAATGGACGTCATACGTCCTAACGACAAGGTGAAGGACAAGGGATATAAGGGCAACCTTAAGTTTGCGCTCCCCGGAAATCTCTTTACCTTCGACTCAAACGGCGGCTATTTCGAGCACAAGGAGGAAGGCAACAACTTCACTTGGGGCTACTTCAACATCGCTATCGGCTCGGCTGTGGGTCTGCAGATTCCGCCAATCGAGCTTAACGACATCCACGGCGGCTTCTACTTCAACTGCCGAAAGGACCCGAAGGACGCAACGAAGGCCATCGCTCAGAAGGGCGTCATAGGCGTAACGGCTGGTTTGGGCATTGCAGCGTCGGGTGGCGACAACGTCATCGGCGGCAAATTCTCGCTCACCGTGGTATACGACAAGGAGCACAAGCGCCTCACCACATTCATGCTTGACGGCAACGTGAGCGCTATGGCTGGCTTGGTTAATTCGAGAGCGTCCATCGTTTATCAGAACGACGACCAGTCGAAGTACCTGCGTCTGAACGTCACGGTTGACGCCAAGGCGGACGGACTCGCAAAGAAGTATGCGGGTGAGATTACGAAGTACACGGAACAGCTTGCGGACAGCAAGATTCTGAAGCAGATGCAGGCTCTCAACGACACCATAAAGACCACTTACGACAAGCTTGGATCAATGGCAGGACTGGACAATCTCCATCAGGAACACAGCAAGGAGGAGAAACACGAGAGCAAGGATGAAAACAAGAACGAAAACAAAGATAACTTCAAGGCTACGTCAGGAGCCAAGATATCACTCGACTTCGGACTTACATGGCGCGACAAAGGTGTGAACTTCGACAAGGTGAAGTGGCACCTCTATCTCGGCAAACCGCAGAAGAGCGAACGCTGTCAGTTCATCCTCATCGACCTTGAGGCGAAGATTGTGGAAGTGAAGATCGGAGCGGATGCCTACTTCTGTGTGGGCAACGAGCTGCCGGACAACGGCGCTCTGCCTCCTATTCCCGAAAACATACGCCAGTTCCTCACCGGTAGCCGCGGCAGCAACGGCGTTCAGTCAGCAGACGTAAGCAAGGCTGAGCGTGCCCGCGAGGAAGCCTTAAGAGAGTTCCGCGCCAACGCCACGGGTGGCGTAATGCTCGGAGCAAGCGTATGGGGCTACATCAATGTGGACCTCGGCATCCTCTATGCCGACATGGGCGCCACGGCTGGCTTCGACGTCAGCATCACACACATCGGCGACGAGGTCTACTGTGTAGGCGTTCCCGGCGCGGCAGGATGGAAGGGATGGTACGGCGAGGGACAACTCTACGCATACCTCTATGCAAAGATGGGTCTGCGTCTGAACCTCGGATTCTGGAAGGGAAGCATCGACCTCGTGGACGCAGGCATCGGCGGCGTACTCCAGATGGGCTTGCCTAACCCGAGCTACTTCACCGGCGACCTCCGCATGAAGCTCCGTCTCTTGGGCGGCCTCATCAACTTCAACCGTCGCTTCCAGTTCACTTGCGGCAAGAAGTGTGACATCTTCTACGGCAATGCGCTTGACGACTTCCAGCTTTGGGGCGAATCGTCCATTGGCGAGGAGGTAAGAAAGAACGGATGGAACCACAAGATGACCATCAGTCCTGACCTGCCCACCGACTTCACCATCACTCCGATGGCACGTCTTAACGAGCAGTATCCGCTGCTCGACCAGACTGATCTCCACCGACAGATGAAGCAGGTGGAAGCCGAGAGAGAGATTCTCGAGACCACGTCAACCCGTACGTTCCGCTTCAATCCGTCGACCAGTCAGGTTAAGCTCTACGAGTATAGCGACTCTACAATGCGCGACAGCGTGATACGTTACTATAATATAGAGTTCAATGCCACTAAGGTGACGGTACGAGGAATGCGCAGCCTCAACCCCAACCGCTTCTACAAGCTCGAGATCACGGGCCTTGCCAAGGAGCTTCGTGCGGGCAACTGGCACGACCCCGAGACATACAATGTCAAGAAGGGCAAGTATGAGGAAGTGCCCTGGGAGCAGACCAAGGCGTTCTACTTCCGTACCGGCAACAGCGACGGCATGAACATTCAGGACGGAGGCGACCTCCAGTCGTTGGTGGCTGTGGCTTATCCGTCGAAGTATAATGAGCTGAAGTCGGCTGAACCCGTCATTGCTTATGCCACTGACGTGCAGAATCCGCTCATCGTGCTCAAGGAAAAGAACGTACTGAACCGCCTCTATTCTGACGGCAAACTCAAGTGGAAGCTGAAGAAGGACGGCAAGGTGATAGAGGAGCAGGAAGTGTATGCAGGCTGGGAGAACAGAGCTTCTGCGTCATTCAAAACCAAGGTTCTGCCGGGTAACACCTACAATCTCGTGCTCGACTATGAGAAGACCAAGGTGACGAAAGAGTTTGTTGTAGCGGAGAAGACCATTAGCTTCCGAGAGAAACACTACTCTAGGTACACCAACGGAGCAAGTCCTAACGGCCGCATGGCACCTAAGACTATCGGCGGCTATGGGGTGATAAAGATAATCAGCTCAAGACGCTATTTGGGACCAGCCCTCAGGGATAATATAGACATGGACTATAAAATGGATTTCTTAGATGACAAGATAAAAAAGGACCTCCGCTTCGGACCTGCATTCCATGGCCCGTACATGGATGCCAACGAGAACGTCGACCTTTATGCTGACGCTATGTCGCCGCAGACAAGGAAGACAAGGGTGACAAAGTCGTCTGCCATAACGAAAGCATCGTCGGGTACGACCTCTACATCGGGCAACACCTCTTCGTCCGAGACAACACCGACAAGGCGACAGCCCACAACGCAGACTTCGCCATCCACAAAATTAGGCACTCGCGTAGTGCCCAAGTCGGACGATTCGTCATCTTCATCGTCTACGGAAGAGGTGAAGAAGGAGGAGCAGTCCCTGACGAGAATACCCAACGGCAAGTTGTCGGGAGGCATAAAGAAGACTGACGACGACGCTCTGCAGTCAGGCGTGACCGACGAAAAGACGATGTCTCCCGGCATTATATTGCCAGACAAGGCGGCCGACCAGGAGGCTCCTGAAGGTCAGGAATGGTATTGGGAGTACGTATTCACCTGCTACGACAACCGCGAGACCGAAGAACCGGTGGTAGCTGCCAACATCATGGACCTCAACGTCACAACCATTGACGGCGACTGGACAACCGGCTACAACGGCCGTCCGCTCGACTATGAGTTGCCGTTCATCGGAACAAAGGTCGCCAGGCTCATGTCTAACGGTCCTGACATCAGCAAAATCTCTGACGTGGAGATTGGATATAAGGCTTCTGATTCGGAAAGACAGAAGAAGTATCCTAACACCAATACTCTCCTCGCCTACTACGATCCGTTCTGCTACATCAGCTACCTTGCCAACTGGGCATTGATAGGCGGATGGAACATCGAGTCAGACCGTATACAGACTATGGTGACCACCACCACGTCGCTCACCTACAGCGACCTCGGCGGCAACTACAGCGGATTCCTCGCAGGAGGCGACGTAAACTACAACATCGTGAACGACTTGGAGAAGATTCGTCGCAACTCTGTCTATCCGTCGGGAGGTTACGGTTCGAATTATCCGCTGCCGCTCATCGACAATGACCGTTACGACTACGTGAATCCGATCAGAAGCCACGCCACCATTCCGGAGTATAACCCCAAGAACCCGGCTGGCGACATTCTTACAAACATCGCCAACGTCTATTACCTCGCTGAGGACGTGGACAAGAAGATAAAGGAGAATGCCAAGGTGGTGCTCGATAAGGGTGGAACCACGTTCAATACCAAGCGTGCCAACGCTGTGGAAGAATGGAACCTCCAGCACCTCGGAACCGACATCGTAGTGTCGCGAGAGGGTCTGAACGAGACTACGCAGATGATAAAGATACCGTACTATCAGATGACGTTGCTATGGTGTGGCATCATTGACAACTCCGACTCAGGACGTAAGGTATCGCTCAACAGCATCATGAAGGGAGCAGGAAAGCGAGCCACACCGCGCCAGAGCAAGAGTCAGAGCCGCATGGTGCTCTTCACCTTCACGGGTGACAAGGGTTATCCCGAAGCTTCGTTCAAGGCTAAGGAGGCGATGAAGAACCTCAAGAAGATGATTGTCCATACTTACCGTATCGACGACTATGACGTACAGAAGAAGGAGTATACGGTATTGCACAACAGCAGTCAGCGAGACATCACCATCAACGAGCCGTTAAAGAAATTCTATTAATAGACCATAAAACGTACAGATATGAAGATAATGAAAGGACTATCAGCCGCATTCGCCGCCACCTGCGCTTTCGCCGCCATCACAGCGGTGGCGAGTGTCGGCTCACGAACCGGATATTCCTTCTATGGAGGAACACAGAACGACACCATCCCGACAGCCGGCAAGATGCTGCCGGGAGAGGTGGCGCAGGACACCACGGCTTTCAAGGGCAAGCCATACGAAGGCTCCGACATCATGCTCACGGCACGTGCCTATGGCGACCGCATCGTGCTGAGATGGGCTCCCTCCGACTATGCTGCATGGATGAGGCTCAACCTCATCGGATATAACATCTATCGTTGGGACGAGAAAAACCATTGCGACACGCTGGCGTTGGCGCTCAAGCCCAAGACGCTGGAGGAGTTTCGTGCCAAGTATGCGCCTAACGATTCGGTAGCCACCATCGGCTACGGACTCATCTACGGCGACAACCTGAAGAAGCCCACCGAGACACGTGAGGAACCGGGATCGTACGGATCGATGCTCGAGATGTATGACGACCAGGTGACGAGCCTTGCCTTCGCCATCCTCGCTTCGGAATGGCGTCAGGACGTGGCTGAGGACATGGCGATGCGCTTCGTCGACCGCAACGTGCGCAAGGGAGCACGCTACACCTACATCATCCAGCCTGCCCGCCGCTTTGAGAACGACAATATGTTCATAAAGGGCAAGGAGGTCAGCAACGTGGAGAACAAGCCCTACATTCCCACTCCTTACAACGTGGGACTGACGGACAGCATCACCGGACAGCTCGCCGTGACGCTCTATTGGACCGACAAGCACAACTCGTCGTTCGAGATTGAGCGACGTGTGGCTGGCACGCAGGAATGGCGCCGCGTCAACAGCAAGCCTTACATGCCTATGTACAAGCAGGACCTCGACGACAAGGACGAGGAAGTGATGTACGTCGACAAGGTGCCGCAGCCCGGAACCTACGAGTATCGCGTGATGGCGCATGACGCTTTCGGCGACACCACAGCACCGAGCGAGACGCTAACCGTAAAGGTGGGCGACATGAAGCCGCCTAAGGGCCCGACCATCACACTCGTCAATATCGACCGTCCCGACGAAACCGACCCCACAAAGCAGATATTCGCCACCATCACGTGGGAGAAGGACACCGTGGAGACAGACCTCGCAGGATTCCTCCCGCTCTACTATAACGAACGATTCACGGGCAACGACTGGAAGCCGCTCTGCGAAAAGACGCTTCCGGCGGACGCAAGGGAGGTGAAGGTGGACGTCACCGGACTCTCCACCGGCATGCTCGTAATGGCGGCATACGACGAGGCTGGCAACGTGGGCTACTCCATGCCCGTGCAGCTCCGTATCAGCGACATGAAGGCTCCTGACGCTCCCGGCAATCTCCGTGCTGAGGTTTCGGCCGACGACGGCACCATCACGCTGCGATGGGACAAGCCCGCGGACGACGACGTGGCTTACTACGAGCTGGCTTACGCCAACGACACCACCCACCACTTCCTAATGCGCAACCAGGGACAGCTCAAGGACACGATGTTCGTAGACACGGTGCAGATGACCGTCAATCAGCGATTCATCTACTATAAGGTGCGTGCCGTGGACTACAGCAACAACACCGGAGAGTTCTCGCCCATCCTGCAGGTGGAGCGACCGCACATCACACCGCCTACACAGCCCCACCTCGACTCGGCTTGGGTGGACAATTCGGGCATACACATGGACTGGGTGACGGGTCTGGACGCCGATATGTACTATCATCGCATCTACCGCCGACTGGAGAACAGCAGCACGTGGGACCTCATAGCCATCGTCACGGCGGAGGACGTGCTCAAGGCAAGCCCCGACGGAGTGATACATCTCACCGACAAGCCGCAGACCAACAACACGTATTACTATGAGTATATGGTGGTGTCGTTCAACCGTTCGGAGATAGCTTCCGAGCCAAGCCTCATCTTCTCGGCACGCTTCGCCGACTTCACCGAGGCAGAACTCGACATCAAGGCAGTCGGAACCTATGACACCATAAAGGACGAAGCACGTCTCTCATGGGAACACAAGGCAGTGGACGGCAAGCAGACACCTTACTATTACTGCGTCTATCGCAAGGGCAAGAACGAGGCAGACTACACCTTCCTCTGCTCCACAGAGCCGGACATGCCGCTCCATACCGACCAGCTCCTTTCACCGGGCGAGTCAGCCAGCTATTACGTCGTGGTGCGCTTCACGGACGGAAGACGCAGCCAACCTTCCAACAAGGTGACGATAACGGCTCCGGCGAAAGCCCCCTCTAAGGCGAAATAAGTAAACATCACAGAAAAAATCACAGGCAACATCCATCCGAAATGAAAAAGATAAGACTATTCATAACCAAGCTTCTGTCGCCACGGGGTGTCAGGACGCGTATGTGGCAACTCCTTACATGTTGCCTGTTGGCAGCCATGCCGCTGCTCACCTCCTGCGGCGAACTATTCGACGTGGACGAGGCGGGCGAGACAACGTCAGCGACGATGAAGATGGACCGCGACACCGTCTTCATCATGCCGGGCGACTCGCTACGTCTGACCGTCACCTTCTCGCCGCCAGAGGTGAAGGACAAGGGCGTGATGTGGCTCATCGACCAGCCCGAAGTGGCACGCCTTTGCGTCGACACTCTCGTGGCGCAGCAGCCCGGCACCGCCTACGTCACGGCGATGTCGTCAGCCACTATGCGTCTGGACACCTGCGTGGTGACCGTAATGACCCCGTGGACAGTTGACCGTAACAAGTACTTCTTCGACACCGTCGTCTACGCCGACATCAGCGTAGCCGGCAGACAGCTGGGCGACGACATCGCCGTGGCTGCCTTCGTGGACGACGAGTTGCGAGGCATAGCCGAACTGAAGGAGGCGAAAGGCAAGCGTTATGCCGTCATCCGCGTGTACGGTCCGGTGAGCGCCTCTGACGAGGACATCATCACCTTCAAGTGCTACGACCGGCGGGAAGTGCGCCTACGCACCTTCGACGTGCAGCTGCCCTTCGACGGCGAGACGCACGGCACGCTCTCAAAGCTGATAACCTTACACCTCGACTGACGTTTAAAGGAGTTACGAATCTATAAAACCCGACAACTATGAAAAAGATATTCTTACTGATCCTCACCGCCCTAACTTTCGCCTCCTGCACGCTCTACATGGACGAGCCGGAAGACGAGAAGAAGGGCAAGGACGACAACATAGAGAACGGCGACGGTTTCAGCGCACCGCGTACCGACGTGACCGCTGACGGCACCACCACCTACCAGTTTAACCCCACCACAAAAGTCTTCGACGAAACAAACTCTCAGTACGTCCTCAATGTCGAAGACTCTGTGGTGTGGCTTTCCACATCAACACCCTACGAGATGATACCGCAGATAGGCGACGCCATCTATTCCACATTCTCAGAGAAGTTTCCAAACGCAATGATGGGAAAAGTGGTGTCTGTTACGAAGGAGAACGGTATGATAAAGTGTGTGTGTACAGACACCACATTAGGGTATGTATACAAGAAGCTGGATATACATGCCAGCATTAATGTAGCAGACTATATGGATCCTTCCATAGCGGACAAGTCGTTGGCTGAGAAGCGAAGATATGCCATGCAGAGGACGAGGGATGAAGGTATCGGTGAACCTGAAAAGACGGAATTCTCTTTAGATTTAAATGCTAATAAGGATCTTAAGTCATATAAGTTTTTGACTGGATCCTTGACAGGCTATTTTAATTTTAAATACTTGTCGTTGAAATATAGAAAGATTGACTTTGACTTAAGTCTTGAAAAAGAACAAGTCAGATTCATCTTTACTGATTCAACCGTAACCACCAAAAGATTTAAGGTAGGTGGTACAGCATCATTACAGGCAGATATAATGTCAACCGCCGAATCGTCGTTGCTCCCAATCACAAAGAAACTCGAAATACCTATCGGTTCTTCCCCTGTAGTAGTGGGTTTTGATCCTTCACTTTCTGTTTCTGTATCAGGAACAGCCGAAGCAATTGGTGTAAATCGTGAAACGTCAGTACAAAAGATGGGTATAGAAAAAACCGCCAACAGTTCGAAACCTAAAATCATCAACTCCAAATATTCCAAATCACAAATGGAGTCGGGTAATGATATTAACGGCAATCTTACCATAAATGCAGACCTGACTCTTGAATTATATGTTGCTGTAAAGGGATTGGACAAGTTCTTCAGACTGTATGGTTCAGGAACAATCGGACCTCAACTTAAATTAAGTGCCGATACAGATATTAATGATATGGGAGTACTTATAAACAACCCACCTACTATAGAAGCAGGATTGAATCTGAGTTTTGATATTGGTGCAAGGTTCCAGCTCTTGAAGGAAAAGCCGATATGGAACTTCAAAGGCACGATATTCGAAGGATACTGGCCAGTCAAAACATTCTACTTGTCGCCAAGAATAACGACTATGGATATAATACCTCTCGACTATATTTCAGATATGAATGTTACCAAGAGGCGTTATTGTGCCAGGGTAAGGTTCACCGAGACACCAAAGACCTTCAATCCGTTTGTGATAATATATAATTCGGATGCAGAAATGGTGATGACCGATTATTTGAATAAAAAGAGCAAGAACAGTTGGGAAAAAGAATTTGAGATAGACAACAAGAATAACAAGACGTTCTACGCCATGGTTGGCTACGAAGACGATTCCAAACGTGCGGTTTATTCGGACAAGACACCATTCGGAGTGCGGACAATAATGGAACTGAGCAATTGCCGTCAGGCATGTTCGTATACAGATTTCGACAATCCGAAGAGACCGGTAGGTTATGAAATCAGAGGTGAATTGTATGCAAGCGGAAAAAGCACCGTTACGCAATGGGGCATGCGTTTCGAACTGCATAGACCCGACGGAACATTTGCTGCATCCTCAAAACCCGTATTCTTTGAATTGAGAGACGGCAAGAAGAAGTGGGGACTCAGACTCAACTCAAGAAAGCCTGAGAAATATATCATAAGAATCGTCCCAATTTATAAAACCGGATATGGTAAGAAAGATAAGTTTACGGCTATGGAAGATAAGGCTATGGAAGTGACGCTTGATCCAGAGTTCGGAGAATGCAAGGAACCGACATCGGAGGATCCCAATATCTACTTCGATCTTTTGCAGACGAAGTAAGGTAAACATAATATTGGAGCATTTGCAGTAAATATAGCTGTTTTCTTGCCGTTATCGGCAAGAAAACAGCTATATTTGCATATTATTACTCACTTTTTATGCCGATAACGTATGGAATATATATCAACAAAAGAATATGCAGACTTGCATGGGATGTCAGAAAGGACCGTGCGCAACTATTGTGTGCAGGGAAAGATATCGGGTGCTCAACTGATAGGAAAGACATGGAGTGTTCCTGCGAATGCTCCATTGCCACAAAGAAAGAATGCAAGGAATAGTGTTTCGCCCCTTCTTCAGTCATTAAGAGAACAAAAAGAAGGGAGGATGAAGGGCGGCATCTATCATCGTATACAGATAGATATGACCTATAACTCTAATCATATTGAGGGCAGCCGACTCACAAAGGAACAGACCAGGTATATTTTCGAAACCAATACCATAGGAATTACTGACGAAGCGGTAAAAGTGGATGATATTATTGAAACCACAAACCATTTCAAGTGCATCGACTTTATAATTGACAAGGCAAAAGAACCGTTGACGGAAGCTATGATTAAACAAATGCACGCTTTGTTGAAGGCTGGCACGTCAGACGCCTCGAAGTCGTGGTTTGCCGTAGGTGAATACAAACGATATGCTAATGAGGTGGGTGGCATTGAGACGACAGATCCTAAGTTGGTAGGCAAGGCCCTCCGTGAATTGCTTAGGGATTATAAGAACAAGAAAGTGATAGCTTTCGAGGATATTCTTGACTTCCACCATCGTTTCGAAACCATCCATCCGTTTCAGGACGGCAACGGACGAGTGGGGCGACTGATAATGTTCAAGGAATGTCTCAATCACGCCATTGTGCCTTTCATCATAACCGACGAACTTAAAATGTTTTATTATCGTGGCTTACATGAATGGAACCATATCCCCGGCTATCTGACCGACACATGCCTAACGGCGCAAGACCATTTCAAGATGTTGCTCGATTACTTCAAGATTAAGTATTAAAGGACCAAACCGTCCGCCATGCAAATATCGTACAAGAGAGTAAAAACCTGTTACAAAATAAAAATTGATTTTAGAGTTATGGATTGCTGTTTTTATGGTGTAATTCTGTGCAAACAGCACCCGAGCTTAACGATAGCGCCACTTTTACACTACAAAAGTGGCACTATTAGAGTGTAAAAGTGGCACTATTGCATGATAAAAGTGGCACTATTAGGGTGTAAAAGTGGCGCTATTTGCACCCTATTATGCTTGTTTATATCCCTTATTCATTGCACACTTCTTCCCCCTGTCAGCATAATCATCTGTGCGTCAATACACTATCGTTGCACGCTCAAAACTCAAGAATTTCGCACCAAAGATATCTTCGTGCGCTCAACTCATAGTATTGAGCGTTAGAAATGCAAATATTGTCTGGCTGACTAACCGCTAAACAGAAATTTATCTAACGAAGTTGAGAGTTGAGATTTGAAATTTGAGAGTTCTTGCTAAGGCAAGCAGCAAAGCCGAGCGATGATTACTCTTATTAAGTATATTATAATCAATATGATTAACTATCATACATATCATAACTCTCAAC
>OLSD01001348.1_pt1 | contig 20616 bp, 19 predicted proteins | sample 1672211 | NCBI WGS metagenome assembly OLSD01 (sample SAMEA3136659, study PRJEB25190) | human gut metagenome | reverse complement strand
TGAAGATGAAATAAAAAGAAAAGTGGTTGCCAACTAACTGTTGGCGACCACCTTTTGTCTATTAAATGATTGTTATTTCGTACTTTCTCTCAGAGTCAGTTTAGTGCCCAACATAGTAAGTGTCGGGATTTCTCTTGGAGCCAAGACTTGTTTATTGAGGACATCCATGGCCGTTCGTCCCATTTCTTCGGTGTAGACAGTGACACTAGAAAGTGGCGGATAAACTTGTTTGGCTAGACTGGTGTCATTAAAGGAGATAATCTGGATATCTTCTGGGACATTAATGCCATTTTCCTGAAGGGCTCTAAGAGCACCGATAGCCAGACTATCACTAGCTGCAAAGTAGGCATCTGGTAGGGGTGTACCACTTGCTATTTTAGAGGCTAAAAGGTCATAGCCAGATCGAACTGTAAAATTACCTGAAAGAATCAAAAGAGGGTCATAGATGCTCTTTTCAATACAGTAGTTACGATAAGAACGTAAACGAGGCTCCGGAACGATTTCAGTTGAATCCGTTGTTTTTTCTTGCCCTGTTAAAAGACCGATGCTCTTACACCCTTGCTCAGTGAGATAACTTAGTACCGTTTGAACAGCATTTTCAAAGTCAGTTGTCACACAAGGATGTCCCTGAAGTAGGGTATCACTATCTACAAAGACCAGTGATTTACCCAATGATTCCAATTCAGTAATCTGTTCACGACTAAACTTTCCGATACAAAGTATACCTATGACTTCTTCAGCGAGACTAAAAGGAATGTCATTGAAATAACGAAGCATCTCGTAGTCTAGCTCATGGGCTCTTGTTTCAATTCCAAGCCGAATGTTGTAGTAGTAGAGATCGTCTAACTCATCTTCCTCACTTACCCATTGGATAATTGCCACTTGATGTTTTTCTTTTTTCAAGTTTCCGATTTTCTGATGTTTGGTATATCCGATTTCATCTGCCGCAGTTAAAATACGGTGCCTGGTTTCTTCAGTAACGGAGAGGTTTTCATCTTGGTTGAGAACACGTGAAACAGTTGCGATTGATACATCAGCCAATTTTGCGATATCTTTTAATGTAGCCATATTGTTCTCCTTTCATCCAAAGTATATCATAAATTCTAAAATTTTACCTATTTTTTACTAAAAAAACAGTAAAAATATTGATTTTCCTTGTGAAAGGGGTTACACTGTTAGTGTAAAAAAGAATAAGCGAGGTACATCCTATGAAGACATCACAGTTAAGAGAAAAGTTTAAAGAAGTTTTTGGTGTAGAAGCAGAACATACTTTCTTTTCTCCAGGTCGTATTAATTTGATTGGTGAACACACTGACTACAACGGTGGACATGTGTTCCCAGCAGCTATTACCTTAGGTACTTACGGAGCGGCCCGTAAACGTGATGACAAAGTTTTGCGTTTCTTCTCAGGTAACTTTGAAGATAAGGGAATCATCGAAGTACCACTTGAAAATCTTCGTTTTGAAAAAGAACACAACTGGACAAACTATCCAAAAGGTGTTCTTCATTTCTTGCAAGAAGCTGGTCATACGATTGATTCAGGTATGGATATTTACATCTATGGTAACATTCCAAATGGATCAGGCTTGTCATCATCATCATCTTTGGAATTGTTGATTGGTGTTATTGCTGAAAAACTTTATGACCTTAAATTGGAACGCCTTGACTTGGTTAAAATCGGTAAGCAAACTGAAAATGACTTTATCGGCGTTAACTCTGGTATCATGGACCAATTCGCTATTGGTATGGGAGCTGATCAACGTGCGATTTACTTGGATACAAATACTTTAGAGTATGACTTGGTACCACTTGACCTTAAAGACAATGTTGTTGTTATCATGAACACTAACAAACGTCGTGAATTGGCTGATTCTAAATACAATGAACGTCGTGCGGAATGTGAAACAGCAGTATCTGAACTCCAAGAAAAACTTGATATCCAAACACTTGGTGAATTGGACCTCTGGACATTCGATGCATACAGCTACTTGATTAAAGACGAAAACCGTATCAAACGTGCCCGTCACGCAGTTCTTGAAAATCAACGTACACTTCAAGCCCGTAAAGCTCTTGAATCAGGAGATTTAGAAGGCTTTGGTCGTCTTATGAATGCTTCTCACGTGTCATTGGAACATGATTACGAAGTTACAGGTCTTGAACTTGATACTTTGGCACACACAGCATGGGAACAAGAAGGTGTTCTTGGAGCTCGTATGACAGGAGCGGGATTTGGTGGATGTGCCATCGCGTTAGTAAACAAAGATAAAGTTGAAGATTTCAAAAAAGCAGTTGGTCAACGTTATGAAGAAGTCGTTGGTTATGCACCAAGCTTCTATATTGCTGAAGTAGCTGGCGGTTCACGAGTACTTGATTAATGAGAAAGAAGTAGAGATTATGGCTGAAAATTTAGTAAACGCTTTTGTAACTTTGGTTATTGAAAACAGTGACTATGAGGAATTAGACCGTATCTATTTGACAAACAAAGTTTTTGCTTTGGTTGGAGAAGGAGTTGCTGATGTTGAAACAGATAGCTCTGAGTTGATTGACCTTAAAGACCAGTTGCTTCAAGCAGGTGTTAAAGCTGGTTCTGTAGGTGAACTTAATGAAGAACAAGATATCATCGGTGCTCAACTCATGGACTTGATTACACCAAGCCCTAGTGCTGTCAATCGTAACTTCTGGGATACTTATAAATCTGACCCAGAGCAAGCAATTGCTGACTTTTATGCACAAAGTAAACGAAATGATTATGTGAAAGTCAAAGCCATTGCACAAAATATTGCTTATAAAGCACCTACTAAATACGGTGACTTGGAAATTACGATTAACCTTTCAAAACCTGAAAAAGATCCTAAGGCTATTGCAGCTGCTAAAAATGCGGTAGCTTCTGATTATCCAAAATGCCAACTTTGTATGGAAAATGAAGGTTATCTAGGTCGCATCAATCACCCAGCACGTAGTAATCACCGTGTTATTCGTTTCCAAATGGAAGGAAATGACTGGGGCTTCCAATATTCACCATATGCTTACTTTAATGAACATTCTATCTTCTTTTATGGTAAGCACGAACCAATGCACATCAGTCCATTGACGTTTGGTCGTCTCCTATCAATTGTTGAAGCATTTCCTGGTTACTTCGCAGGTTCAAATGCCGATCTTCCAATTGTAGGTGGTTCAATTCTTACACACGAACACTATCAAGGTGGTCGCCACACTTTCCCAATGGAAGTAGCAGGCATTAAAGAAAAAGTTGGCTTTGATGGATACTCTGATGTTGAGACTGGTATCGTTAATTGGCCTATGTCTGTTCTTCGTCTTAGAAGTGAAGACAAGGAAAGACTTATTGCTCTTGCAACCAAAATTTTAAATTGTTGGCGTGGTTATTCAGACGAAAAAGCTGGTGTTTTGGCTGAGTCTGATGGACAACCTCACCACACCATTACCCCAATTGCTCGTAGAAAAGACGGCAAATTTGAATTGGATTTGGTTCTTCGTGACAATCAAACTTCTGAAGAACATCCAGACGGTATCTACCACCCACATAAAGATGTTCAACATATTAAAAAAGAAAACATTGGTTTGATTGAAGTTATGGGATTGGCCATTCTTCCTCCTCGTTTGAAAACAGAACTTAAAGATGTTGAAGATTATCTATTAGGTCAAGGTAACCAAGTTGCTCCAATTCACCAAGAATGGGCAGATGAACTCAAAGCTCAAAATCCGAATGTTACGGCTGAGGAAGTGACAGAAGTTGTTCGACAATCTGTTGCAGATATCTTTGCTCGTGTACTAGAAGATGCAGGTGTTTATAAGACTAATAGTGAAGGCTTAGATCAGTTTAAAGCATTTGTAGATTTTGTAAATTTAGCTGATTAATTGTTTTTTCTGAAGAAAGGAGATAAGAAATGGCAATTTTAGTATTAGGTGGAGCTGGTTATATCGGTTCTCACATGGTTGATCGCTTAGTTGAAAAAGGTCAAGAAAAAGTAGTAGTAGTAGATAGTTTGGTAACCGGTCACCGTGCTGCCGTACATCCAGATGCTATTTTCTACCAAGGCGATCTCTCTGATCAAGATTTTATGAGAAAGGTCTTCAAAGAAAATCCTGATGTTGATGCCGTTATTCACTTTGCGGCCTATTCATTGGTTGGTGAATCAATGGAAAAACCACTCAAATATTTTGATAACAATACAGCTGGAATGGTTAAATTGCTTGAAGTTATGAACGAATGCGGTGTTAAATACATTGTCTTCTCATCAACAGCAGCAACTTACGGCATCCCAGAAGAAATTCCAATTCTTGAAACAACACCACAAAATCCTATCAACCCATATGGTGAAAGTAAGTTGATGATGGAAACTATCATGAAGTGGTCTGATAAAGCTTATGGTATTAAATATGTGCCACTTCGTTACTTCAACGTTGCTGGTGCAAAACCTGATGGATCTATCGGTGAAGACCATGGTCCAGAAACTCACCTTCTTCCAATTATCCTTCAAGTAGCTCAAGGTGTTCGTGAAAAAATCATGATTTTTGGTGATGACTACAACACTCCTGATGGAACAAATGTTCGTGACTATGTTCACCCATTTGACTTGGCTGATGCTCACCTCCTTGCTGTTGAATATCTTCGTAAAGGTAATGAATCTACAGCCTTTAACTTAGGTTCATCAACAGGTTTCTCAAACCTTCAAATTCTTGAAGCCGCTCGTAAGGTAACTGGTAAAGAAATTCCAGCTGAAAAAGCTGATCGTCGTCCTGGTGATCCTGATACATTGATTGCTTCATCTGAAAAAGCACGTACAGTTCTTGGATGGAAACCACAATTTGATAACATCGAAAAAATCATCGCAAGTGCTTGGGCATGGCATTCTAGCCATCCAAAAGGGTACGATGATCGAGGATAATTAAAATAATAAACAAAGGGTCAAAGAGTATATATAATTATTGTACTCTTTGTTTTTTGAGGAAATAATATGAAAATAAGCTGCGAAATTATTGGAAAAGTTGATTCAGGCGATGTCAGTAAAATTTCAATGGAAAATAATAATGGTGTTGTCATTTCCACACTCACAACAGGTGCTACACTTCAGGAGTTTTTGGTTCCAACGGAAACTGGTGCTCTTAAAAATATAGTACTTGGTTTCAGTGATTACGAGGATTACTATAAGAATAATTTATGTACCTGCCAGTCCATTGGTAGGGTTGCTGGAAGAATTGGGAAAGCTTCGTATACTCATAATATGGTTCTTTATAGCCTTCCTAAGAATGAGGGAGAAAACTGTTTACATGGCGGTCCAAAGGGAATGCAGGTTCAAAATTGGAACTATGTCACAAACCTGAATGATGAATATGTTGAGACAAAATTTATTAGAAGACTTTATTCAAGTGTAGATGGCTTTCCTGGTGATGTTACAGTCTCTATTAGTTATAGACTTAACAATAATAACCGCTTAACAATACTCTTTGAAGCCTTCGATGTTACAGAGTCAACAGTCTTTAATCCGACAAACCATGTTTACTTTAATCTTAGTGACAAACAGGATTTATCAAGTCATGAGTTACAAATCTATTCAGACTATCGTTTAGAGTTGGATTCTGAGTTAATTCCAACAGGACAAAAAATTAATGTAGATGGAACAAATTATGACTTTAGAAAGACAACTGACTTACTACCTCGAATTGAAGCAAATAACGGTTTTGATGATGCCTTTGTAGTTGGAGGGGAAACTTGTGATCATGTGAAAGAAGTAGCTGTTCTCCATGATAAAGAGAGTGGAGATGGTATCGAAATCTTCTCAAACAGAAATGGTTTAGTTATTTATACTATGGATATTATAGAGGATAATATTTACTTTGCGAGAGATCGAGGAACAATTGCAAAAGGACGAGAAGCTATAGCTATGGAAGCTCAAACACTCCCAGATGCCGTTAATCATACAGATTTTGGAGATATCATCTTGGAGGAGGGTCATAGTGTAAGCTATGAAATCGGTTTCCAATATTTTAAATCATCAAAATAATCATGTTTTAGTAAAAATTTAGTAAAAAATCACTAAAACTATTGACGATTTAAACTAATACTTATATAATGTAAGCGTATTCAAAAAACAACTAACAGGAGGTTTTCGTAATGGGAAAATCTAAAGGTCAAATGAAGTCTCGTCTATCCTATTCAGCTGGTGCTTTTGGTAACGACGTCTTCTATGCAACGTTGTCAACATACTTTATCATGTTTGTGACAACTCACTTGTTTAACACAGGTGATCCAAAGCAAAATAGTCACTACGTACTATTAATTACTAACATCATCGCTATTTTGCGTATCTTGGAAGTATTTATCGATCCATTGATCGGTAACATGATTGATAACACTCATACTAAGTATGGTAAATTCAAACCATGGGTAGTTGGTGGTGGTATCATCAGTTCTATCGCCTTGTTGCTTCTCTTCACCGATTTAGGTGGTTTGAATAAAACAAATCCTTTCTTGTACCTTGTACTTTTCGGAATTATCTACCTTGTAATGGATGTCTTCTACTCAATTAAAGATATCGGTTTCTGGTCAATGATTCCTGCCTTGTCTCTTGACAGTCATGAACGTGAAAAAATGGCAACTTTTGCCCGTATTGGTTCTACGATTGGTGCCAATATTGTAGGTGTTGCCATCATGCCAATCGTTTTGTTCTTCTCTATGACGAACAGTAGTGGTTCTGGAGATAAATCTGGATGGTTCTGGTTTGCATTTATCGTTGCTCTCATTGGTGTGATTACATCAATAGCTGTTGGTATTGGTACACGTGAAGTTGAGTCAAAACTTCGTGATAACAAAGAAAAAACTAGCCTTAAACAAGTCTTTAAAGTTCTTGGTAAAAACGACCAATTGATGTGGTTGTCTCTCGGATATTGGTTCTATGGTCTTGGTATTAATACACTTAATGCTCTTCAACTTTTTTACTTCACATTTATCCTTGGTGATCCAGGGAAATACTCAATCCTTTACGGATTGAATACAGTTGTTGGTTTGGTTTCAGTTTCACTCTTCCCTAGCCTAGCTGGTAAATTCAACCGTAAACGTTTGTTCTATGGATGTATTGCAGTAATGCTCGGTGGTATCGGAATCTTTAGTATTGCAGGAACATCACTTCCAATGATCTTGACTGCTGCTGAACTCTTCTTTATTCCACAACCTCTTGTGTTCCTTGTTATCCTCATGATTATCTCTGACTCAGTAGAATATGGTCAATGGAAATTGGGACACCGTGATGAATCACTTACTTTATCAGTTCGTCCACTTGTTGATAAACTTGGTGGTGCGATGTCAAACTGGCTTGTTTCTACAATTGCCGTAGCTGCCGGTATGACAACAGGTGCCTCAGCATCAACAATTACAACACATCAACAGTCTATCTTTAAGCTTAGCATGTTTGGTTTCCCAGCAGCAGCAATGCTCATCGGAGCCTTCATTATTGCTCGTAAAATCACTTTGACTGAAGCACGTCACGCTGAAATCGTCGAAGAATTGGAACATCGCTTTAGCGTAGCAACTTCTGAAAATGAAGTTAAAGCTAACGTCGTATCTCTTGTAAACCCTACAACTGGTCATTTGGTTGACCTCTCAAGTGTTAATGATGAACACTTTGCTTCAGGTAGCATGGGTAAAGGTTTCGCCATTAAACCTACTGATGGAGCTGTCTTTGCACCAATTAGTGGTACCATTCGTCAAGTTCTTCCTACTCGCCATGCAGTTGGTATTGAAAGTGAAGATGGTGTCATTGTTCTTATCCACGTTGGTATCGGAACAGTTAAACTTAAAGGTGAAGGATTCATTAGTTACGTAGAACAAGGTGATCGTGTTGAAGTTGGACAAAAACTTCTTGAGTTCTGGTCACCAATTATTGAGAAAAATGGTCTTGATGACACAGTACTTGTCACTGTAACTAATTCAGAAAAATTCAGTGCTTTCCATCTTGAACAAGAAGTTGGAGAAAAGGTAGAAGCTTTGTCTGAAGTTATTACCTTCAAAAAAGGAGAATAATCTATGAACACGACTGAAAAAATTCAAACTTACTTAAACGATCCAAAGATTGTTAGCGTCAATACTGTTGACGCTCACTCAGATCATAAGTATTTTGAATCTCTTGCAGAATTTTCTGAAGGGGAGATGAAGTTAAGACAATCTCTTAATGGAAAATGGAAAATTCACTATGCTCAGAATACAAATCAAGTTTTAAAAGACTTTTATAAAACAGAATTTGATGAAACTGATTTGAATTTCATCAATGTACCAGGTCATTTAGAGCTTCAAGGTTTTGGTTCTCCACAATATGTGAATACCCAATATCCTTGGGATGGTAAAGAATTCCTTCGTCCACCTCAAGTTCCTCAAGAATCAAATGCTGTTGCATCATACGTTAAACATTTTACCTTGAATGATGCTTTAAAAGATAAAAAAGTATTTATCTCATTCCAAGGGGTTGCCACTTCCATCTTTGTATGGGTCAATGGTAACTTCGTAGGATACAGTGAAGATTCATTTACACCTAGTGAATTTGAAATCAGTGATTACCTTGTTGAAGGTGATAACAAGTTGGCGGTAGCTGTTTATCGTTACTCTACAGCAAGCTGGTTGGAAGACCAAGACTTCTGGAGACTTTACGGTATTTTCAGAGATGTTTACTTGTACGCTATTCCAAAAGTTCACGTTCAAGATCTCTTTGTTAAGGGAGATTATGATTACCAAACAAAAGCAGGTCAATTGGATATTGATTTGAAGACTGTTGGTGATTACGAAGATAAGAAGATTAAATATGTTCTTTCAGATCATGAAGGCATCGTTGCAGAAGGTGATGCATCTGTTAATGCTGACGGTGAACTATCTGTAAGTCTTGAAGATTTGCAAATCAAACCTTGGAGTGCTGAAAGTCCTAAACTTTACAATTTGACCCTTCATGTTTTGGATGATGACCAAGTTGTTGAAGTCGTTCCAGTTAAAGTTGGATTTAGACACTTCGAAATTAAAGATAAACTCATGCTTTTGAATGGTAAGAGAATTGTCTTTAAGGGTGTTAACAGACACGAATTTAACGCTAGAACAGGACGTTGTATCACTGAAGAAGATATGCTTTGGGATATCAAAGTGATGAAACAACATAACATCAATGCTGTTCGTACTTCTCACTATCCTAACCAAACACGTTGGTATGAATTGTGTGATGAATATGGACTTTATGTTATCGATGAAGCCAACCTTGAAACACACGGTACATGGCAAAAACTTGGTCTAAGCGAACCTTCATGGAATATCCCAGCTAGTGAACCAGAATGGTTGCCTGCTTGTTTGGATCGTGCCAATAACATGTTCCAACGTGATAAGAACCATGCTAGTGTTATCATTTGGTCTTGTGGTAATGAATCATATGCTGGTAAAGATATTGCTGACATGGCTGATTACTTCCGTAGTGTTGACAATACTCGTCCAGTTCACTATGAAGGTGTTACATGGTGTCGTGAATTTGATTACATTACAGACATCGAAAGTCGTATGTATGCGAAACCAGCTGATATTGAAGAATACCTCACTAACAATCCTCAAAAACCTTATATTTCATGTGAATACATGCACACAATGGGTAACTCTGGTGGTGGATTGAAACTCTACACTGATTTAGAGAAATATCCAGAATACCAAGGTGGATTTATTTGGGACTTCATTGACCAAGCTATTTACAAACCACTTCCAAATGGTAGCGAATTCCTATCATATGGTGGTGACTGGCATGATAGACCTTCTGACTACGAATTTTGTGGAAATGGTATTGTCTTCGCAGATCGTACCCTAACTCCAAAACTTCAAACAGTTAAACATCTTTACTCTAATATTAAGATTGCTGTTGATGAAAAATCAGTAACTATCAAGAATGATAATGTCTTTGAAGATCTTTCTGCTTATACTTTCCTAGCTAGAGTTTACGAAGATGGTAGAAAAGTTAGCGAAAGTGAATATCACTTTGATGTTAAACCAGGTGAAGAAGCAACATTCCCAGTAGAATTCGCTGTTGGAGCTTCAAATGCTGAACGAATTTATGAAGTTGCTTGTGTTCAGAATGAAGCAACTGAATGGGCTCCAAAAGGACATGAAATTGTTCGTGGTCAATATGTTGCTGAAAAGATTAGCACTGAAACACCAGTTAAAGCACCTTTGAATGTTGTTGAAGGCGACTTCAACATCGGAATTCAAGGACAAAACTTCTCTATCTTGCTTTCACGTGCACAAAATACGCTAGTATCTGCTAAGTATAACGGTGTTGAATTCATTGAGAAAGGTCCTAAACTTAACTTTACTCGTGCTTACACTGACAACGATCGTGGTGCTGGATATCCATTCGAAATGGCAGGCTGGAAAGTTGCTGGAAACTATAGTAAGGTTACAGATACTCAAATTCAAATTGAAGATGACTCTGTTAAAGTGACTTATGTTCATGAATTGCCTGGCTTGTCTGATGTCGAAGTTAAGGTAACTTATCAAGTTGATTACAAGGGTCGAATCTTTGTTACTGCAAACTATGATGGTAAAGCAGGTTTGCCAAACTTCCCTGAATTTGGTCTAGAATTTGCTATCGGTTCACAATTTACAAACCTAAGCTATTATGGATACGGTGCAGAAGAAAGCTACCTTGATAAACTTCCTGGTGCCTATCTTGGTCGATATGAAACATCTGTTGAAAAGACATTTGCTCCATATCTAATGCCACAAGAATCTGGTAATCACTATGGTACTCGTGAATTTACAGTATCTGATGATAACCATAATGGTCTTAAATTCACCGCACTTAATAAGGCATTCGAATTCAGTGCTTTGCGTAACAGTACTGAACAAATTGAAAATGCTCGTCATCAATATGAATTGCAACAATCTGATGCTACATGGATTAAAGTTCTTGCTGCTCAAATGGGTGTCGGTGGTGACGACTCATGGGGTGCTCCAGTTCATGACGAATTCTTGGTTAGCTCAGCAGATAGCTATCAATTGAGCTTCATGATTGAACCACTCAACTAAAGTATTATTGGACTTTGCCTCCAACGATATATTTGATAAAGGAAACTCGAAAGGGTTTCCTTTTGTCATGGTTTGAAGTAAGAAAAAAGGAAACAGACCTCTGTTTCCTTTTAAAATATAACTCAGTTTTCAATTCCCTTAAAAATAGGAGTGGTCAAGTAAAATTATGAAAAAGTGAGTTAAAGTTATTGATATAGAAAAGGGACTAAACCACTCCCAAGACGTTAATGATTTTTTGTAGCTTTAAATGAAACTTGAAGATTATGCCTTGACGTTAATCGTCCAATGGCACTCTATCTAATATAAGTATACAACTTTGAGTTTAGATGTCCCAAAATAAGACTCTATGGATTCTTATCTGTATTGTGATTGGCGACTATTTTTGTCAATAAAAATTTAAGAGGTTGTTGATTTCACTTAGAATATAGTAATGTTCTATGAAAACGTATACAATAGCAATTAGAGAATAAAACATAGATTGGAGTAGATTGATGACACCATCTTTTGAAGACTTCACAGAAAAAGCAGAAGCATTCTTAGAAGAACATATTACAGAGTATCTCAGTGTGGACATGGCTCTTGAAGATTTTGCAAGACAATACAACCAAGGGCTTTTTGATGAGATCACTTCCCCTGATTCAAAGCAGGAGAGAGCTTGGAAACTCATTGAAGAGGCTTATCATTATCACGAGGAAGATCCTTCGAGAAGTCAGGAATTTTTGGCAGAAGCTTTAAAACTAGATCCTGAAAATCTTGATGCTAAGCAGATACTCTTAACTTTTCAAAGTCCACTTGAACATCTAAAACATACTAAGATTAGTAGTGAGGAAATCTCCGACGGGAGAAAGTACTCACTACTTTTTTCGTTATGTTAAAGTAGAGGTGTCTTGTTAAGTCGATGAGTCCTTTGGCGCTAGACGTCGTAACTAAAACTGGCAAGACACCTGTTTTAGGAAGAATGTTATCAAAGTATGTGGGACGAAAAACGTCGAGTATTGAAAATGACATCACTAAAGCAAGGAATCATTTAAGACAAAGAGGTAAGATCATGCGAGTAGTTTTTGGGATTGACGTGAGTAAAGCAAGTTCAGAAGTGGCCATCTTGGTCAATGGAGAGAAAATACATGGCTATACCATACCCAATGATGCCATCGGATTTAATCGACTACTCGAGGACTTGGGGACTGTTTACCAACCAGAGATTGTATTCGAGGCGACTGGTGTCTATTCTCGTCGTCTTCAGGCCTTCTTTGAGGATAATAGTTACGCTTATATACGGCTCAATCCCTTAGAATCCAAGAAACAATTAGATAGCTTGCGAGTGCGTAAAACCGATAAGATTGACGCTGAAAAACTAGCTACGTCTCAGTTCATCCTCAATCGTAAACCAAGCTATGTCCAAGAAGCGCTTTATCAAGAATTACGCGACCTCAGCCGTTTCTATCAGAATCTTACTGAGGATATTGTCTGCTCTAAAAACCGCCTACACAAGGTTTTACAGGTCACTTTTCCTGAATTGGAAAACATCTTGTCGTCACCAACTGGGAAACAATATTGGAACTTAGTCATGGCTTTTCCATGTAATAGTTTTGTACTGGAGTTAGATGACGCCGCATTAAGAGCTATCATCCGTCAGTCTACATCAAAACACATCTCTGAAAACCGTGTGACTTACTTAGTAGATAAGCTTACAAAACTAGCTAATCATTCTTATTGTGCGGTCAAGAAAACCTCTCCAATGATGGAAGAGGTCAAATACTATGCAGGGGAGTTACTTAGGCTTTCTGAATATAGACAAAGTGTTTTAGAGAAGATGATAACATTGGCTCAACCTTTGCCAGAATACGAGATTCTTCTCTCTATTCCTGGAATAGCTGAAACCACAGCGACAAGCATTATTGGTGAACTTGGTGACATTCGTCGATTTCACTCTGCCAATCAAATCAATGCTTTTATCGGCATTGACCTCAGACACTATGAATCTGGGGACTTTCTAGCCAAGGAACATATCACCAAACGTGGGAATCCCTATGCCAGAAAGATTCTCTTTAAGTGCATTCATAACATAGCTTCAGCTAGCCACACCAATCCTTGTCATATCGCAGACTTCTATGAGAAACGGAAAAGACAATCGCAAGTGACTTCAACCAAACCACACACGATTGCCTCTATACATCGTCTCATTAGAACAATGTATTACCTCATAACGCATAACAAACTTTACGATTATACTTCTACCCAAAATCGGTAAAATTGTTTATGCCATATGATTGTAACACCTTATCAAAAAAATCACTAGGTAAGGCGTTGTTTTTGAGTACACTTTTTACACTGAACCTTAGTTCAAAAATAGACAAATTCCTTAGTTTGATTATGGAATTCAATCTATTTTTTATCAAATGCCTTGATATGCTTGACAAATGGTAGAAAAGGCCTAATTGCTTTAGAAAAAGAGCAAAGGTCCAAGTGGGATCAAGGTCCAAAAATGGGCTGGGCAAATCTTGACGAGCGTCCTTATTTGTCTTTGAAGTATAATCTTGCTAAATTTTATTTAAGCAACAGTATGAAGCGGTTTGCTATTAAGGAATTTGAAGAGATTCTAGAGATAGACGTTCAAGATTACATGGGAGTCCGTTACGAATTGATGGCTACCTATTGTAATCTGGAGGAGTTTGATAAGGCTAAAAGCTTTTTCGAATGTGAGCAAATGGAATATCACGAAGAAGATTTGATGATAGTACCTATGATGACGGTCTCTCTAATGACAGGACATATTGAGGATGCGGATTTCTATTTTGATCTTCTCTATGCAAAAAATCCAGAGTTCGAAAATTATTTAAAAATGATTGAACAAGGTGATGAAGAGCGTCTAGTTGCCGAAACGCTTAAAGTCAACCCTATCTTATTTGAAGCCAATAGTATGGAAAGTCTTTTGATGGTTTTTAATCAAGTCGTTGATCTGTCCCAGTCAGAATATTATTTTACTTGGTTAATTGAAAAATATCGTGCAAAACGTCCACAAAGACATGTTGCGAAAAAGAAAAATCCAGAATTGCACAAACTAATTAGAGAATTGGAAAAAAGTATAGAACCAAGCAAAGCCCTCCAAGGTCTTTCAATAAGTGTGGAGCGTATACTTCGTCAACATGACTTAATAGAATTTAAAGATTTTAAAAAGAAAACGGAAGAGGAAGTAGCAGCGATTAGAGGAGTTGGAAAAGTGAGCATGGAAATCCTTAAAGAAAATGGTGTTGTCTTTAAAAAGTAGCGGAAAAAGAAGTAAGGAACTATTCATCAAACAAGCCATAGCAAATCTTTGCAATTTTATCTTATATCCTTTAAGATAATTCTGTTACAACTTGAAAAGGAGAACAGGATGGAAACATATACACTTTCAAATGGCGTTACGATTCCTAAAATTGGTTTTGGGACTTGGCAGATTCCAGAAGGGGAAGAAGCTTATAACAGCGTTAGTTTCGCACTTAAGGCGGGTTACACACATATTGATACGGCGCAAATCTACGGTAACGAGGTTTCTGTAGGTAAGGCGATTACAGATAGTGATGTGGCGCGTGAGGATATTTTCCTAACGACTAAACTCTGGAATGACAAGCACGATTACGATTTGGCTAAGGCCTCTATCGACGAGTCTCTTGAAAGACTAGGTGTGGATTATTTGGATCTTTTGCTCATCCACTGGCCTAATCCAAAGGCTCTTCGTGAGAATGATGCTTGGAAGGTTGGCAATGCAGGTGCTTGGAAGGCAATGGAAGAAGCCTACAAAGATGGTAAGGTGCGTGCTATCGGTGTGTCTAACTTTATGCAGCATCACCTTGATGCTCTCCTTGAAACGGCTGAAATTGTGCCACATGTCAATCAAATCCTCTTGGCTCCAGGTTGTGCCCAAGAAGATTTGGTTGCCTATTGCCAAGAGCGTGACATTCTTCTTGAAGCCTATAGCCCACTAGGTACTGGCAGCATTTTTGGAAATGAAGACGTAGAAGCAGTGGCTGAACGTAACGGAAAATCTGTTGCTCAAGTTGCCTTACGTTGGAGCCTTCAAAAAGGTTTCTTGCCACTACCTAAGTCAGTGACAGCAAAAAATATCGAAGCCAACTTGGATATCTTTGACTTTGATTTGTCAGAGGAAGATATGGCAGTATTGGATAAGATTCAAGGCATTAAAACTCAGGATGATCCTGATACAGTTAATTTTTAATAGGATAGAAGCAACTCGTGAGGGTTGCTTTTTCTATTGTTTTACGAATAAAAGTATGAACCTATTATCAAAATTGACAAAAAGGAGGAGTGGTAATACAATGGTGTTACAAAAGAGAACGAGGTTAAGGATATGACAACAATTACATTGAAGGTTTCAGAAGCAGATAAGAAGTTCATGCAGGCCATTGCGAAATTTGAAGGGGTATCCTTGTCAGAATTAATTCGTACCAAAACTTTAGAAGCCATTGAGGATGAATATGACGCTAGAGTAGCCGATTTGGCTTTGGTAGAATATGAAGACTATCTTGAAAATGGTGGGGAGGTGCTAAATTGGGATGACCTATAAGATAGTACCCACCCCTATATTTGCCAAAAATTTAAAAAAGTTGGATCCTTTCGTCAGAAAACAAATTAAGGCTTATCTCAATCGTGTCACAGATAATCCAAGAGCCAAGGGTAAGGCCTTGGTTGCCAATCGCACTGGACAATGGCGCTATCGTATTGGTGCCTATCGTGTTATTGTCAATATTCAGGACAATGAACTAATCATACTTGCCCTCGAAGTCGGTCATAGACGTGATATCTATTAGTATCAAGACATAGAATATCCTAGGTTCCGTTAATTTTTAATAGGATAGAAGCAACTCGTTAGGGTTGCTTTTTTATACTGTGTGTGCCCGAATTTGCTATAATAAGGCTATCATATCAATTACTATTAGAAGGGAAGTTATGCTATGGAATCGCGGAACCTTCTTCCTCAAAATACGCGTCTGATGGCTAATTTGTTGAGTTTCTCGGGAGGGGCTTTGGATGTCTTTTGTCATATGTACTATCATAGTTTGGTTGCTACACAGACTGGGAATATCCTTCTCTTGGTCGCTGACTGGCAGAACAGTAGTATGTACTATAACTTGTTGCGTTGCTTTTCAATCCTATTCTTTTCTTTAGGCTTTCTTTTTGGCATGTGGTTTAAAGACCAGCGTAAGAATGCCTATTGGCGAGTTTATGGTCTTCTTCCACTTTGTGTGATGACAGCCATCCTGCCTTTTCTACCTTCAAATGCCTTGATTGAGCTCCCGATTATCGCTTTTTCTGCAGGTATCATGATGAAGACTTTTACTGGCAGTCAGATTGAGAATCATCCCTTCGTGATATTTATGACCTCAGGAAATTATCGAAGGATGTTAACGGCCCTCTATTATGCCATTCAGGGAAGTGGTGATCAGAGAGAATATCGTCGTCAGGCTGTCAATTATAGCTTTATCGTAGGGAGCTTTGTCGTTGGTGCTATCGTCTCGGCCGTTCTGATGCATTTTGTGCACCTTAAGTCAATTTGGGTAATCACACTCAGTCTTATTACCATCATGGTTTACTATTCATCTGAAGTGAAACGGCTAGGGCTCAAGGAAACTAATCTTTAGTCGTCTGTAGCAAATATTTTTGATAACAATTGTCTTGTGTTATAATTTTGATTATATTATTTTCATTTAATCAAAAAAAGGAGACATAAGATGCCTGTAGTAAGCAATGATTTTTCAGATATCGTTTATAATCGTCGTTCCATTCGTAACTTTGATCCATCTGTTAAGATTCCGCGAGAAGAACTGTTGGAAATCCTAGATAAGACTGTTACAGCACCATCATCAGTCAACATGCAACCTTGGCGTTTTGTTGTTGTTGAGAGCGAAGAGGGCAAGGAAAAATTGACACCTTTCGTCAGCTACAATGGTGTGCAAAATGAAACATCATCAGCCATGGTCCTTATTTTTGCCGATTTGAAGAGCCAAGAAAGAGCTGAAGATATCTACGGTAAGGCTGTTGCTCAAGGAAAAATGCCTGAAGAAGTCAAAGAAAAACAACTGTCAAGCATTGTGCCAATGTATGAAAATGCTCCTCTAGAAATGATGAATGAAATTGTCCACATCGATGCTAGCCTTGCTGCCATGCAGTTGATGTTGGTTGCTCGTTCTTATGGTTATGATACCAACGCCATCGGTGGTTATAAAAAAGATGGGCTTGCCAAAGCCTTTGGACTTGATGAAGACCGTCATGTACCAGTTTTGCTCATTGCTCTTGGGAAAGCCAATGAAGAAGGCTTTGAGTCTGTTCGTTTGGACGCCTCTGATGTGACAACTTTTGCTTAATGATAATAAAAAAGGCCATGAGTCTCGGAAGTGGAGACTTATGGTTTTTGTTTTGTATTTTTTGCTATCAATAAGTCGTAATGCACCTTGTCATTAATTTGGCTTTTTGTTAAGATGAAAGAAAAAGTGAGCGTATACAATTGGCAGTATCATTGGAGGATTAAGACATGGCACGTATTTTACAGATTGAAGACAATGAGGATATCCAGAATATTCTTTTTAACTTGTTTTCTGAAGAACATGATATTATCCAAGCCTACTCTGGAACCGAAGGAGAGCTTTTGTTTCAAAGTCAAGAGATTGATTTGGTTCTCCTAGATATCATGTTACCAGGTAAGGGTGGCGAAGAGGTGCTTAAGTTTATTAGGCAAAGAAGCTCTGTACCTGTCATTATGTTGACTGCCTTGGGTGATAAGCACTTGATTAGCCAGTACTTACTTGATGGTGCAAATGATTATATCGTTAAGCCCTTTGATCTTGAAGAAGTTTATGCGCGTGTCTCGGTTCAACTACGTGAACACAGCAAGGGAAGTAGTAAGCCTGATAACATCTATCAAGTCAAAAATATCACGATAAACCCAGACAGTTTTGAAGTCTCCTGTCAGGGAAAAGTCATTCGTTTGGGTAAGAAAGAGTTTCAAATTTTCCACACACTCCTTCAAAATCCAAAGAAAATTTTTACTAAAGAGGACCTTTATGAGACGGTTTGGGAAGCCCCTTATCTATCAGGTGATAATACATTGAATGCACAGTTGAGTAATCTACGTAAGAAACTAGCCCAAGTGGATGCGGGTACGGAGTATATCGAAACGATTTGGGGCTTAGGTGTGCGACTTAAAGGAGAAGACTGATGGAAGGACTGCTTATTGTATTGATAGGACTTCTTCTGGGAGCGACTACCTGTCTAGTTCGTTACTATTTGGCTGTAAAATCTCTCTCAAAGCAGATTGAAGAAAAGCTAGTTGAAGAAAGCCATCGACGAATTACTCTGAAAAACCAGCCAAAATCATTGGTTATCCTAACGAATCGGATTGAGTCTCTTTTTACCCAAATTGAAAAGACTAAGCTTGTCGCTCTCCAAGAAAAGAAAACCATGGACATGGCTATCAGTAATATTGCTCATGATATACGAACACCACTGACAGTAGCAAGCGGCTATGCTCAGCAAAGTCTTCGAAGTAGTAGTGAAGATGACATGGCTATGGAGAAGATCTCTAAAAATCTACTGACTGTTTCAAAGCGTTTGGAAGCCTTGTTGGAATATCGACGATTAACAGAGGGGGCCATCCAACCACAATTTCAAGATGTGGACTTTTCTCAACTTGTGGTTAAGTCTATCCTGCCTTACTATGACATGTTTCAGGAGACAGGGATTACACTAGATATTCAAGTAGCCCCTGACATCCGATGTGAAATGGACCCAGATATTTTTGACCGCCTATTTCAGAATATTATCAGTAACGTTCTAAAACATGGTAAGACTCAAGCTCAACTGACATTGCAGAAAAAGGACGATGGCATTTATTTGTCAGTTAGTAATATGGTACAACAGCCGATACAGCACCTGGACCAACTAACGACCCGCTTTTATTCTGAAAACCTGTCAGATACCGAGGATTCCTCTGGACTTGGACTTTATATCACCGAACACTTAGTTCAAGTCTTAGAGGGTGAGCTCCATCTGGCCTATGAGAATGAATGGTTTTATTTAACAGTGAGGTTATAATTTAAATAGTTATGAATTGTTAGATGGGGATGTAGTCATCCTTATTTTAGAGAATAGAAATAAAGTTTTATATAAAAAGTATTAAGGAGTTAAAATATGTTAAATTGGAGAAAAAAAGCTTTAAAAGTATTTAACAAAGAAAAAAGTGAGAAAGAAACTGAATATGATTTTGTTGAAGAGCTCATGAATGTATATAATAAAATAAACATTAAAGAGGAAAAGGATTTATATCATACCAATGAACAATTGTTTTTAATTAGAGAAGGTGATAACTGGAATGGACGTAAATGTTCGGAATATAGTTATAAGGATTTTAATGAATATGAAGATTTTAAAAGATATCTTGGAACAAATACTAGATTCCAACTTCTTTATCGTCATAAAGGAAATGAGGACACCAACAATGTTATCTCTGAAGCTGCCTTATTAGTTAGAAGAGATGAAGATAAATACTATAATTTAGAATTTGGCTGGATTACGAGTAAGAATAAGGTATCACAAAAATCTTTTGGAGGAATGACGTTTTTAGTAGCGTCAATAATTTATATAATGCTTAATGATGAGGAGCTCAAGAACACAAATATCAAGATATCTTTGGAGATGCACAGCGAAGCTAGAAGTATTCTAGAACAAAAGAAAATCGATGTTTATCATAACATTTTTGATACTAAAAAAGTTAACAATAATAAAAAAGATTTGTATCGAGAATATATATTTACGCCTGAAAATAGAGATAAGGATATTGCTCGAGTTATCAATGTTTTAAATGAAAAGGAATCAAAAATACTTGAGACTCTTGAAAATTATTTAAACGAGTAGCTTTAACCTACACCCTAAAAGTTAGACAGAAAAAATCTACTTTTGGGGTGTTTTTATTATGAAATTGACTTATGAGGCTAAAGTTCTCATCTATAAACTGGGAAAGAAGAGATATAACTTAAAACAGCTTTCGAATTAATTTGAGATGAATGTTACTGGTGTAAAGTACTTGGTAAGATTAATTGACCGTTATGGAATAAACATCGTCAAAAAAGTAAAGAAATCCTATTAATCACCTGAACTAAAACAAGAGATAATTGAGAAAGTTCTTCTTGAAGGTTGTTCACAAATAAGGGTGTCGCCATATTATACTCTTTTAAGAAATGAAATATTGCTAATTAGATAGCACATTAAAAGAAAAATGGGTATACTAATGTTGGGAAAACAAGAGAGAGTTTGATTAAAATGTGACGTAAGTTAAAGAAGAAGCTAGAAGAAATGACAGAGTAACAGAGTTTGCCATTCCAGCAAGTAGTCAAAGGCTCTGTTAGTCTCCAGTTTTAGATAGCTATAACAGTAAAATCATTGCTTATAATCTTTTTACGTTGCTGAACTTAGCACAAATAAAAATGATGTTGAAATAACCATTCACAGAGTACTATTAAAAAAATATAATTCTTCATTGTGACAATGGTTAGTATGATAAA
>OLSD01001346.1_pt1 | contig 20661 bp, 22 predicted proteins | sample 1672211 | NCBI WGS metagenome assembly OLSD01 (sample SAMEA3136659, study PRJEB25190) | human gut metagenome | reverse complement strand
CAAGCTCCGCCGAGCGGTCGAAGGTCAGCGCCGTGTAGTCCGTGTGAATCCACGCCGCGTATTTTTTTGCATTCACCCGCTCCCGCGCAAAATAATGCGGCGTCAGGAAGCTGATGGCAAGATCATAGGTCTTGCCGGAGATCAGCGGCATAGAGTTCAGCGTGTACTTGTGGCTGTAGGTCAGCGCGGTGACGGACGGCTTGTCACTGGGATGCTGCTTATCAAAGCGCCGTGCCGCAAGCTTTCCTTTCAGCCGCCCGCGCAGCACGCCCAGTTGTCCGCTCTTGACGAGCGACGCCATCGGCACGGCCAGCGAGGCATACTGCGGAATCTCCGGCAGGAGCTTCGCTTTTGGGATCAGGTACGGCATAAGTTCTCCGCTGTGCCGCATCAGAAAGAGGTCAACATCATAGCGGTCGTAGTCGATGGCGTCGAGCAAGCCCAGAAGGCTGCGCTCCACGCCGCCAAGTTCCATGCAGTGAGAATAAATTAAGATTGACTTTTTCACGCTCATGCACATCCATTCTGAGCTATTTCTAATTTCAAGCGAGGGTAAGCACTCCCTATATTTGTCCTAGACCCCTCGCTGATTTTTTCGGATGGCCTGCCGTAAACGCGCAGGAACCAGTCCATTTATCATGGGAATAAACGCTTTCAAATAGCTTTTCAGGCCAAGGCGCAGCAGTTTGCAACCTTGCAACCGAACATAGGTTGAATTCACGCGATAGATATATTTCCGCCGATTCAGAGCATTCTGATCGTTGCGCATCCGGTAGAGCGGCTGCTGAATATTACAGCAGCGATAGCCTGCCGCATACAGCTTGATCCAGAGATTCACATCCTCGACTCGCAGCATCCGCTTATCTACGGTGTATCCTCCCACTTCATCTATGCACTTTTTATGAAGCATGACTGGTGCGTGGCAGATTGCTGTTCCTTCCACAACATTTTCGGGTGTTGGGAATTCCGGGAGTGTTGTCTGCCCCCATTCACCGTTCTCATCGAACAGTATCATGGGACTGCTGGTGATTTGAAACTCTGGATGTGTTTCCAGCAAGGCAACCTGCTTTTCAAAACGATCCGGTAAACAATCGTCGTCGCCGTCCATCCGAGCAACATAGTCGCCGGTCGCTACAGCCAAGCAGTTATTCAGAGTCTGGTTGAGGCCAAGATTGTGCGCATTGCGCAGAAGAATCAGCCGGCTATCTGAAGCGGCAAGTCGTTGCGCAACTTCATAAGTATCATCCAAGGAACCGTCATCGCAAAGAATAAGTTCCCAATTTGAATAGGTCTGATTCTGGATTGCGGCAACCGCCTGCGGCAATGTCTCTGCACAGTTGTAAATGCCCATTAGGACAGATACCTTAGGATTCATCACTGCTTAGCTCCTCGTAATTGCGTTCGAAATCAATCAAAAACGGATGGTGCATCCAGACACGATCTTCCTCCGGGGGAAGCTGCATGTAATCGCCGTATTCCACACGCAGGGTCGCGTCCGCATCTGCAACACACATATACTGCTTTCCGTTAAACTCAATCATTTTCATGTTCTCGAACAAATTCGCGGGATAATACTTGCGGCTGCACTCGATGGTACTCGGAAACACATATTGCAGGGATTCATCCCCGTTCCAACTGCGAATTTTCTTCTCTGCACGCTCACGCCGCACAGCGTATTTCTCTTTCGGTGCTTTAAGCAAGACCCTCTCAGCTTTGCCGATCATTCCGCCCGAGCCGCTGGTGTGCCCGCGGCTGTATAACAGGTTCACGGCGCAGGCAATGTACTGGATATTCCGCCCTATCTTGCCGGACGGAACCCGATCACCGGGGAAAATATCAACGAATATGCCTTTGTGGTAATGCTTCGTCCGTTCCGACTCGTCCTGCAGGAAGGTCGTATGATCCTTCCTGATTTTCGTGAAGTTCTGCGTAAAATCCGAGTCAGTCCTTGTGTTTTGCAGGATATAACCTTTTGGCGCGGATTGGTTCCAGATGACAAGAAGCTTTTCATAGTCTTCTCTGGGCATCATCAGGTCAATATCATCGTCCCACGGGATAAATCCCTTATGTCTCATAGCCCCAATCAGAGTGCCGTAGGCCAGAGAATATCGTAAGCCATGCTCTGTGCAGACCTGATGGATCACATCCAATATTTCTTGCTCTGTTGCCCAGATCTGCCGCTGGACTTGATCTGATGCTTGTGCCATGCTCATATGTCCTTTCTCTCCCGCAGATAGCTGGACGCATCCTTGAAGAAGCTCGCTACAATAATGAGAATGATAATTCCGATGGGAAAGGCCGCAATGATTGATACGGATTGCAGGCTGTTCATGGAATTCTCCGAGAATATCAGTGCGATGGGCAGAAGGATAAACACCACTGCCCAGAAGGTACGGATACGTTTATCTGGCTCCTGCTCCGGCTTCAATCTCTTATACGAGTAGCTCGAAACAACCATCGTCAGCGCGTCAAATGTGGTGGAATAGAATGCAACCATTGTGACCGCCAGCAGAATCAAGCCGAACTCCGTCAGCGGGAGCGTATCGAATATTTTCATGATTGCTTCGGAATAGTCGCCGCCCGCCGCAATAAAGCCGGTAACGTCAAGGCCATGCTTGAGCTGCTGTGCAAGGCCATAATTTCCAAGGATGATAAACGAGGTAAAGGTGCCCGCAAGGCCCCAGCCGTAACCGCCGAGGATCGTATTGCGAATGGTTCGTCCCTTGCTGATCACGCCGATAAAAAACGGTGTTGCAACACACCAGACCATCCAATAGGCCCAGTAATAAATCGTCCAGTTCTGCGGGAAGCTCGTTTCCCGCAGCGGATCCATCCATGTTGCCAGCCCGATGAAGTTCTGGGCAAGATTGCCGATTGCGGAAAAACCCGTTTCCAGAATATAGCGCGTCTCTCCGCCGCCGAACAGGACATAGGCCAGCAGTGCAAAGAAGCAATAGCTGCAAATGGCGGCGAGCTTCGCGATTCCTTTCATGCCGAACCAGACCGTAAAGGTGTAGACTGCCGCGATCATCAAAAGGATTGCTATCGTTAACCCGATGCTGTCCTGCAGGCCAAACACACGGCTGATCGCTCTGGAAAGCAGCGGCGTTGCGAGAGAAAACGTCGTCGCTGTGCCCGCAATCAGCGCAAAAATCGCAGTCAGGTCGATCACACGCCCCGAAACTCCATCCACCCTGCTTCCCAGCAACGGGCGGCAGGCTTCAGAGAACTTCTGCTTATCACGGCCGCGGATATGGATCATAAAGCCGAATGCAACCGCAAGCACGATATAAAAGCCCCACGCGATAGGTCCCCAGTGGAAAAGCGGGTAAGTGGACGCCCATTTCTGCATGCCGCCCATCATTTCGACCTGCGATTCATTGGCATACAGCGCCCACTCGCACAGCGAATAAAACAGAATATCCGCAGCCATGGTGGATGTAAAAATCATAGTCCCCCACTGAAAAGAGCGATACTGCGGCTTTTCACAGTCGCCAAGTTTGATCTTACCGAATTTGGAAAAGGCTATGTAAAGCGTACAGCCTACGATGCCAACGCCGAGCAGCGCATAGTAGAGGCCAAAGTCATCTCCCAGAAAACCTCGTACTACACTCAGGACGAGCTTGGAGCCTTCCGGAAAAATCATAAACAGCGCACATACCGTCAGCACGATTGCCAGCGGCACCAGCATAGATACCCAGTCAAGCTCTTTTTTCAGTGTGTTTTTCTTCATATCTCAATTAACCCTTCCTCTATATGATGGATCAGCCTCGCAAAGCTCTGTGAAGCTGTCAACTTCGCGCAGGTCTTCCGCTGAAATGGGGTAAACGCCGAACTGGTACTCATCAGGGTGGCAAAACATTGCAACATCATCCCAGTAAATGCTCCGATTTTCGTTTTGCACAAATTCCAGTTCCAAGTGCTTTCTGAGTCGCTGCCCATCTTCTGCTGTCCAGCGTGACACACTGAAGAGCTGCCAGCCGTGATCGCCGCCTGTGCGGCTGCATTTTGTCACGATCCCATTTTTAACCGTCAACAGCCATTCGTTTGTAGCTCTGTCTGTCCAGGCGCAGCTATACCCGGAGCGGGTAAATTCCCGGTGAAGGATCGCCGGGTTGCGGATGATCTGATCGCCGTCCAAAATAATCGCGTTGTTCAGGTATTCACGCGCGACATAGAGGGACGCGATGTTATTGCACTCCGCGTACCATGGATTTTCTATCAGAGTAATGCCGTTGTACTTCTTCGCCCATTCATAGAATTGCTCTTTTAGGTATCCGACCACGACATAAATCTCGTGGATTTCATTCTCGTGAAGCGCCGCGATGATCGTATCGATCATGCACACGCCATTTACTGTGACCAACGGTTTGGGAGTCGTCAGGGTCACAGGGCGCAGCCGCTGGCCGATGCCCGCAGCCATAATGATTGCACGTTCTACAATATGTTCAGACATAATCTCTGCCAAATACCTCTCTATATTCTCGGAAGAATATCTCACTGTATTCTCTTGCGTAGTCATATTGACGTTGTGTGTAAGCACCGAACTCTACACCACAATGACGCTTGAACTCGCACCAGTTGCTCCACACAAGGCCGCTGACAGCGATATAGCAGTGCACCTTCATGCGGGTCAACTTGTCGCAGCCGTCGATGAAGTACAGATCGATCAGTTTTTCAGCTTCCTCCCGATCATACATTGCATAGATAATAAACATTGCAATGTCCAGATGCGGATCCTGCATCCCTGCATACTCCCAGTCGATGAGCTTGATTTGTTCAGCACCGTTCGTATCATGGACAAACAGGAAGTTATCTGGCACCGCGTCAATATGACAGAGGCAGACATCCTTCGGCCGCTCATCGATAAACTGCTTCAAACTGAGAACCGCCCGTTTCGTTTTATCGTAATCCCGATAAACGGAAGGGTTTCCGTCCCAAAGGCGCTCGTAAAAATCAAGGCGCTCCCACAAATCAAAGCTGTGCGCAACATGCAGCCTGTTTGAATGGAACTCCCGCAGAGCCGCAATGCACTTTGCGACTTCATCCCAGTTCCCGCTGTTGCAGACATGGGCATCGGTCAGGTATGACGCGATTTTGATTCCTGTTACCGGATCAAAATAATGAACCGTTTCGCTTATTTTAAGCGGAGCAATCGCCCTGTAGACGGCATACTCCTGCGCACGGTTGATCAGGCGGCCGGTTCCTTCACCGGGGATACGAATAATGTATCGATTCCCTTTTACAAAGAAGGCGTAAGAACGGTTGGTCATGCCTGTTTTCATCGTATGAAGCTCTTCCACTTCAGATGCCCGGCAAAACCCGCATGATTCAATTAATTGGTGGATAGAAGAAGCGGACATACATTAACCTCCAAATAGGCTTGTAACAAACTGCCACAGTGAAATTGCCGAGTAGTTATTCCCAAAATCCTTTGAAATGCCAAATTCATACAGGAAATATCCAAAGTACAGCACAGCTGCACAAATCGTAATAAACTGTGCTGAACGCTTGTTGAATAATTTTTTTATCATCCACGGAAGAGAAATTGCCGTGGCGATCTCAAAATAGGCCGCCATACGAGCAAACAGGTTTGCCGCCTGCACCAACCCGATCATCAGAATAAATGCACTGATCATGCTCATATTAACGAATAGATTCTCTACTCTTGTAGAATTTGAAAAAAGCCGCTTACGGAAGGCTAACGCAAGCATCGCAGGAACCCAGTAAACAACAACTCTCAGAACATTGATAGAGTTGTTATCGAACACCTCAATCTCTGCAACTAGCGCACCCATCGACTGCGCATATTCCATAAATGCACCAAGAGTAGCGTCGTAAGTCGCCATTGCAAAGAGTGCTGCCAGGAAAAATACAATGGTCACCTTTCCCCACGGTTTTCCAAACAGCAATGGAACGATTGCAAACATAAATGCATGGGTGTGAAACAGCATTGCGACAAATACCAGCAGGTAGAAACGCACGTATTTTCTGTCAATGGCGTAAGGAATGCTCAACAGAAGGAAAAATATGGCGAAGCACTGCTTTAAGGCGGCAATATATGTGACATAAGTGCCAAGAGAGAAGAAAATCAGCAAGCTGAATAGCGGGCTAACAGAAAATCTCTTGATTAGCTTTACAACTGCAAAGCTACTAAGAAGCGCTGGAACAAGAAAATAAACATGATAGCTATATGAGATATCGTGCGAGATTTCTCTCCAAAGATTTGATAATGGGTTGCCCGTCAAATCAAAAAGCCCCCCATTTTCAAGAAAAGCCTTCGTCCCTCCAGCATCTCTCCACGCCGTGATGTAGTTGAGCGTGTCGTTATAACTCGTCCTCAAGAATGAGAAACACGTCATCCACACGATCACGGCGATCATGAAGATATCCGCTTTGCGCAGCATGAAATGCCGACGTCCGGTCTGAGGCCCCTCTAACTGCGCAGACGTCGGATAATAGACTTGGGACAAGTACATCAGAAAGACGCAGCCCCAATAAAGTAAAATCAGTTGCCGCATTCTCAGTCCCCCGCTGTCACAGGAAGCATAAGTCCCTCTATGGTCTGCGCCACCACAATGCGCTTGTCAAACTTCCGCTCGATGAGGGTGCGTCCGCAGCAGCCCATCTGCTCCCGCTCAACATGTGTTTTGCCAGCAAATTCACGGAAGAAATTCGTCAGTGCTTCTGCATCCTGTGCGGGGCAGAGATAGCCGCTGACACCGTCCTCCACCGCCTCGCGGCAGCCGGGGATATCGCTGGTGATAAGGGCGCGGCCCGTGGCGGCACCCTCCAGCAAAACATTGGACATGCCCTCATGGTAGGAGGGCAACACGACACAATCCGCCGCTTCATAGAACGGATGCACGTCCGTCTGGAAGCCGTGGAAGTTGATGACACCGTCAGCGACCAAGTGGTCGACGGTTTCTTTGTAGGCATCCTCGTAGAAGCCCACCACATCAAAGGCAACCTTTTCGCCAAGCTCCGCCTTGACAGTTTTCGCGGCGGCAAAAAACTCGTCCACGCCCTTTTCCTTCATGATTCGCCCTACAAACAGGAAACTGCAAACGCCGTCATCCTTCATGGGGACATAGGGATACTCGTCCAAATTGATGCCCGCACCGGGGAGAACCTTCATCTGCTGGGCGGAGATGATGTTTTTATGTAAGAAAAACTGGGCGTTCTCCTCATTCTCAAAGAACACCGTTCCGGCCTTCCGCAGAGCGCTGCGGTACATCACAGACACCACACTCGACAGCATTGGTTTTTCAAACGCCGTGCCGAGTCCCTGCACATTGGTGACATAGGGAATGCCCTTGGCTTTGCAGGCGCTGCCCATGTAGATGTTGGGCTTGATGGAATAGGTGATGACCAGATCCGGCTGGATCTCGTCCAGCATCTTGCGATAGGTTTTCAGCAGCTTCATGTCCTTGAAGGGATTGATGCTGCGGCGGTCGATCTCTGTATCGATGCAGCGAAGTCCCATAGCCTGCAAATCGTCCTCGTGGCCAACGAAAGGCGTGCTGAGAATGACCTCATGCTCCTGCATCAACGCCTCCACCAGCTCCTTGCGGAAGCGGTAGAACATATAGGAATGATTGGTTGCGATCAGAATTCTCATTTCTTGCTCTCCACTTTATGCAGCTCTCCCGTGCCGCCCTCGACCACGCCATCGCCGCGCAGGGCGGAAATGGCCGTCCCGAAAAAGCAGCGGCAGTCAAAGGCGAAGCTCATGCGCCGCACATACTCACCGTCCAGACGGGCCTTGTCCGCGATCTCCAACTCGTCCCGGCCACAGATTTGCGCCCAGCCGGAAAGGCCAGGCTTCACATCGTTGGCACCGTATTTGTCACGCTCTGCCAGTAAATCCTCCTGATTCCAGAGGGCAGGCCGGGGACCGATGACGCTCATGTCGCCCCGGAGGATATTCCAGAGCTGAGGAATCTCATCGAGAGACGTTTTGCGCAGGAACTTCCCGACGCGCGTGATGTACTGCTCCGGATTTTCCAGCAGGTGCGTCGGCATATCGTGGGGCGTGGACATCTTCATGCTGCGGAATTTATAGAGCTGGAAATATTTTTTGTGGATGCCTACCCGCTTCTGTGAGAAGAACACCGGGCCGGGATCATCGATCTCAATGGCAATCATGATGAGCAGGTACAGCCATGAGGCGAGGATCAACCCCGTCAGCGACAGCAATATATCAACCAATCGTTTTCCAAATCTTTTATACATGCAATTCCGTTCCTATCAACCCCGCCGCAGCAACGTGCCAAGCAGGGGAATTTCAAAGCATCCAGCAAATCGCTATGTCCCACCCGAAAAACGTTGGGATTAAGCCATTTTTATTACTTAATTATACTACATATGGATAAAAAACGCAATGCCTAACATAAGTGAAAAAGTGTGCTGGTTTGTCAATGAATCAGCACACTTTTCCCCGTTCAGCAGATCATTTTCCGGTTGCACATGCTCGATTCATGTGATACAATGTTATTCAATAAAGCAAGTGCGAAATTCGCTGCAAGTGGTAACGCGGTAAAGAAGTATGACTTGCTCAGAATGGAGGGGGTCAGATGAAAGAACCGGGGAACAACGCAAACCAGCTTTTCGACGATCAGAAGATCCGCGTGGCATGGGATGTGGAACAGGAAGAATGGTACTTCTCCGTCGTGGATGTGGTCGCAGTCCTGACCGTCCAGCCAGACTACAACACCGGGCGAAAATACTGGAACAAGCTGAAACAGCGTCTGAAAGAAGAAGGCAGTGAACTGGTGACAAACTGTCACCAGTTGAAAATGCGGCGCAGCTGCCGGAGAAAAAGGAGACTGCAAATGAGGAATGAATCCAAGCTCAGCTACCGAGAAATTCTCGGAAACTGCCGTCCACGGGCGGCATACATCTCCGAATTTGACCGCCAGACGGAAAAATATCTCAAGGGTGAATGATATGAACAACCAAGAGCAATTCGCAGAATTTCTGCACTGTTGCAGAGAACAGCGCGTAAAACGCATTCATCTTGCCGAACCGTGCCTGATCGTCAATTCATCGGCGGGTGATTTTGGGAGCATCCTCATAGAGTTTGAGCAGAGCAACTATTTCATCACATCCAAATACCTTCCGCACCAGCCGGAGGACGAGGAAATCGATGAATTCTGCGTGAAGCAATATGAGTGCCTTGCCGACCTCAAGGATGACGATCTGCTGGAGGCGGACATATACAAGACCTTGTCCAGTGAGGACGCCCCCATTTTGTTTCTCGCAGAAATGGTGGACGCCGAGGGCTTCTTCAACGGGATGGAGTGGACATATGGAGCCGATTATCTGTTCTTTCTGGTCTCCTGCCCCATCATTGTAGTGTCCGCCAGAGCGGACGAGGAGCTCAAGCACCTCAACTATCCGCACCAGTTTGGAGAAAAATTTGACCCATTACCAAATCGCGGTGAGCCTTTTGAGCTGTTCCCGGGCACTTGAGGGTGGAGGTGTACGATGAAAAAATCATTTGAATTGAACAAAGCGCTGTTTGAGGCCGTAGCAGCCTGCAACTACGATGAAGCCGAGCGGCTATTGACGCTATCCATATGACCAGCCTCACCGGCAAAGGAGCCTATCATGACCGAAACATTTGACATCGCGGGCTATGCCCGCATTTCCGTGGATGATGAGCAGGAGCAGAAGAACATCTCCATCGAAAACCAGAAGGCCATCATCGAAGATTATGTAAAGACCCACTTCCCCGGCAGCACGCTGACGTTTTTTGAAGACCGCGACCGCTCCGGCTACACGTTTGAGCAGCGCGAGGGCTATCAGGAGATGCGCCGGGGGCTGATGCGGCACAAATACGACATCCTCATCATCAAGGACTTTTCCCGCTTCTCCCGCCGAAATTCGCGCGGCCTCGTGGAGCTGGAAGACCTGCGCGACGCGGGCGTGCGCATTGTCTCCATCGGCGACGGCATAGACTTTCCCAATGACGACGACTGGCTGAAAATCCAGTTCCAGTTCCTTGTGAACGAAATGCCCGTCACGGACACCTCCCGCAAGGTGCGCAGCGTTGTGAAGCGGCGGCAGAACGACGGCGAGTGGATCTGCGCCGCGCCCTACGGCTATCTCGTCACCGAGGACAAGCAGTTCGAGATCATCCCCACGGAGGCCGAGACCGTCCGGCAAATCTTCGACCTCTACAGCAACGCCGGTTGGGGCTACAAGAAAATCGCCAATTACCTCACCGATCAGGGCGTTCCCACGCCGCGTATGTCCGAGCGGATGCGCAAGGAGGCGGCAGGCAAGAAGACCAAGCGCGAGGCCAAGAACGCGTGGGCCATCGCCACGGTGCAGGGCATTCTCGACAACGATTTTTATATCGGCACGCTCCGTCAGGGCAAGTACACCCGCGCCAAGATCAACGGCAGGGACATCAAGCGCAACGACGACGAGCATATTGTCATTGAAAACCACCATCAGGCCATCATCGACTACCGCACCTTCGCCATCACCCGCGCGCTGCGGGAAAAGCGCAGCCGCAGCAACTATCGCGGCGTGAAAATCAACGACAACGTGTACTCCGGTTTCTTGCAGTGCGGCGACTGCGGCAGTCCGCTGTTCGCCATGAGCCGCTCTGACCTCGCCCCCGCCTACACCTGCGGGACCTATCACCGGCGCGGCCTCAAGGGCTGCACCAGCCACCACATCCGCGTCGATAAGCTGGACGAGCTGCTGAAAGGCTATGTGCGCAAGCTGGCGGACAGCTCTGCCGCCATGCTCGAACAGCTCAACGAGGAATTAAAGCGCGAAACCGAGCAGGTGGCGGAAACCGAGCAGTCCGCCGACAATCTGGCGGCGGTGTTGGCCGACCTCACCGAAGAATTGAAGGTGACGAAGCGCCAGCGCATCCGGGAGATCATGAAAAAGCCCGAGCAGGAAGCCTCCATCGAGGCACTGTATGACGAGATGGAAGCAGACCTCCAGAAGAAGATCGACGGCATCAACCACCAGATCGACCTGCTGTCCGACAAGCGCAATACGATCATTCAGGTGAACCGTGTGGCCAAGACCGCCATCGACGTGTTCCGCGACATTCTGGAAAAGGACAAGCTGGAGAGGAACGACCTGGAGCTGCTGATCGACAAGATCCTCGTCTTTGAAGATCACCTGGAAATTAAGCTCAAAACCGACATCGACACCCTGCTGCGCTGCGGCACGCTCCCCGCGGAAACGGAGGAAGCCGCAAATTTTAGTGAAGGCACGGAAAATATCGAAAACACGCTGATCCAGTCCTCAAAAGGCCGCGAGGACAAGGTTTTCCGTGTCAGTGTTATCAGCAACGGCGACCCGTTGGAGATTTACACCACCCGGGAGGGGGAGGTCATTTTCAAGAAATACTCCCTGATCGGCGGGCTGGAGGATTTTGCAGCGCAGTTCTGCGATGTGCTCAACCGCAGCAGCGGCTTTACCGCCGCCGTGACCGACCGGGACGCCATCATCGCCATCACCGGCTCCGGCAAGCGGGAGCTGCTGGGCAAGCCGCTGTCCGACGCCCTGGCTCAGGTCATGGAACAGCGCAGCATTTATCAGTATCAGGGTTCCGGGCGGCCGCTGCCTGTCTCCGACAGCAGCGACCGTTACACGGTGGCTGTGGCGGCGCCTATTCTCTGCGAGGGGGATGTGCTGGGCCTGGTGCTGTTTCTGTCGTCGGACGCGCAGATCCCCGGCGAGGGGGAGTACAAGCTGGCCCAAACCGTATCCGCCTTTTTGGGGCGGCATATGGAGACGTAAACAACAATGCCGGAGGCAGCCGCCTCCGGCATTGTTCTTCTTGGTTTACTCGCCCAGCTGATCGCTGACCAGCTGCGTCAGGGATTCCACAGCCTCCTTGGCGTCGGGACCGTCGGCGATAAGGGTGATGGTGGTGCCCTTCACGATGCCCAGGGAAAGAACGCCCAGCAGACTCTTGGCATTCACCCGGCGCTCATCCTTTTCCACCCAGATGCCGCTCTTGAATTCATTGGCCTTCTGGATGAAGTAGGTGGCAGGACGGGCGTGCAGACCCACCTCATTGTTCACGGTAACTTCCTGTGTAAACATTCCATTGCACTCCTTTTATGAAGCATTTTCGAAAAATGCGGGGACATACTTCTCTCACACTATAATATTATACCGAATCGGCGAAAGAAAGCAATGTCCAAAGCTACAAATTCTTTAAGTAAGGTCTGAAAAAATGTTTGACCCTTTTGGCGGAATCCACAAACCGCAGTCGTTATTTCAGCTCAACGACTGTGACTCCGGCCTCGCCTTCGCCATACCGGCCCAGTCGGAAGCTCTTGACGGCCTTGTTCCGCTTGAGCATCTCGTGAACGGCCTTGCGCAGAGCGCCGGTACCCTTGCCATGGATGATGGTCACGGTGCCCAGCTTGGCCATGACGGCGCTGTCGATATAGTTCTCCACCACGCTCTCGGCCTCCAGAGTCTCATAGCCCCGGATGTCCAGCTCCAAGGCGGCCCGGGATTGCAGATTCAGCTTGGCGCTGCCGCCGGAGGCCGGCGCGGCGGGCTTTTTCTTGGGCTGGCCCTCCGGCAGGCGCACCTGCTGGGCCTTGACGGTCATCTTCATCTTTCCGGCCTGCAAAAGCAGGGTGCCGTCGTTGTTGACGGCCAGCACCGATGCGGCCATCTTTACGCCGGGCAGCTCCACCAGGTCCCCCACCTCAATGGGACGGCTGGGAGTATAGACGGGCTCCTGTGGCTGGTCGTGGATGTGCAGGGCGTCCTGGGCCTGGTTCAGGCTGTGCCGCACGGCGGCTTTGGCGTCGTTGAGCTCCTGGAAGCTGAGCTGCTTTTGCTGCTGGCGGCGCAGCTGGTCCAGCTGGGCGAAAATTTCGTCCGCCTGGGCCTGGGCCTGACGCACAATGCGCTTGGCCTCGGCCTCGCCCTTGGTGCGGGCGTTGTCCTTGGCTTTTTCCATTTGCTCCCGGAACGTCCGGGCCTTGCGGGCGTCCTCCTCCCGCTGGCGCCACAGGCGGTCGGCCTCTGCCTGGGCCTTCTCCAGCCGCTGGCGCTTTTCCTCCAGCTGGGTCAGCACGTCCTCGAAGCGGACGGAGTCGCTGTCCATCTGGGCCTGGGCCGCCTGGATGACGGATTCGTCCAGCCCCAGCCGCCGGGAGATGGCAAAGGCATTGGATTTGCCGGGAATGCCGATCAGCAGCCGATAGGTGGGCCGCAGCGTCTGCACGTCGAACTCGCAGCTGGCATTTTCCACCCCGGCGGTGGTCATGGCGAAGGTTTTCAGCTCGGCATAGTGGGTGGTGGCGGCAATCAGGGCTCCCTGGCTGCGGGCACTTTCAATGATGGCAATGGCCAGGGCTGCGCCCTCCACCGGGTCCGTACCGGCGCCCAGCTCATCGAACAGCAGCAGGCTCTTGTCGTCCACCTCCCGCAGGATCTGCACAATGTTGGACATATGGGCGGAGAAGGTGGACAGGCTCTGCTCAATGCTTTGCTCATCGCCCACATCCGCCAGCACCCGGTGGAATACCCGGACGGCGCTGCCGCTGTCGGCAGGGATATGCAGGCCGCACTGGGCCATCAGACACAGAAGGCCGATGGTTTTCAGGGTAACGGTCTTGCCGCCGGTGTTGGGGCCGGTGATGACCAGGGTGTCGAACTGCTCACCCAGCTCCACGGTGATGGGCACTGCCTTGGCCTGGTCCAGCAGGGGGTGCCGGGCCCGGCGCAGGGTCACGCCGCCCCGGCGGCGGACCTCCGGACGGCTGGCGTTCAGCTGATAGCTCAGCTGCGCCCGGGCAAAGATCACGTCCAGGTGCACCAGAATGTCATAGTCCCACAGAATATTCTCCATGGACCCGGCGCAGGCGGCGGACAGCTGCCGCAGGATGCGGTCGATCTCCTTTTTCTCCCGGGCCTCCAGCTCCTTGAGCTCGTTGTTGGCCTGCACCACGCCCATGGGCTCCACAAACAGCGTGGCCCCGGAGGAGGAGATGTCGTGGACCAGGCCAGGCATGCTGCCCTTGCACTCGGCCTTCACCGGCACCACGAACCGGCCGTCCCGCTGGGTGATCAGGGCCTCCTGCAGCACCTTGGCATAGGACGGCGACGAGATGATGCGCTGCAGGATCTGCCGCCCCTTGGAGGCGGCCAGCCGCATTTTCCGCCGGATATCCGCCAGCTCGCTGCTGGCGGTGTCGGCAATGGTCTCCTCGTCCAGAATGGCGGAGCGGATCTGCTCCTCTAAGTATTTATTGGTGTGCAGGGAGGTGAACAGGCGATCCAGCACCGTCTCCTCCCCCTGGCGCTGGGCATCGTAGTCCGCCACCCGGCGGCTGGCGGTCAGCACCCCGGCGATGTCCAGCAGCTCCCGGGTGTTCAGCATACCGCCGTGATCGGCCCGGGTCAGGGCGGCGGACACATCCTTCACCCCGGAGAAGGACGGGCTGCCGTGGAGCCCCAGCCGCTCCTTGGCGGCGTCGGTCTCGTCCAGAAGCCGCAGCACCTCCTCCGCATCGGTGGAGGGGCTCAGCTTCAGGCATCGGTCCTTGGCTGCCTGGCTGACAGCCTTGGCCGCCAGCTTTTCCAGCACCGCCGGAAGCTCCAGGGTGCGGATGGATTTTTCAAATAATTCACTCATATTTTGTTTCCTCTTGCGGAAGAATGGATTTGTAGTAGTCCAGGGTACGGAAGCTGCGCTCCAGCTGGGCGGTGACATAGGCGTCCGATGCGTGGTCCAGGGCTCGCAGTCCCGGCTGGGGCAGGGCGAAGCTGTACAGCCGCTTTGCGTCGCCGTACAGGATGTATCGCAGGGCCGCCAGCCCCGCCGTCGTCAGCGGCAGGGACAGCCCCCCCTTTTCCCGGCATTTGCCGCAGTGAACCACCCCGTGGACCACGTCCAGCATAGGGTTCTCCGGCTCCGGCGCGCCGCACAGGGCGCAGGCATCGGCCATGGGCTCGTACCCGGCCAGGGCCATGAGCCGGAGCTGGAACGCGGGCTTTACCAGCTGGGGCGGCTTGCGCAGGGCGCTGAGGGCGTACAGGGCGTTTAACACCAGCGGCAGCACGTCGCCGCCGCAGCCGTCGGCCACTGCCTCCGTCAGCTCGGCAAAATACGCCGCCAGGCTCAGAGCCGTCAGGTCCTGCCGCAGGCCGGCGAACAGCTCGATGGTGTTTGCCGCGTCCAGCATGGTCCATTGGCCCCTTTCATACAGGGTCATCTCGGAATACGCCAGCAGCTGGCAGGCTGCGGCCACGCGGCTGCCCTTGCGCCGGGCGCCCCGGGCGATGACCGCCAGCTTCCCCCGGTCCGGGGTCAGCACGGTGAGAATCTTGTCCGCGTCCCGGGTATCGGTCTCCCGCAGCACCAGGCCGCAGGTCACAAATCGTTCCGGCTGCATCCCGCCGCCTCCTTATACAGCAAATACGCCTCCGGCGCGCCGGTGGCCCAGAACAGGTCCCATCGCCCCTCCATACGTCTCACCTCCACCTATAGTGTGCCGCGGTTTTGCCGCGTCATAAGTGGAAGGTTCTGGCCGGAGTTACTGCTCGTCGTACCCTCTGGCACGGATGAAGTTCACATTATCGCGCCAGTTTTCCTTGACCTTTACCCAGGTTTCCATGTACACCTTGGCGCCCATGAACTTCTCGATGTCCCGGCGGGCCAGGGAGCTGATGCGCTTGAGCATAGCGCCGTGCTTGCCGATGATGATGCCCTTGTGGCTGGCCTTTTCGCAGTAGATGGTCACGTCCAGGTCGACGATGCCGGTGTCCTCCCGCTCGGTGAAGCGGGTGATCTCCACGGCGGTGCCGTGGGGGATCTCCTTTTCCAGGCACAGCAGCATTTTCTCCCGGACGATCTCGGCGCACACCTGGGCGTCGGGCTGGTCGGTGGTCATGCCGTCGGGGAACAGCTGGGGGCCTGCCGTGGCATAGATCTGCAGCTGGGCCATCAGGTCGTCCAAACCGTCGCCGGTGCGGGCGGAGATGGGGATAATGGCGTCAAACCCGGGATACACGGCACTGTAGGCGGCAATAACCTCCAGCAGGTCGTCCTTTTTCTCCACGGTGTCGATCTTGTTGATGCACAGCACACAGGGCAGGCCCTCCTCGGTAATGCGCTGGAGCAGGATCTTCTCCGGCTCCCCCACATGGGCGATGGGCTCCACCAGCAGCAGCGCGGCCTCCACCTGCTGCAGGCTCTCCCGCACCACCTTCACCATGTAGTCCCCCAGCCGGGACCGGGGCTTGTGCAGGCCCGGGGTGTCCAGCAGCACAAACTGGGTGTCCTCCCGGTTCACCACGCCGTAGATCCGGTTGCGGGTGGTCTGGGGCTTGTCGGAAACGATGGCGATCTTCTCCCCCACCAGGGCGTTGGTGAGGCTGGACTTGCCCACATTGGGCCGCCCGCAGATGGTGATCATAGCGGTTTTTGTGATGTTGTTCATAGGTGATCCTCAACTTTCTTTTGAGCAATTTTATTGTGTCAGAGTAAACTGATAAGTGACAGAGTTCTGCCACCGTTCCTCGTTTGCCAGGTCCTGCCCGATCACCTTGCCGCCCATGCGCTCATAGAAGCTGCGGGCGTTAAGATTCTCCGGGACACAGTGGCAGACAAAGGAGGCGGCATGGTGCGCTCTGCAATACGCTTTCACGAAATCGAACGCTTGCCGGCCGATCCCCTGTCTTTGGTATTCGGCGGAAATATACAGGGATTGCAGGGTGATTACATCGGCTTCGTTTATCGTCAGGTAGCCGATATCCTGCCGGTCCTTTCGGACCAAGTACACAGAATACGCCGGATGATGGACCCTCAGCAGCTCCATTTCCCTGTGCCAGGCCCAGTCAAAGTTATCTATCATGCTGTCGGGGTAGACGCCTCGGTATGTGGTGCCCCAGATTCTTTGCCGCAGGGCGATAATGGACGGCACATCCTCTTCGGATGCCTCAATAAACAGCTTTTCCTCGGCCGTGCTATCACATCTCCTTCCGGGATTTTTACTCAATTTCCACACTCCGGGGCCGGCACGCTCTCCGCTGCCCGATTGCGGACAGCAAACAGGAACACCGGGCGGAGCAGGCCCAGGGATAAAACGGTGAACACGGTCAGGACGTCCCCATATTTACCGGCGCGGCTTTTATAGATCCGGTGGGCGATCAGAGTGTCCAGGATAAAGACCGCTAACAGGGCCATCAGCAGGAGGATGAACCAAAGGGTATTCAGCTCCCGGCAGACGTAGAAATAGACGCAAAGGCAGACGGACAGAAGCGTCAGAAGGGCCGACACGGCGCCCATGACCCGCCGGTCTGCCAGCTTTCCCAGCAGATACTTGCTGTAAAAGGGAATCCAGGCAGGGAATGTATGTGCGTCGCCCGCTTTTTTGCGCATGCAGGCGATGGAAAAGCCCTCCAGCACATAGCTGGCCATGATATACGCCGCCGCGGCGGCAAGCACGGCGATGAAGAACAGGAAAATCGCCGATAATATGCCCGAAACAATCAGAACGCCGAATCCGGCCATATGCGATACCTCCTATTTTACCCCAGCCGGTCGCCGTTTTCCACAGGCTTGTCCGGGGTAATGAGCACCACGCCGCCCTGGGAGTAGGTGCCCAGCACCAACACCTCGGAGAAGAAGTCGGCAATCTGACGGGGCGGGAAATTCACCACCGCCAGCACCTGCTTGCCCACCAGGTCCTCCGGGGCATACTGCTGGGTGATCTGCGCGCTGGAGCGCTTCTGCCCCAGCTCCGGGCCCAGGTCCACCAGCAGCTGATAGGCGGGCCTGCGTGCCTTTTCAAAGGGCCGGGCCTCCACAATGGTGCCTACCCGGATATCCAGCTTCATGAAATCGTCAAACGTGGCCTGTTCCATATGAGCGCCTCCTGTTATCAATCGCTGTCCAGCTTCAGGACGGCCATGAAGGCCTCGGTGGGTACCTGCACCGTGCCCAGGTTCCGCATCTTCTTCTTGCCTTCCTTCTGCTTTTCCAGCAGCTTCTTCTTGCGGGTAATGTCGCCGCCGTAGCACTTGGCCAGCACGTCCTTGCGCATGGCCTTCACTGTCTCCCGGGCGATGATCCGTCCGCCGATGGCCGCCTGGATGGGCACCTCAAACAGCTGGCGGGGAATGTTGTCCTTGAGCTTTTCACACAGGCGGCGGGCCCGGGGATAGGCCTTGTCCTTGTGGGCGATGAAGCTCAGGGCGTCCACGCCGTCGCCGTTGAGCAGCAGATCCACCTTCACCAGCTCACTGGGACGGTAGCCGGAGAGCTCATAGTCCAGGGAGGCATAGCCCTTGGTGTTGGCCTTCAGCGTGTCGAAAAAGTCATAGATGATCTCGTTGAGGGGCATCTGATAGTGAAGCTCTACCAGATGGGTGTCCAGATACTGCATATCCTTGAACTCGCCCCGGCGGTCCTGGCACATGGGCATGATGTTGCCCACATACTCGTTGGGGCTGATAATGGACACCTTCACATAGGGCTCCTCCGCGTGCTCGATAACCGTGGGGTCCGGATAGTTGTGGGGGTTGTCCACCTTCACCATGGTGCCGTCGGATTTGTATACATGATAGATGACGCTGGGCAGGGTGGTCACCAGGTCCAGGTTGAACTCCCGCTCCAGCCGCTCCTGGATGATCTCCATGTGGAGCATGCCCAAAAAGCCGCACCGGAAGCCGAAGCCCAGGGCCACGGAGCTCTCCGGCTCGAAGGTCAGGGAGGCGTCGTTGAGCTGGAGTTTCTCCAGGGCGTCCCGCAGATCGGGGTACTTACTGCCGTCCTCGGTGTAAATGCCGCAGTAGACCATGGACTGGGCCGGGCGATAGCCGGGCAGAGGCTGGGCGGCGGGGTTTTCGGCGTCGGTGATGGTGTCGCCCACCTGGGTGTCCTTGACATTTTTGATGGAGGCGGTGAAATAGCCCACCTCACCGGCCTGGAGGGCGTCCGTGGGCTCGTTGCCCAGGGGCTTCAGGTAGCCGCACTCCAGAATGGTATACTGGGCTCCGGTGGCCATCATGCGCACCGTCTGGCCCCGGCGGATGGTGCCCTGCTTGATGCGGAACAGCACCACCACGCCTACATAGGGGTCGTACTGGCTGTCGAAGATCAGCGCCTGAAGGGGGGCGTTGGGGTCGCCGTCGGGGGCGGGCACGTTGCGGACCACGTCCTCCAGCACCGCCTCCACGTTAAGTCCCAGCTTGGCGGAGATCTCCGGCGCGTCCATGGCGGGCAGGCCGATGATGTCCTCCACCTCCTGCTTGGCCTTCATGGGGTCGGCGGCGGGCAGGTCGATCTTGTTGAATACGGGCAGGATCTCCAGCTCGTGCTCCATGGCCAGATAGGTGTTGGCCAGGGTCTGGGCCTCCACCCCCTGAGTGGCGTCCACCACCAGCACAGCGCCCTCGCAGGCGGCCAGGGACCGGGAGACCTCATAGTTGAAGTCCACATGGCCCGGGGTATCGATCAGGTTCAGAGCATAAATTTCGCCGTCCTGAGCCTTGTAAAAAAGATGGACGGCACGGGACTTGATGGTGATGCCCCGCTCCCGTTCCAGGTCCATATTGTCCAGGATCTGGTTTTCCATCTCCCGCTGAGGCACGGCGTCGCACAGCTCCAGCAGCCGGTCCGCCAGCGTGGACTTGCCGTGGTCGATGTGGGCGATAATGGAAAAGTTGCGGATATGGGATTGTTCAAACATTTGCGTTCCTCCTGTAGGTAAGTCCACGCTGACGCGCCAAGTGGCGCGTAACAAGCGTTTTGCGCAGCAAAACCTTGCCGCAGGCGGAATTCATTTCCGCCGAAGGACATTAAATGAAAAGGGCTCCCGGTTTGCCGTCAGGCAAACTGGGAATGGGACTTGCCGTGGTCGATGTGGGCGATGATGGAAAAGTTGCGGATATGGGATTGTTCAAACATGTATGGTTTCCTCCTTGGGGAGATGTATCGGATGATCTTTGCTTATTATACCGGATATTCCGGCAAAATGCAATTCCTGTTGCCGCCGCCGGGAAAAAGTGTTACAATAAGGTCACCAACTTTTTGAGAGGAAAGGACGAATGCCATGAAGCTGAGTTTTTTCGGCGCTGACCAGTGTGTCACCGGCAGCTGCCATTGTCTGGAGGTAGGCGGCAAGCGCATCCTCATCGACTGCGGATTGCAGCAGGGCCGGGACGAGGTGGACAACCGCTCCCTGCCCTTTGCCCCGGGCAGCATCGACTATGTGCTCATCACCCACGCCCACATCGACCACTCCGGCCGGGTGCCCATGCTCATCAAAAACGGCTTCCAGGGCCGCATTCTCACCACCCGGCTCACGGCTCAGCTCATGAGCATCATGCTCCAGGACTCCGCCCACATCCAGGAGAGCGACGCCGAGTATAAAAATCGCAAGAACCGCCGGGCCGGGCGGCCGGAGGAGGAGCCGCTGTATACCGTGGCCGACGCCCAGCGGGTGCCGGAGTTTATTGACACCTGCGAATATGACCAGCCCGTCCACCTGTGCGACGGGGTGGACGCCGTGTTCATCGACGCGGGCCATCTGCTGGGCTCCGCGTCCATCCGCCTGACCCTCACCGAGGGAGGCCAGACGAAAACCATCGTCTTTTCCGGCGATATCGGCAACGTGGACCAGCCCATCATCCGGGACCCCCAGTTCTTCA
>OLSD01001338.1_pt1 | contig 20758 bp, 26 predicted proteins | sample 1672211 | NCBI WGS metagenome assembly OLSD01 (sample SAMEA3136659, study PRJEB25190) | human gut metagenome | reverse complement strand
AAATCAAAGCTGTTTTTCTGCGTTCAAATCAAAGCTAAATATTATTTTTGTCCTCTTTCACATCACAATAGCTTGCGTCAGGCAAAGATAACTTTACAAAAGCCTCTTTCTTCTCATCAAAGTTTGTGCTATAATCTTTTATTAAGCAAGCAAAAACTGACAACTGTACAGTATGCTTTATGATAATTGAGGGAGGATTTTTACATATGCTGAACCAGGTTTCTTTATTCACCGAAAACAACGAGGGTGGGTTGTTCAAAATCACTACCATTCTCGCTAAAGCCAATATCAATATTTACACTATGCTGGCTAACGACAGTGCGGAATTCGGCATCGTGCGCCTAATTGTGGACAAGGCAGAAACTGCTATCGAGGTGCTGAAGGCAGAAGGCTACCAATGCCGTCAGGACAAGGTTATTGCCGTAGAGATGAACGATACTCCGGGTTATCTGGACGGAATTCTTTCCGCTATCCACGGTGCCAACATCGACATTTCTTACCTTTACATTTCCTTTAACCGCGACAATGTTAAACCAGTAGTAGTTTTCAAAACCAACGAGCCGGAAACTGCCACCTTCCTCATCGGTCGTGGCTACAAGCTGCTGGAAACATTTTAATAGCTAAGTAAATTTAGAGGCCGCCCGCTGAAGCAGGCGGTCTTTTTTGCATGCAAAAAAGCTGCCGCAACCTTCGCTGCAGCAGCTCATACTTATCAGTTTACAATTCTTCCGCCAGGTCAAGCAACAGTCTTTCCGTTTTTTCCCAGCCCAGGCAGGGGTCGGTAATAGATTTGCCATAGACGCCGTCATGCACGCCCTGAGCACCATCCTCGATATAGCTTTCAATCATCAGGCCCTTGACGATTCTGTTGATGTCCGCGTTCAGCTTACGGGAATGCACGATATCCTTGGCAATGCGGATTTGCTCCAGATATTTTTTGCCGGAGTTGGCGTGGTTGGTATCCACAATAATTGCCGGATTCTGCAGCTGACGTTCTGCGTACATATCAATAACGATTTTCAGCACCTCATAATGGTAGTTGGGGAAGCTGTTGCCGATGGGGTCAACATAACCGCGCAAAATAGAATGCGCCAGCGGGTTGCCCTTGGTGCGTACCTCCCAGCCACGGAACAGGAACTCCTGCTCATGCTGCGCCGCCGCCACGCTGTTGAGCATAACGGACAAATCGCCGCTGGTAGGATTCTTCATGCCAACGGGAATGCCTACGCCGCTGGCAATCATACGGTGCAGCTGGTCCTCGCTGGAGCGCGCGCCGACTGCGGCATAGCTCAGCAAATCGGACAGATAGCGGAAAACCTCAGGATAGAGAATTTCCTCTGCACCGGTCAGACCTGTTTCTTCTACCACGCGCACGTTCATTTTGCGGATGGCGATAATACCGCCCAGCATATCCTCCTCACCCTCGGGAGAAGGCTGGTGCAGCATACCCTTATAGCCTACGCCGATAGTACGCGGCTTGTTGGTGTACAGACGCGGTACGATAAAAATTTTATCCTGCACCTTTTCCTGCAGCCTGGCCAGACGATAAACATAGTCCAACACAGCGTCCTCGTTATCGCTGGAGCAAGGACCGATAACCAGCAAAAAGCGGTCATCCTTGCCTGTAAAAATATTCTTTATAGCCTCGTCACGCTGCAGCTTCAGCAGCTTAGAAGCCTTACTTACCGGATAATCCTCCATTAAGGCCTGCGGCGAAGGCAGCACCTTGATAAATTCCATCTGCATGCTCATAAACAATTACTCCCATTAATCAATTTGCTGACACCGGCAGATTTTTTGCAACATTCTACCGGTATTAGCAGTGTTAAATTTCCTATATTGTAACACAAACTCTGTTTTTATACAATCATTTATCACTTTAAATTACACTTACAGGGTCAACATTAAAGTAAAGATTAGGCTTTTCCTTAAACTCGCTGTTCAGCAGCGCTTCCTTTGTTTCCCTCAAATCCTGCGCCTTCAACAGCACATTGAAGCGATACAGGTCATAGGCCTTCGCCACCAGCGAGGGAAACGGTCCTGCAATCAGCAAATTCTCCAGCTTACCCTGCAGCTTCAAGCTCTGCAGATAAAAGACAACCTGCTGCGCCAGCGCCAGGCCTGCACCCTCATCCTTATCCACCACCTGCAGCTTGAGCATCTGGGCGAACGGCGGATAAAAATAATTTTGGCGCTCCTGCAGCTCGCGCTTGGCAAAGGTGTCGTAATCCTGCGTCACCGCCAGCTGCAGAATCGGGTTATCCGGATCATAGGTTTGGAAGATTACATGTCCCGGCCTGTCACCGCGTCCCGCACGCCCCGCTGCCTGCGTCAGCAACGAAAAGGCGCGTTCCGACGCTCTGTAATCCGGCAGATGCAGTGCGCTGTCCGCCGCCAGTACTCCCACCAGCGTTACATTGGGAATATCATGTCCCTTTGCCACCATCTGCGTGCCTATCAAAACATTGGCCACGCCACCTGCAAAACGCCGCAAGATATCGGCATGCGCAAACTTCGCCACAGTCGAATCCTGATCCATACGCAAAACCCGCACCTCCGGCAGCTGCTGCAGCTGTTCTTCCGCCTTCTGCGTACCACTGCCGAAATATTTGATGCGGCGGCTGTGACAGTTCGGGCATTCCTGCGGCAGCGGCATCGTGTTACCGCAGTAATGGCAGCGCAAATCCTCGTTCTTCTTATGGTAAACCATTGCTACGGCGCAATGCGGACAGGTAATCGTCTGGCCGCAGTCACGGCACATCACAAAGGTAGAATAGCCGCGGCGGTTCAAGAGGACAATCGCCTGCTCCCCCGCCGCCGCCGTCATCACCAGCGCCTGCTGCAGCGCGCGCGACAGCACGCTGAAATTGCGCGCCTCCAGCTCCTTACGCATATCCACGATTTCAACCTTAGGCAAAGCGGCGCCGTTCGGACGTGACGTAAGATGCAAATGTGTACACTCTCCCTGCAGTGCCTTATAATACGTGCATAAATCCGGCGTAGCACTGCCAAGCACCAAAGCTGCGCCGGTCAGGCGGCAGCGGGTGCGGGCAACATCACGCGCATTGTAATGCGGACGATGGTCCTCCTCCTTATAGCTGCCTTCGTGCTCCTCGTCGACAATCACCAGGCCCAGCTTTTCAAACGGAGCGAACACGGCACTGCGCACCCCGATCAGCACCATTGCCTTGCCTGTGCGCATGCGGTACCACACATCGCCTCTTTCGTTTTGTGAAAGCTTACTGTGCGCCACAGCAATTTCGCTGCCGAACCACGCCTGAAAGCGTTTCACCAGCTGTGCTGTGAGCGCAATTTCCGGCACCAGCATCAGCACCTGCCAGCCTTCATCCACAGCATGAGCCGCCGCGCGCAGATAAACCTCCGTCTTGCCGCTGCCGGTAATTCCCTGCAGCAAAAACGACTGCGCACGCTGCGCATCTATCGCCTGATTAATCTTTGCCGCAGCATCCTGCTGCTCCTCCGTCAGCTGCAGGCTTTCGCCACGCTCCTGCACCGTATTGTAGCTGTTGCGCAGCACACGCTTCTGCACTGCGTCCGCCAAACCGTTTTGCGCTAATGCGCGCGCCACAGCGGAGCTAACACCCTGCTGCGCCAGCTCGCTTACGCTAAGCGCTCCCGCAGCCTGCGCCAGCACGCCCAACGCAGCATGCTGCCCCTTGGCGCGTTTGGCAAGTGTTCCTTCAGCCAACGCCTGCCTTCCTGCTACATTGATGCGATAAGCCAAAACAGTTTTTTCCTGCAAGCGCTCATTATAAACATAATAAAGCAAACATCCCTGCGCATCACGCACGGCACGCCGCTTAATGCTCGATTTTCCCGGCACAAAAAGACGCATCGCCTCTGCCAGCGAGCACATATAATAATCTGCCATCCATTTTGCAGTAGCCAGCATTTCCTTATCAAACCAGGGAGTATCACCCAAGGCTGCCTCTACAGGCTTAAGCTTGCCGCGCAGCACGGCGTCAGCAGGCAATGGCACACGCTCCACCACAAAGCCTTCCACCTTCTGGCCGCTGAAGGGAACAACTACACGCCAGCCGCTGTCTATAAACTGCAGCGCTTCCGGCACACTGTATGTAAACTGACGAAATAGATTTTTTACCGGTAAATTTATCGCAACATTAACAGCAAACATGGCCAACCTCCTGCAAACATACTTGTAGCTTATTATAACATAAATCAAAGAGAAGATAAAACGTCAAAGCCTCCACAAACGCAAGCATAAGAAAATTCAAACCATACTCAAAAGCGCAAAACAGCGCCCCGATAGCCATCGGGACGCTGCGAAAAATTCATATTTATTTATCTGGCAACAGAAAGCTGCTGCTGCATCAGCGGAATCATTTCCTCGATAGTTTCATATGCCAGCTCATGATTTACATACTGCGGCTGAACGCACTGCAGAATCTGCTTAGCTGCCGTGGTAGTAAAGGGCTTATGCTGATCAATCGCCGCAATATGACGCCAAATAAGCTCTGTATCACAATTAGCCGGCACCTTGCGTTCAAAGCTGCGCAAATACTTGCCGGAAAGCGAGCAGGAAAGATGCACACCCTTAATCAGCTCAGCATAAGGACCAAGCTTGTCCACCGTGCGGCAAATATAATCCGCAGCCTCTGCCTCTGTGCGCAGACGCGGATTTGTATTCATCAGGTGACCGGTATCAAGCATAATGCCGACGTTTTTGCGCTCAATGCGCTCAAAGAAAAACTTCACCTTGCGCGCATCCGTCAGGCGCAGACCGGGCCACCACAAATTTTCAAACAGCACCGTAACGTTGGCAGGAATCTCATCCGCCACGGCATTAAAAACATCTGCCGAAGCAGCCAATACCTCACGGTCATCGTAACGGAAATCAAAGGTAAAGATCGTTTCGGTATCAGCCTCCGCCACATGCCACACCAGATATTCAGGCTTCTGCGAAATTGCGGCGCAAATATTACGGCGGATAACAGCCAGCCATTCATCACAGCTCATAGCCGTTTTAAAATATGTCTGGCGTTCATGGATACTGCGGAACTGCTGCTGCAGGCGTTTAGCCTTTCTCAGCCAGAAATCCATCCAGTACGGCCAATAACTCAAATGCGCGCCAAAGGTTAAATCCTTGTAATCAGGAAAAGCTCCCGGCTCTCTGTAAACAAACTGTTCAATACCGTCGACCCCCAGCTGCTGTACTAAATCAGCCAAGGTCATTCCTTTGCGCTTCAGCTCATCTTCATACCAATCAATAGGACAATAATTAATCAGATGCTTCGTCATTTCTCACCCTTCTTTGCTTCTTACTGCATGCTTTCAGTGACTGCCTTGCTTTAATATGCATGCTATCGGCAAATAGCTTACAACCTTGGTTTTCATAAAAAAACTGCGGCGACAACGCTGCAGTCTTAATACAAGTCCGGCAAGCAGCACTACTCAAATACAAAAGATGGTTACACAACCATCCTTCCTTTCACCTGTACATCGCAAGCTCGCGGAAAATCCTTCGGGCATAGGCACTCTGACTAAGTTCATTGCCAGACAGCATCTTGTGAGGATATACGCTGCCAGGCTCACATTACAGTTGCGGTACAGTACCAGACTCGCACTGGTTTTCCTTCTGCTCAAAGCATATTAAGTTTTTATTGCCTCGCTTTCTTTATCTGATGAAAGCTGTGTAATAGTAACATCTACTATTTATAGTATAATTAGTATATCATCAATCAAAAATTTTGGCAAGAGAGATATGAAATTTTTTCCGCATCCATACTACAGAATAATAAACTCCCGAAAGTACGATGCTTTCGGGAGTTTGCATTTGAATATGCGCCATGACGCAGACAGGGCTTTAGCGACAGACTGTAATAGGAACGAGGGCGGGCAGCCCATTACTGCACGCAAACTCATCCGCCTGCACGCGGAACACGTCCGCCAGCAGCTTGGACGTAACAATTTCTTTAGGATCACCGCTGACTACCAGGCGTCCCGCCTTGATAACGGCAACATAATCAGCGTACTGAATGGCATGGTTCAAATCATGAATAACCATAACAACAGTAAGTCCCAGCTCTTTGTTGAGCTTATCAAGCAGCTGCATAACCTCCAGCTGGTGACAGATATCAAGATAGGTTGTAGGCTCATCTAGCAGCAGCACCTGCGGTCTTTGCGCCAGCGCCATCGCTATCCAGGCGCGCTGACGCTCGCCGCCGCTCAGCGTGTGCAGAAGACGATGGCTCATCGACGTCATATTGGTCTGCTCCAAGGCCCAGGCAACGTGCTGCGCATCGTCCTTATCACCGCGGCCCAAAAAGCTGCGATGCGGAAAGCGTCCCATTTCAACCAAATCCTGCACCGTCAAGTCGGTAGGCGCAACCGGTGACTGCGTCAAAATTGCCAGACAGCGGGCAAATTCGCGGTGCGACAGGCTATGAATATCCTTACCCAGGAAGCTGATGCTGCCTTTAGCACAAGGCAAGATGCGGGCAATCGCCTTCAGCGTTGTACTCTTGCCGCAGCCGTTGGGGCCGATAATAGCGGTAATCTTACCCTCAGGAATTGCCAGCGACAAATCATGGATGATTGTTTTTTTGTTAATTGCTATATCAATATGCGTTGCCTCTAAAACAGCTTTAAAGGGCGCTGCATTATTTTGTGTCATCAGATTTCCCTCCTTAACAGGAATAAGAAGAAGGGCGCGCCCAAAAAGGCCATAATAATACCAACAGGCAGTTCAATCGGCGCAAAAATTACACGCGCAAAGGTATCACTGAGCGTAACAATGGCAATGCCCAAAAGTGCGGAAGCAGGCAGCAGAAAGCGATAGTCGCTGCCTATCAGCAGTCGCGCCGCATGCGGCACCACAAGGCCGACAAAGCCCAGCAGGCCGACAACGCTGACAGCGCTGGCTGCGAGCAAAGCTGCAATAGCCGTAAGGATAATGCGTGTTACCTCAACATTGACACCAAGACCGCGCGCCATCTCATCACCCAGCTGCAGGATGTTCAGATAAGCGGCACTGGCAAGCGCCAGAATCAGGCCGATAACAGCATACGGCAGAATAATATTTACATGCGGCCAGCTGCGTGCGGCAAGACCGCCTACCATCCACATTAAAGCGCCATGCACTCTGTCACTGTAAAAAATCATCAGGCCGCTGATACCTGCACCCAAAAAGGCAGATACCGCAACACCGGCCAGAATAATACGCACCGGCTTAATGCCGTTTTTCCACGCCAGAATATAAATGCAGACAGCAGCCAGCATCGCACCAATGAAGGCGACAGGCGTAATCAGATATTCCATCGCCGGGAACAAAATCATGATTACAACACCTGCCAGTCCTGCGCCGGAGCTGATGCCGATGATATGCGGGTCTGCCAGCGGATTACGCATAATCGCCTGCAAAATTGCACCGGAAAGCGACAGGTTAATGCCTACCAAGGCACCGACGATGGTACGCGGCATACGGATGTTCCAGATAATCTGACTGCGCGGATCATTACCGGGATTAAGCAGAATATCGGTAATCTCCTTGATGCTGATAATGCTGGAGCCTTTTGTTAAGCTCAAAAAGCTGCCCAATACTGCCAAGAACAAAAATATCACAAGAATAGTAATACGCCATTTGGTACGGCCGATACCGAAATGCTCCGTCTGCTCTGCAGACTGCTTATTTTCCATTAGTAAAGACCTCCGGATAAACCTGCTGTGCCATAAACTTTACAGCCTCAGGATAGCGCAGGCCGGGGTTAATCAAAAACAGCTTTTCCGGCAGCACATATACTCTGCCTGCTTTTACAGCCGGCAGACTGTTCCATGCGGGGTTATTTTTAAAGTCGGTGCGCAGACGGTTTTCAATTTCCTCAGGCTTACCCATAGAGGTAATAAAGATAATTTCCGGATTCTGCTCTACCAGTGTTTCCATGCTGTAAGGAGTTTTATTGGATTTTCCCTTGAGCGCTGCAGCAGCAACGTTTTCAAAGCCCAGGATATCGCTTACACAGCCGGCAATGCTGTGCGAGCCTTCTACCGTAACGGCGCTGGCTGTTGCATGCATAATTACGATGCGTTTCTTTTCCTTAGGCAGCTTGCTGGTAACAGCGGCAACCTGTTTATCAAGCAGCTCATTTTCCTTTTGGGCCTTATCCTGCGTACCATAAATATCGCCCAAGGTTTTGATGGCACCCTTAACATCATTAAAGGTTTGGGTATCAAACTCCACTACGTTGATTTTGTTGGATTGCAGCATGGGAATAAATTTATCATGCTGATTTTTGCTGGCCAGAACCAGATCAGGCTTCAGGCCCACAAGCGCTTCCATATTAATATTGTAGACCATGCCTACCTCCGGCACAGACTTCATAGATTCGGGAATCTTGCCTACCTTAGAGCTGGCGCGACCGACTACGGTGCCGCCGACAGCCTCAATCATACTCAAATATGAAGGGCTGAGGCTTACAACTCTTTCAGGCTTTTTGGCAAGCGAAACCTGTCTGCCAGCAGCATCGGTAAGCTGCAGATAAGCCTTGTCACCGCCAGTCTGCATTCCTACACCGCCGCAACCGGCAGCAACCAGCATAGCCGCACATAATAGACCACAAGCAATTTTTTTCAAGAACATGTTAATCACCTCATACTCATCTTATATTACCCAAGCCCAAGGCTTTGGCAATATATATAACTCTCTGATAAAAAAAGCTTAATAATATTGCCCTCATAATAGCACAAATCAGAAGTGTAGTCAATGAAAGTTGCTAAGAAGCGCTCATAATAGTATAATAAAATAATAAGCTTGTTATAACAAAGGAGTAGAAATATTATGGAAATCAATGCAATGATTAACCGCATAAATGCATTAGCCAAAAAGAAGAAAACCTCCGGCCTGACGCCGGAAGAATTGGCAGAACAAAATGAGCTGTACAAGGAATATCTGGCAAACATCCGCAGCCAACTGAAGGCACAGCTCGATAACATCGAGGTAGTCGACGAGCTGCCGGATAAAAAACAGCTGCACTGATGGCTGCTATCCTATCGCCATCCATGCTGGCTTACGAGGACGATTTTCTGCTGATTATCGATAAGCCTGCAGGCATGCTGGTGCACCCCACTGTCAGTGAGCGAGGCACAACGCTCTACGATTACGTAAAGGCGTATTATGAAGCCAACGGCATTAATGCCGGTATACATCCCGTGTCGCGTCTGGACCGCAATACCTCCGGACTGGTTATTTTCGCCAAAGAGCCTGTTGTTCAGCACTGGCTGAGCCAGCAGCAGGTTGAAAAGGAATATCTGGCACTGGCCTGCGGATGCTTTGACTGCAGCGAAGGTATTATCGAAGCGCCTATCGCCCGCAAGGAGGGCAGTATTATCGAACGCTGCGTTGATTACGAACGCGGCAAATACGCCAAAACAGCCTATGAGGTTTTGGCAGCCTACAGTAATCATACGCTGCTCAAGGTCCGTCTTTTCACCGGACGCACGCACCAGATACGCGTACACCTTGCTTCCATCGGCCATCCGCTGGTGAACGATAATCTTTACGGCACTCCCGGCCCTCAGGCACGCCATGCGCTGCATGCCTATCGTCTGGCCTTTAAGCATCCGGTAAGCGATGTATTTTTAGAAATTACCCGTTCTTTGCCGGAGGATTTACAGAAACTTCTGTACTAAATAAGCAGACCATGATATAATTAGCGTATACTAATGTAAAGACAGAGTAGCTGTAAGGCTACCCTGAATAAGGAGGAATAGACAAATGCCCTTAGTTACATCTACTGAAATGTTCAAAAAAGCTTACGAAGGCCACTATGCTGTTGGTGCCTTCAACGTCAACAACATGGAAATCATCCAAGGTATCGTTGCTGCAGCACAACAGGAAAAATCTCCGCTGATTCTGCAGGTAAGTGCCGGCGCCCGCAAATACGCTAACCACATCTACCTGATGAAGCTGGTTGAAGCAGCAATCGAAGACACCGGTCTGCCTATCTGCCTGCATCTGGACCACGGCGAAGATTTTGACATCTGCAAAGCCTGCGTCGACGGCGGCTTCACCTCCGTTATGATTGACGGCAGCAAGCATCCTTTTGAAGAAAATATCGAAATGACTCGTCGTGTTGTTGAATATGCACACGAAAGAGGCGTTGTAGTTGAGGCAGAGCTTGGCCGCCTAGCAGGCGTTGAAGACGCTGTTAAGGTTAACACCAAGGACGCTACCTACACCGATCCCGATCAGGCTGTAGAATTCGTTGAACGCACCGGCTGCGACAGCTTGGCTATCGCTATCGGCACCAGTCATGGCGCTTACAAATTCAAAGGCAAACCGGAACTGGACTTCGCACGTCTGGAAAAAATCACCAACTTGCTGCCCGGTTATCCTCTGGTTCTGCACGGTGCTTCCACCGTTATTCCGTCCTTTGTTGAAGAATGCAACAAGTACGGCGGCAAGCTGGACGGCGCTCAAGGCGTACCTGAAGACATGCTGCTGCAAGCAGGCAAATTCGGTGTTTGCAAAATCAACATCGATACCGACCTGCGTCTGGCAATGACCGCTTCCATCCGTAAGCACCTGGTAGAAAACCCCGGCGACTTCGATCCTCGCCAATACCTGAAACCCGCACGTCAGGCTATCCAGGACATGGTAGCTCACAAAATGCGTGACGTACTCAACAGCAGCAACAGACTGTAAGCTATAACGATTTAAAAACTAAAATGCACCATTCCCTACTGTCAAGGAATGGTGCATTTTTTTATTTATGCAAAGCGTATATCATTTTTTCTTACAAATCCTTCAGGATATCGTCCATATATTTATGCAGCTTTTCCAGCTTCTTGCGTACCATAACCGCCTTATCCGGGTTACGCGCCACAATCTGTTCGATTTTGCTGCGCTGCAGCAGATAATCGTGTTCCATACCACGCATGTAAGCACGCAGGTCGATAGCAGCAGGCTCAACCTGAACAATTTCGGATTCATGCATCTGCCACTCGGTACCATGGATTTCAGCGCAGTCACCAAAGTGCGGGATGTAGGTTGCCGTGCCCAGATTGCGTCCCAAAGAATCTGCCAGCTCCATAGCTGCATCAAGCTCGCCGTGCGTAACGAAAAAGGCCTTGGGCACCTCCTTCATGCTGCTATACCAGGCTAACAGCTGCTGCTTGTCCGCATGGGCGGAAAAGCCCTTCATATTGTAAATTTTGGCGTTGACTCTGATATCCTCGCCCATAATCTTAATGCGCTTAATACCTTCTATCAGCCTGCGTCCGATAGTGCCCTCCGCCTGATAGCCGGCAAATACTATGCTGCTGTCCTCACGCCACAGATTATGCTTCAGGTGATGCAGAATACGACCGGCATCTGCCATACCGCTGGCCGAAATAACAATCTTGCTGCCCGGAATTTCGTTAATCGCCATGGATTCCTGCACCGTGGCAGTAAAGCGCAAATTATGCATAGATACCAGCCTGCGTCCCTGCATTGCGTAAAGCGCCCGCGCTTCCTCATCATATTCCTCGGGATTCGTCATAGTAATCTGCGTAGCTCTGTTGGCCATAGGACTATCTACATAAATCGGAATCTCAGGAATTTTGCCTTCCGCCTGCAGCTTTTGGAAATAGTACAGCAGTACCTGCGTACGCCCTACAGCAAACGCAGGAATAATAACGTTACCGCCACGCTCGACAGTATCGTTGATAATATTCGCCAGCTCACCTTCCTTATCATAGGCTTCATGGATGCGGTTGCCATAGGTAGATTCTGTAATAATAAAATCCGCACCGCCTGCTGCCGCCGGGTCTTCAATAATCGGCTGATTCGGCTGACCGATATCGCCGGTAAAAATCAAGCGCGTCTTTTTATCGCCTTCGTTAACAGACATTTCTACGAAAGCAGAGCCAAGAATGTGTCCCGCAACGCGGAAGGTGACGGTAACACCGGGAACTACATTAAACGCTTCGCCGAAGCTGCGCAGCTTGAACAAATGCAAGGCTCTGGCAGCATCATCAACCGTAAACAGCGGCTCAACAATCTTTTTGCCGGCACGCATGCCTTTGCGGTTGGCGTATTCTGCCTCACCCTCCTGAATGTGCGCGCTGTCCGGCAGCAAAATCGAGCACAGCTCCTCTGTCGATTTAGTGCAATATATGGGGCCGCGGAAGCCTTCCTTGACCAGCTTCGGCAACAGACCGCTGTGGTCAACATGGGCGTGCGTCAGTACAACAGCCTCAATCTCTCCCGGATGAAACAAAAAATCCTTTTCATTCAGCGCTTTTATCAGCTTGGAGCCTTGGAACATGCCGCAGTCTACCAAAAACTTATGTCCGCCTACCTCCAGCAGATAACAGGAACCGGTAACGGTGCGCGTTGCACCTAAAAAAGTTATTTTCATCGCAAAGCCTCCATTCTACAAGTAGTATTTTCAGTTATATTTTATAATTCTACAAAACAAAGGTAAAATCCTTTTTATGGCGGAAATTAGTGGGGCAATAAAAAAGCACGCTGACGTGCTTGATTAATAAAAATAATATTTTTCTTTAACGTATCTGATAGCATCAGCGTAATTCAGTTCCTGCACCTCGCTCAACCGTTCATTCTGATCGCTGACGATTTGCAGAACAAGCTTTGCTTGTTCACTATCTTGTAGTATTCGCATTACTTCAATTGCGATTTCATTACAATTATTTTTCGCCATTGAGCACCTCCGGATAGAATTCTTCTAAAAACGCCTGGCAAGCTTCGGCCTCTGTATTAAAATGCTTTACATGATGATAAATCCCGCGTTCGAAAGTTCCGATTTCCCATGTTTTGTTTTTAAAACTTATATAGCATACTGTATCAAAATAAAAATTTTCATCAGGGTAAATGCTGTAATAATCTTTATCAGCTCTTATTTGTTCCAAAAAGGTTTTTAATTCTTGTGTATTATTTATGCTAGCATTCATCTAAATCGCCCCTATCTAAAAGCTCTTGCAAACTATTAGTAAACCTAAGCTGAACTTCTCCACCTTTTTGTGCAAACCAAGGAGCAACTATACTTTTATAGCATGTTACATCATTTTTTAATACAAAAGTGTGTAGTTCATTCTTTTCTCTGGTATTTTTCGGTAATGCGCGTTCTTCTAATGACGTTTTAGCCGGAGAAACAAAGACGCCTCTATTAGGTCCATATCTGCTAATGACGGTTCCCTTAGGCAACACAGTTTTTTCTTCTTTACCTATAGCACCATTGTTAGGCGGATATATTGGTTTTCCATCATCAGCATAAAATCTATCTTCGCCTTTCTTGCCCTTAGTATACGTCATGCCGTACTTTTTCGCAATAGATTCTATAAATTCATCTGTAGGCGGCACTAGGTTTTCTGCCATCAGTTCTTCGTTGGATTTCTTCCCTGCATGAAGCTGAAGCTTAATACCACTCAGCCTACTTTTCATTTTCCGCAGCCCAGCATATCCACGCATATACTTGCGCCAGTCTTCACCATCTTCCCACGCCTTCAAGCCTTTACGCCCCAGCACCTGCACCCTGCGTGACTCCGGCAAGCTATTCAGCCATTTGTCGCCAGCTTCCTGCACCTGATCGCGTTGCTGCTGCATATCAACTTCGCCTTCAATGACTTCCACGTACCGGCATAAGCAATGCGGGTGTACCGGCAAAGGCGGCAGCTTATCCTTGGGATATATGCCTGCACCCAAGCCATACATATCAGCTTTGGCGTACATATCGCAGATTAAGTGAGTGCTTTTACATTAATATCTTTTAATCGGAAAGAGTACGCCCATAAAGCTCCATTTCCTGTTTGGCAATACTTTCGCGAAGTTCCTCTAAAGTTAAATTCATAATGTATTTTGATCATTGCTTTGACGTTGGTTACTCTGTTGATTGCGGTTTCAAGCAATTATCCTGCGGTGCTTCTTAGCCTCGTTGTTGAGAGTGTTGATTTCGCCTTTGATAGCAGCGATGAGGTCAGCACCGTTCTCAACTTTTTCCAGTGCTTCGTAAACCTGTTTCATTTCCATTGTTCTGATACCTCCATATCATGGGCCTCCGTCCTATATTGTGCCCTCTCTTGGGCAATAAAAAAGCACGCTGTTACACGTGCTTAATTAACGATGTTATTTTAAATGTTAGCTATTGCCAATCCCATTTTTACTAGAGTAGCTGTAAGGCTAGCCAACTCCTTAATTGTTTCTTTTGCCTTTTTCATGTAGTCATTTTCCTGCAGATATTCAATTCCCTCTGGCGTAATATTGAAATAGTCATCATCAAACCTAAGAGTATATCCACCCTTGTAATATTCGCAAGCAACACCTTCAATGTAGTTGCTTTCTGCCAGATGTCTAACAATATACACCCAGTAATTTTCTGGAATTCCCAACGTTTTATGATTCATAAGTTCTACATCTACAGGCTTACCATCTTTGATACATTTATACATATATGTCAGAATTATGCATACTATAACATTATAATCATTTTTTGCCATCTAATCCCTCCGGGTAATATCTTTCCAAAAACGCCTGACATGCTTCTGCTTCAGTGTTGAATTGCTTTACGTCATGATATACGCATCTATCTTCTGTTCCTATTTCCCACCTATCAGCTTTTTTTCTAATAAAAATCACCGTTTCCGACAGAAAATTCTCATCCGGATAAATACTGTAGTAGTCCTTATCAATTCCAGATTTTTCCATTATAGATTTCACATCATTAACGCAACTAACTTGATATTTCAACTAAAAAACCCTCTTTCAATAGTTCGTCAATAGATTTAAACAATCTATATTGAGTTCCATTTCCCTTCTGGTTAAACCAAGGGGCAACGCGACTCTCATAACAAGGTAATTCTTTTACCACTTTAAATTTATGTAAATCATTTTTAGCTCTTGCACCTTTATCTAAAGCTCTTGCTTCAAGCGCAGTTCCTTCTGGAGATGTGTAATAACCATAATTCCCGCCAAATCTATCTATGATAGTATTTACCTTCAAAATCACTTTTTGTTCTTTGCCAACAGCACCATTATTCGGTGGATAGATTGCCTTGCCATTGTCAGCATAAAATCTATCTTCGCCTTGCTTACCCTTAGTATACGTCATGCCGTACTTTTTCGCAATAGATTCTATAAACTCATCTGTAGGCGGCACTAGGTTTTCTGCCATCAGTTCTTCGTTTGATTTCTTGCCTGCATGAAGCTGATTCTTAATACCACTCAGCCTGCTCTCCGCTTCCCGCAGCCCAGCATATCCACGCATATACTTGCGCCAATCCTTGCCGTCTTCCCACGCCTTCAAGCCTTTACGCCCCAGCACCTGCGCCCTGCGTGACTCCGGCAAGCTATTCAGCCATTTGTCGCCAGCTTCCTGCACCTGATCGCGTTGCTGCTGCATATCAACTTCGCCTTCAATGACTTCCACGTACCGGCATAAGCAATGCGGGTGTACCGGCAAAGGCGGCAGCTTATCCTTGGGATATATGCCTGCACCTAAGCCATACATATCAGCTTTGGCGTACATATCGCAGATTAAGTGAGTGCTTTTACATTAATATCTTTTAATCGGAAAGAGTACGCCCATAAAGCTCCATTTCCTGTTTGGCAATACTTTCACGAAGTTCCTCCAAAGTTAAATTCTTAATGTATTTTAATCATTGCTTTGCCGTTGGTTACTCTGTTGATAGCGTTTTTAAGCAATTATCCTGCGGCGCTTCTTAGCCTCGTTGTTGAGAGTGTTAATTTCGCTCTTGATAGCAGCGATGAGGTCAGCACCGTTCTCAACTTTTTCCAGTGCTTCGTAAACCTGTTTCATTTCCATTTCTGATACCTCCATATTATGGGCCTCCGCCCTATATTGTGCCCTCTCCTGGGCAATAAAAAAGCACTCACAAAATGTAAGTGCCTTAATAGCTTAAATTATTAAACATTCTTGGGAAAATCATACATCCCATCGAAATCCTCATATATTCTTGTCAAAAAATCCCTGCTTGCGTCATCCTCGTTTGTATATCGCTTAACTTCAAAGGGCTCATATCTATCTACAAAATAAACCTCATAAACACCATTCTTTAAGGTTTCCACAACACCATCACTAACTTTCCATGGATTTTCTTCTGGTATGCCGCAATGGCACATATTGAATTTTGCTTTTTCCAGTATTTCTTTTACTTCAGCAAATGTCATTGTTTCATAACCTCCAAATACCCTTCTTTTAGAAGTTGTTTAGTCCCTAACGGGAGCTTGTATTGAGTCTCGCCACCTGGCTCACCAAACCAAGCAGCTGCTACCCCGCTCAAGACGTCCTTTATATCCTTTTTTATAACAAAAACACTATATTCCTCTATTTTTGTAGTTCTAGGCAGCGCCCTTGCTTCAAAGCTAACATTTTTAGGACTTACATAACCGCCGTACACCGGGCTATATCTATCCACTAGTATCTCTCCTGCTTTTAATGTTATTTTCTTGGGTTCTCCAACAAAGCCATCATTAAGCGGATAAATAGGAACGTCATCATCAGAATAAAATCTATCCTCGCCTTTCTTACCCTTAGTATACGTCATACCATACTTTTTCGCAATAGATTCTATAAATTCATCTGTAAGCGGCACTAGGTTTTCTGCCATCAGTTCTTCGTTTGATTTCTTGCCTGCATGAAGCTGAAGCTTAATACCCCGCAGCCTGCTCTCCACTTCCCGCAGTCCAGCATAACCACGCATATACTTGTGCCAATCTTCACCATCTTCCCACGCCTTCAAGCCTTTACACCACAACACCTGCGCCCTCTCCTAGGCATATAAAGCAATTTAGGAATATATAATTTCTAACCTTATATCACTACACCTTGCAGAATACCAAATACACATTCACGATACACCAATTCCAACATTTGACACGACACAATACAAAGAGTTATAATGGTACTATAATATATAAACATTTTTTCGTAACTTAAAACATGGATATTGATATATTTTCTAAAGGAAGGCTGACGATGGGTATGGAAGTGCTGAAGAAATAAAAAAACCACCAGCGCAAGGCTAAACGGCTGGGAAACCATGATAAATTGTCACAAGTTGAAATTAGGAAAGGAGTTTTACTAATGACTAATATAGTTACTTTTAAAGATGAGCAATTAGAACTAGAAGTTAATATTTCACCTGAAGAAGATACCGTATGGTTATCTTTAGACCAACTCTCAAACCTATTTAACAAAAATAAATCAACCATATCCAGACACATAAAAAATATCTTTTCTGAAGGAGAACTAGAACGCCATTCAGTTGTTGCAAATTTTGCAACAACTGCTTCTGATAACAAAACATATAGAGTAGACTACTATAACCTTGATGTCATTATCTCCGTTGGCTACCGTGTAAAATCTCCTCGCGGTGTTCTTTTCCGCAAGTGGGCAACCAATATCCTTAAGCAATATTTAACAGCAGGATTTGCAATTAATGAAAAACGGTTAGCTGTGTTGAATAAAACAGTGCAAATACAGTCTAATATTATAGGTGGACTTGTTGGTATTGATGCAGAAGATGTTTTGAAAGTGGTTCAGGAGTATTCACGTTCTTTAGAACTGCTTGATGCCTATGATCATCAATGTGTTGCTATACCTGAAGGGTCTAAATGCTCTTATATGCTTAAGTATGACGAATGCATAAAGCTTATAAAAAGTATGGAATTTAGCCAGACATCTGATGTGTTTGGCGTGGAAAAAGAACCTGGCAAATTAGAAGGTATTTTATCCGCTATCCATCAAAGTGCCTTTGGTCAAGATGCATATCCATCACTAGAAGAAAAAGCAGCCAATCTGCTCTACTTCTTAGTTAAGGATCATCCGTTTAATGATGGCTGCAAGCGTATCGCAGCAGCTCTGTTCTTATATTTTCTCAACCAGAATAACGCACTATATAACGATGGTAATAAAATTATCAGCGACAGTGCTCTTGTTGCCATCACCCTTATGATTGCAGAATCTCGCCCAGAAGAAAAAGAAATTATGATTCAGGTTATTATAAATTTCCTGCATTGGCAATGAAGCTGACTAAACCACAACACAAAGCGGCAGAATACACGGAGAGCTAAAGATAATAAAAAAGATACTAGCGCAAGGCTGACAGCACAGCCTGAAGTTAACTTAAAATACGATATTCTTCACACCTTCCGTGTATATATTAAAAATATTCTTTTGTAAGCTTATGCGAAAAAAGCAAAGCCTGCAATTTCATCAAACGAAATTGCAGGCTTTTTCTAATGCATTCTAAATAACACTAAATAGGCAGTTTGAGCAAATATTAGACAAAGCAGTATTTCACCCATTTTTTTCGCCCATCAACCCTTTAGCCAATACCCAAAAGCACACTGTTATACATGCTTGATTAACGATGTTAAAAATTACTGTAATATATGATTTCTAACTTTGCAATCACTAAAAATCAGATTTTGAGTTAAGAATTCAAAATCTGCTTAATCAATCATGTAATTTTTACAAGGTCACTTTCCTTTTCCCTTTCTTCTTTCAAAGTAAGGTTTGCATGCCTTGGTAAATCGTTTTGCTTCTTCTCGCAACTCCCTATTTTCGTCCGGCGAGCCTCCATCTAAACCCGTAGGAAAAGTGTCTCGGTATGGGTCGTATTTTTCGAAAATCTCCATTCGTCTGCGAAGATGTTCTGCGACTAGCTGTCTAGCTTCCGCATCCGCCAACTTAGCTACATATGCAGCATCCTCAGCCTTTTGCCTTTCCCTATCCTCTTTTGTAATCATTCGATATTCTCCTATAAATTTACTTATATTTTCCGCCCCCAGTATTAGGGAACACATCTATGAAGATAATTGATAAAGCAAAATCATATTGCTTTAAATCTAAACGCATTTTGGTGCATTTTCATCTATTTCCCCATGTTCCTTTTCATAATGAGATAAAATATCTACTAATTCACGAATTCTAGGAGTCATTTTTATCTGCATTTATTATCCCTCCTGCCAATTTCATCTATTATTGTACCTGCTTGCAATCAATTTATCTACACTTGATGATTAAATTCAAACACCCCAATAGTCTTTATAGCCTTGACGTTATTCTTGCTGTCGGTTTTTGCGTCCGTTCATCTCGCGACACACAGTTCCGCCAGCAGGCAACCAATACCTTGAAGGAATACCTGCGGAAAGGTTTTATCCTCCCTTTAGTAAAAACAAAAAGAACCGCATTCTCATGCGGTTCCTGAAGTTTTTAATTTGGTCGGGGCGGCGAGATTCGAACTCACGGCCTCTTGTACCCGAATTAACAAAATATAATTTCATTGCGATTTACAGAGAGTTGGGGGACGCTGAAAAGGTGCTTGCTATCTGCGTTTCCCGCTATTATGCTTTAAAATCGCTTAATTGGTTCTACAAGTTTCTAAAAAAAATATTGGACAAATATTGGACAAAAAACAGCTTATCCTGACTATAAAATCAGTCAAAATAAAGATTCCCATCAAACTCTTTGCCATCAACATAGTACCCATCAGTGTACTGCCACATACTAGCATTCGGCCAGTCGCAGCGCCCGCCCCACTGAGCTACCCAATATGGCACATAACTAGCAAGTTGCTCTGTAGCAATCTGATGCTCTAACCAATCCAGGCTAGCATATATGCCACAACTATAGCCACTGCGATTACACTCACAGATAAATTCACTGCACATTGCGGTAATCTCCTGACGTGAAGGCATACCGTGACGCTGTTTATATCCGTCTGCATCTTCCATGTCAAACCATATACCCATTTCCAGCTTTTCGGGGCTTAATCCACAATCTGCTAGCGTCTCAACGACGAACCTTGCCTCCTCCTGTGCTCTTTCCGGTAATAATGCGTAACTGTAGTGATAAATACCAATTTTCAAGCCTGCAGTTAATGCGCCATTGATATTGTTGTAAAATTGGCTATCCAAATGATTCCGACCATAACCGATTCTGATAATAGCGAAATCTAAGCCAAGGGCTACCCTCCCCCAATCAACTATACCATTATTTTCGCTTACATCAACACCTCTTAACATCTTTACACCTTCTTCTTTTTGACAATATCAATCAAGCCTTTTACAGCCTCAACGCCAGCAGCGTTGAGGTTTTCTACTATACTCAACAATTCCGTTGCCGTTAAATAGCCGATGATTGTACTCACTGCCCATGCAGGCTTACTAAGCTCAACCATAATCAGATCCGCACTGGCAGCTGCCATTACGCATAGTAAATATATGCAAATCTTGCCTAAAAAACGGTGCTTCATAACTTCAGAAGAAATGAGCCCTGCACTTCTCGCCGCTTTGATGGCAATCAGCGATTGAAAAATAGTTGGCGCTGTTTTGCCTTGCTTAACCAGATAATCATGTGCAATCGCCAACCACTTAGTCAGACAGTCCAACACAACCAAAGCAGAAAACGCATAGAACAATATAGCGTGTCTGTGCAGCAATACAACCATGATAGCAGCCATAGCAGTCTTATAAGACCAACCACTGTACAACGTTTTCCCTGCAGCAAATGCCGATTCAAAAAATAATTTATAATTCATATTTTTTCCTCCTTCGCCTTATAATGAGCCTATCAATTACAAGGCGTGATAAAAACCATGAGTCAAAGTGTGCACCGCGTTATAAACGGCCATGCGTAAAGCTAAAAAATCCATCTCATTACCTCCTATAATTCTAATGTAACATCATCGGCTTCTTCCGCCGTGCCTGCAGCTTCCACCTGCGCCTTTGCCTTGCGGTAAGCAATATGCAGGAGAT
>OLSD01001336.1_pt1 | contig 20773 bp, 17 predicted proteins | sample 1672211 | NCBI WGS metagenome assembly OLSD01 (sample SAMEA3136659, study PRJEB25190) | human gut metagenome | reverse complement strand
GTCTGACCAAAGCCCAAACCGACGAAGCAATGCAAAAAATCATCGCAGCCAACGTTTTCAACACCATCGGCGGTGACCTGGTACAGGCTGTTGAAGCTCGTGTGGTCAATCGTAACGTCCAAGTTCTGGCGTAAAAAACACTAAGGAGTGATCCTCATGGAATTTGACAGACTTCTCTCCGCTGCTGCGGATTACGGTTTCCCCATGCTCGTCAGCTCGTATCTTCTGGTCCGTATGGAAGGCAGAATAGAAAAGCTGAGTGCTAATATCGACACCCTAACCCGTGTGCTGCAGGAAAGACTTGTGATGCAATTTCCGTATGCACAGCAGTAAATAGTATATACAAGCACAAATATACTAAAGACTAATCATATGGCACAGGGGCTGTCGTACACAAAGTACGGCAGCCCATCTTTATAGAAAACAAAAGCCCCCGGACATAAAAGTCTGAGGGTTTCTTCATTATATATAGTGATTTATGGCATGCATCCCCGCAGGAGCGGAAGCGGACCGGCAAGCTGCCTATCCGAAAGCAAAATAAATCCCCAAAGATTAGTATAATAAAGCAAAAAAGTCCTGCGCAGCATCTTAAATGCACGCAGGACTATGAAACTTGCTATGAAATTTTCGGCTTACAGGTCGTCGCTGTCTTGCTGAATCGCACCCTTAACCTTGTTCATGCGCTGCCACATATAAGCAACAGCCACAAGCGCAACACCGATACCGTCAGTAAATACGCCCGGGATAATCATGCAGATACCGCCAACGAGGAACAGAATACGCTGCGGAATGTTCAGCAGATTATTGCAGAAACCAATCATCGCCATGGAAGCACCCCACATACCAACAATCGCGGTGAAGGCGCTGTAGCAGATGGTGAACGGAGTTGCGTTGATCATCAGCAGCTCAGGTGCCAGCACGAAGATGTACGGAACGATGAACGCAGCAATCGCCAGCTTAGCAGCGATAACACCGGTACGCATCGGGTTAGCACCGGCAATACCAGCGCCGGCATAAGCAGCCAAGGCAACAGGCGGAGTAACGTCAGCAACGATACCGAAGTAGAACGCGAACATGTGCGCTGCCAGCACCGGTACATTCATCTGCACCAGAGCAGGCGCTGCAATGGTAGAAGTAATTACGTAGTTAGCAGTTGTCGGCACGCCCATGCCAAGAATCAGAGAAGTGATCATGGTAAAGAACATTGCCGGCAGCAGATTACCGCCTGCCAAATCCAGCAGAGCAGTTGCAATCTTCAGGCCTACGCCGGTTTTGGTAACAACGCCGATGATGATACCTGCGGTAGCACAGGCAATCAGTACGCCAAGCACGCCCTTGGAGCCGTCAATCAAACCTTGGACGATTTGCTTGAAGCCGATGCGGGTGGATTTACGCAGGCAGGCGCAAACGATGGTCAGCACGATAGCTGCCAATGCAGCACGCATAGGAGTATAACCGCTTACAAGCAGGTAAACGATAACGATTAACGGAATAGCCAGATGGCCTTTTTCCAGGAACAGCTCTTTGAACTTCGGCAGCTGGTCACGCGGAGTACCCTTCAGGCCGAACTTTTTAGCTTCGTAGTGAACGCCCAACCATACGCCGATGTAGTACAGCATTGCCGGGATTACGGCAGCCTTAACAACATCAAAGTACGGAACGCCTACAAATTCTGCCATCAGGAAGGCAGCAGCGCCCATTACAGGAGGCATCAGCTGACCGCCGGTAGAAGCAGCAGCCTCAACAGCACCCGCAAATGCCGGACGATAGCCAAGCTTTTTCATCATCGGGATGGTGAAAGCGCCGGTGCCGGCAACGTTACCAACGGAGCTGCCGGAAACAGTACCCATGAGGCCGGAGGACAGTACGGCAACCTTTGCCGGTCCGCCTGCTGCCCAGCCTGCGATAGCGTTGGCAATATCAATGAAGAATTTGCCGAGGCCGGTGGTTTCCAAGTAAGCGCCGAAGAGGATGAACAGATAAATAAAGGTAGAAGATACACCCATAGGCGTACCGAAAATACCCTCGGTAGTGAAGAACAGATGGTCAAACATTTCCTGCACGCCAACGCCGCGATGCGCCAGAATACCGGGAATATAAGGACCTAAGAAGGCGTACAGCATAAAGCAGAAGGCCACGATAATCATCGGCCAGCCTACTACGCGGCGCGCTGCTTCAAAAACCATAATCGTACCGATGAGGCCGACGATGAAGTCGGTTTCCGTGTTCATGCCGGCACGCAGCACCAGCTCCTGATAGTTCACAACCAGATACATGGCAGTACCTGCGCTGAGCAGTGCCAGGAAGGCATCAAAGGGATGCATCTTGCTGCGGGACCAGGAATGTCTGCTAGGATACAGCAGGAAAATCAATAAAAAGCCGAAGGCTAAGTGAATAGCGCGCTGCAGATGCGCGTCCAGCACACCGAAGGTGGCTGTATATAATTGGAAAAGTGCAAACAGAATACAGATTGCGGAAATAATTTTACCCCACACACCTGTAAGCTCACGCTTGTCTGATTCCTTGTCAAATTTTTGCAATACCTCTTCTGCTGAAAGCTCTTTTACTTTCTTTTCTTTTTCAGACATGGGTATCAGCTCCTCTCATTTAATATAATAAAACCTAAAAGTACCGTTCCAGCCAGTACTGATATCGATACATGGCCTTCACCGTTACCGCAGTCCCCTGCCCGTACAGAGCAATCAGGTCGTAGCTGTCGCCGCCGTGGACAATGTGCGGCATTGCCTGCTCGGATATACGCAGGGCAACCTCCTTATATGGGCGGTTCATCTCCATATCAAACTTACCGTCGGCAGTCTGCGTCAGCTTGCCGTCGGCAGCGGAATAAGGATAGCCCCAGCCCAGCGAGGAAAAGCGGGTGTGCGTCATGGTCATGTTATTTGCGCCGTTAACCCTGAAATAATCATTCCAGGCAGTTTTTTCCACCGAATGCGTCAGGCTGATGTACCATTCATCCCCTGCCGCTGTGGCAAAAGTAACAGCTCCTGCAGTTCCCTCAGGTATAATCGCCACCACCAGGCGCGTACTATACCACCCCAAAAGCATTAACACAACGCTTACAATAATTACTAAATTCTTTACTGGGAAAAAAGACCGGCCACCGGCAAACGCCGGTTTCCGGTCTTTGAAGTTCGGCATCATTTAAAATCCTTATTTTTCGTTAAAGAATTTTTCAGCACCCGGGTTCAGCTTAATGGACATGCCGTCTTTAGCAGTATCTTTGCTAATAGCATTTGCTGCGGAGTGAGCGGATTTCATACGGTCAAGGTTGCCGTACAGAGCTTTAGCAATTGCATAAGCGGTGTTTTCGTCCATCTTGTCGGTTACTGCCAGCATGCATTTTACTGCTACTGCGGTAACGTCAGCATCCTGCTTCGGATAAGTACCTGCTTTGATAACCAGCTTGGTATAGAACGGATATTTTTTGATCAGAGCGTCAGCCTTGTCAGCATCAACCGGAACCAGTACAACGTCGTTCTGAGTTGCGATATCCTGAATAGCAGCGGTCGGATGGCCTGCGGTTACGAAAGCAGCATCAACGTTGCCGTCTTTCAGAGCACTTGCAGCTTCACCGAAGGACAGGTATTGAACCTTAATATCATCATATTTAATGCCATATGCTTCCATGATCTGGCGAGCGTTAGCTTCGGTACCGGAGCCTGCAGCACCTACAGCGATGCGTTTGCCTTTGAAATCAGCAACAGATTTGATACCGGATTTTTTCAGGGTTACAATCTGTACGGTTTCCGGATACAGAGTTGCAAGACCTTGCAGGCCGGCAACCTGTTTGCCTTTGAACATTTCAGTGCCGTTGGCAGCATAGTAAGCAATATCATTTTGAATAAAAGCAATTTCAACCTTGCCTTGGCTGAGCAGGTTTACGTTTGCTACGGAAGCGCCGGTAGATTGTGCGGAAGCATTGGTACCCGGAATATTTTTATTCAGGATATCAGCCAGAGCACCGCCTAACGGGAAGTAGGTACCGGAGGTACCGCCGGTAGCAATGTTAATGAATTTTTGTGCAGCAGGTTTTTTATCATCTTTCTTATCTCCACCGCCACAGCCGGCAATCATAGTAGCCATAACCATGATACCAAGTAAAAAAGCCAAGAGTTTTTTCATAAGAGTTCCCCTCCTTTAATATACATATGTGCTAAGATAACAAAATTCACGCAGCAACATATTGTTATTCTTCTTATTCGTCAACATTTTGTAAAATCCTGCTAAATTTTTGACAGAAGCGTCATGTATACAGAATACATTGACATAAAAATGCAGATTCTATGAAAAATTCTTGCTATTTTGTGATTATTAATACAGCTTTTCTGCATAAATTGCTGTGGAATCATTTCATTATAGATTCATTTTGCTTATTTCCGTAATCTATGTTACAATATTAGCGTTATGTTTATTGCTTTTTCTGATAAAAGCGAGAGTCATCAAAAACATCTTTTTAAGGAGTGAATAATATGAGTTCCGGAGCTTATTCTTTAAGACTCGCTCGTACCCTGTACGAAAATGTTTATCATGCTATGCTGTACAATGAAAACCAACAGCCTATCGGTGATTTGGAAATTATTCCGAACATCCCTCTCGACCGCAGCCAGGTGCCTGAGGATGCACCGGAAGTACCGGCTTATCTGCTGGTAATCGTAAAAGACGCTGATATCAACAAGGACAACCTGATTGATTTCGAAGAGCGCGCTTCCTATGCTCTGCTGAAACGCTTCTCCACCGAAGTTATCAACTTCCAGCACTGCAAATTCTACTATCCGTCCCCTGCCTTCATTTTTGAACAGCCGGACGCAGTAAACGGTGGCACTGAGCCAATGCCGCTGCAATAATTTAAACCGAAAAACTCCGCTCCCTGCTGCCTGTGCAGTAAGGAACGGAGTTTTTTTGTGCCCAAACTTTTTTAATCAAGCCTCCGCAGCTGCCTTGGCAACCGCTTCGGACATACTCTTGACGTATTCGTAAACGTGCTCGGGAGAAGCCTCGCCGTATTGTGCCACGATTTTTTCAATCGCACTGCCCACAATAGCGCCGTCACTGGCCTTAGCCATCTTGTACGCCTGCCCGGGAGCAGCGATACCGAAGCCTACAGCCACCGGTATATCGGTAGCCTTGCGCACCTCTGCCACAATGCCGTCGATATCGGTAGTGATATTGCTGCGCACGCCGGTAACGCCTAAGGAAGAAACTACATATACATAGCCTTGGGCAACAGCGGCGATTTTCTGGATGCGGTCCTTGGAGGTAGGCGCAATCAGCGGCACCAGAGCAACGTGATGCGGTTCGCTGAACGGACGCATCTCCTCGCGCTCCTCGTACGGTATATCCGGTATGATGACGCCGTCTACACCTGTTTCTTCGCAGCGGGTGAAGAATTTTTCCGCACCGTAGGCATAAATCGGATTAGCGTAGGTCAAAAATACCAGCGGTACCTGTGTTTCCTCACGAAGCTCCGCTACGAGATCAAAAATTTTATCGGTAGTAGTGCCTGCAGCCAACGCACGCATATCCGCTTGTTGGATAACCTCGCCCTCAGCCACGGGGTCGGAGAAGGGAATGCCGAACTCTATAAGTCCTGCACCGCCCTTAATCATTGCTCTCACCAGCTCCTTAGTTGTAGCAAGATTGGGATCGCCAGCGGTCACAAAGCCGATAAATATCTTTTTCTTTTCGTCAAATGCCTTTTGTATTCTATTCATGTAAATCAACTCCCATATAACGTGCGATTGCGGCAACGTCCTTATCACCGCGGCCGGAAATATTTATAACCATAATCTTATCCTGCGGCAGAGTGGGTGCCAGCTTCATAGCGTAGGCTACGGCATGCGCACTTTCGATTGCCGGGATAATGCCTTCTGTTTTGGAAAGATAGTTGAAGGCATCAACCGCCTCCTTATCGGTAGCAGGAACGTATTCCGCACGGCCGATGTCGTGCAGATAAGCATGCTCGGGGCCGATGCCGGGGTAATCAAGACCGGCGGATATGGAATAAACCGGAGCAATCTGGCCGTATTCATCCTGCAGGAAGTAGCTCTTCATGCCGTGGAAGATGCCCAGCTTGCCGTTAGCCATGGTTGCGGCGTTCTTGGGATTGTCTACGCCCAGGCCTGCAGCCTCTACACCGATTAAGCGCACGTCCTTGTCCTCGATGAAGTCGTAGAACATACCCATAGCGTTGGAGCCGCCGCCTACGCAGGCCACCAGCACGTCAGGCAGGCGTCCTTCCTTTTCCAGCATCTGCGCCTTGATTTCCTTGCCGATAATCTTCTGGAAGTCGCGCACAATTTCCGGATACGGATGCGGGCCCATAACGCTGCCCAGAACATAGTAGGTATCCTCAACACGTTCGGTCCATACGCGCAGCGCTTCGTTTACTGCGTCCTTCAGGGTGCCGGTGCCGCTGCTTACAGGCACAACCTTCGCCCCTAAAAGCTCCATGCGGAACACGTTGAGCGCCTGACGCTCGCAGTCCTCCTTGCCCATGTAAACAACGCATTCCATGTTCATCAGCGCCGCTACGGTAGCAGTCGCAACACCATGCTGCCCTGCGCCGGTTTCGGCGATAACACGCTTTTTGCCCATCTTCTGCGCCAGCAGAATCTGTCCCAGAACGTTGTTGATTTTGTGGGCGCCGGTGTGGTTCAAATCCTCGCGCTTCAGATAAATCTTGCAGCCACCCAAATCCTTGGTCATCTTCTCTGCGTAATACAGCAGGGACGGTCTGTTGGCATATTCGCGGTACAAGCGCGCCAGCTCAGCCTTGAATTCGGGATCGTTTTTAAATTTTTCATAGGCAGCCTCCAATTCCAGAACTGCGTTCATCAAAGTTTCCGGCATGTATTGACCGCCGTGAATACCATATCTACCTTTTGTCATCGTTATCTCCCCTTACCTCCGCTATAAATGCGGCAATTTTTTCCGGGTCCTTGAACCCTTCTGTTTCTACGCCTCCGCTTACATCTACGGCAAAAGCGTTACTGTTTTTCAATACATCTGCAACATTCGCTGCCTCAAGACCGCCTGCGATAAAATACGGCTTCTTGATTTTTTCATCTGCCACCAGCGCTAAATCAAAACGCTTGCCGGTGCCGCCGTACTGCCCCTTGGTATAAGTATCAAAGAGCAGGTAATCGCAGGGATAGGCTTGCAGATTTTCAAAGGAGCCTGCATCCTTCACGCGGACTGCTTTGATAATCGGCAGCTCCGTCTGCAGCCGCAGCCTTTCGCAATAGGCTGCATCCTCGTCACTGTGCAGCTGGATGATGTCTATCGTCCTGCTTTTGGCCAAGCGTAGAATCTTATCTATCTCGGCGTTGACGAAAACGCCGACTGCCTTAATCTGCGGGTTAAGCATTGCCTTCAGCTGCGCTGCCTGCTGCTCCGTCACCTCGCGTTTGGTCTTGGCAAAAACGAAGCCTATATAATCGGGCAGCAGCCTGTTCACGCACTCTATATCCTGTGCACGCTTCAGGCCGCAGATTTTAACCTTTACCTTACGCATCACGCATCTCCTTCAGCATCGCCGCCGCATCCGCACTGCGCATCAGGGCTTCGCCCACCAGCACCGCCTGCACGCCTGCCTGCTTCAGCGCCTTTGCATCAGCTGCGCATTGAATGCCGCTTTCCGCTACAAAAATCTTGCTTGCGGGAATCGCATCCCTCAGGCGCAGGCTGTTTAGCGGGTTCACGCTGAAATCCTTGAGATTGCGGTTGTTCACGCCGATGATTTCCGCCCCCGCCGCCAGTGCCTGCTGCACCTCGCCTGCAGTGTGCGCCTCCACCAGAGCGCTCAGCCCCAGCTCCTGCACCTGCGCCAGGTATTCGCCCAGCTGCGCTGCACTCAGCAGGCTGCAGATAAGCAGAACCGCGTCGGCTCCGATGCATTTGGCCTCGTAAATCTGGTACTCATCCAGCGTGAAATCCTTACGCAGAAGCGGCAGCTCCACTCTTTGGCGTACCGCCTGCAGGTAGGCGTCGCTGCCTTGGAAGAACTTCGGCTCCGTCAGGCAGGAGATGGCTGCTGCGCCGCCTGCCTCGTACTCTGCAGCCTTGCGCAGGTAGATGTCCGTAAAATCGGGGGCAATGATGCCCTTCGAAGGAGATGCCTTCTTCAGCTCGGCGATGACACTCAGGCCGGGTGCAGCAAGCGCTGCCCTGAAATCCTTGCCCTGCGGTCTGCCCTCTGCCTCATCACGCACCGCGTAAAGGCTTTTGTGCGCTTTGAGCGCCCGCACACGCTCCTTGGTATATTCCGCAATCTCATCTAAAATCATAATCTAACCTCTTTAATCAGCTTATTTATTGCTCAGCTCAATCAGCTTTTCCAACGTCTGCAGCGCCTTGCCGCTGTCAATCAGCTCCGCTGCCAGCTTCACGCCATCCGCAAAGCTCTCGGCCTTGCCGCCGATATACAGGCTGGCACCGGCGTTCAGCAAAACTGCATTGCGTTTCGGTCCCTGCGCTCCCGCCAGAATGTCGCGCGTAATCTTAGCGTTTTCCTCCGGCAGACCGCCTACCAGATCAGCCTTGGTGCAGCGCTCCATGCCGAAGTCCTCAGGCTTGATAACGTAATTTTTCATCCAGCCGTCCTTGAACTCGCAAACGGTAGTAGGTGCGCTCAGCGAAATCTCATCCAGTCTGTCCTGACCGTAAACCACCATGCCACGTTTAACTCCCAGGTTCATCAGTACCTGCGCCAACGGCTGAACCAAGTACTCGTCATACACACCCAAGAGCTGCATCTTCGGGCTGCCGGGGTTCGTCAAAGGTCCGAGGATATTGAATACGGTGCGGATGCCCAGCTCCTTGCGGATAGGTCCTACATATTTCATCGAGGTGTGGTATTTCTGTGCGAAGAAGAAGCACATGCCTGCTTCCTTTAACAGCTCCACGCATTTTTCCGGGTCCTGCTGAATGTTTACGCCCAACGCCTCCAGGCAATCCGCGGTGCCGCATTTGGAGGAAGCGGCGCGGTTGCCGTGCTTAGCAACCATCATGCCGCCTGCCGCAGCAACCAGAGCGGAGGTTGTGGAGATGTTGAAGCTGTTGGAGCCGTCACCGCCGGTACCGACGATTTCAAAGATGTCCATGCCAGTTTCGCATTTCAATGCGTGGTCACGCATTGCAGCAGCGCAGCCGGCGATTTCATCGGTAGTCTCCGCCGTAGTGCTCTTGGTAGAAAGCGCTGCCAGAAAGGCCGCATTCTGTGTTGCACTTGTTTCACCGCTCATAATCTCGTTGATTACGTCATATGCTTCGTTATAGGTTAAGTCCTCCTTGCCGACGATTTTTACAATTGCTTCTTTAATCATTTTAATTCCTCCCATAGTTTACGCTAACATTCTACGAGAAGGTTTATCACAGTTTTGTTATACAAAAAAGCCTGTCCTGAAGCTGCTTAGCTTTTCTAAGCAATTCCAAGGACAGGCTGTAAATACTTATACCTGCGGTACCACCTTGTTTCGCCGCTATCGCGACGCGCTCTCGCAGAGTGCCATCACACTCCTCACCCTTAACGCCGGTGTTGCGTTGCTGAATACTCTCGCCGAAGCGATTTGACAGCACCCTCAACGGTCCATTTATCAGCCTGCATCTCTATCCGGCTTCCACCTGCCCGAACTCTCTGTAAGCGCATCTGCTGACTTGATCTCCGTCTCAACGGTTTGTGGTTTTTTTGAAGTTGTGCCTAGTTTACCACTGCGGATATCTTTCGTCAACAACTTTGTACAAAAACTTGCAGATTTTTTTATTTATCCGTGATTTTGTAAAGCAGGTTACAGATTTGTAACAAAAAACGCTCTGCGTACTACCGTCAGTAATACGCTTTACTATTATTTCTGCAAATATTTTATACTATTAATGACCAGTTTGTGCCACGGTACGACCATCAATCTTGGTCCATTCTTTTCTTCCATTAGAAGATCGACCTAGAATAACTGCAGCTGCTGTTGACACGCTAGTAAACTCATAATCTTTTACAAAGCAAAAATCACTAATAACTCCACTAGTAATTAGCTCTTTTCTTTTTTCGGATATATTCAATGGAATACCTTCTGTTTCATTTTGGGAAATTTTACTCCCTTTTAAAACAATAAATGCATCGGATTCACTGAAATACCCTGTAGCACTTGCTCCTCTTCCTGCTAACTCATATGTATCATTTTCTGCAGCCGAATAATCATCCAAATGAAGTTCCCATTTATCTGCAAATACCTTTTCTATGTTTTTCTGTCGTTTCTTAACAATTTCAGGTGTCCAAGAATCTATCCCAATAACCTGTGTTGTAAGTGTATAAGAACTAGTACCACTCTTTGACTTAAAATATTTAATCTTCTTCGTAGGAAAATCAAAATTTTGAGCTTCCGAATTATGTCTTCTAGTTAATGGCACCAAATTTGCTATACGATTAAGCCAGTATTTCTGCTCTTGCTCATCAGGCCATAATTTCATCCATTCACTATCTTTAGCAGGATGTTGCGGAAGTACATGTTCTATAGTAAATACTTTAGAATTGTAAGATGCTGCACCATCACTAACAAAAGAATCTAGACGCTGAATTATATAATTGCGACGCTGAGCAGTCATTGGATAAATTTCCCCAGCTAAAGCATCAGCAAATTTCTGCTTTTCCCATTTGGTAAGTTCAATACTTTTTAACGGATTAGCAAGCGAGCTATGAGGATTACTGTCCATTTCAACTAAAATCCATTTATACCTATCCATACGATGATTAACATCTTGCGATGTTACTAGTAAGTATGATGCAAGACGCTCCAATTTACGAATAAACCAGAGGATGTAATCAGAATCATCAATATGGTCTGCTAAAAACTTTATTGCAGGCGGCATCCAATCATAGTTATTAGTTTTGTTTAACCAATATAAGAAATCATTGATTTCATCAGCATTCTTTGTAGACGAAAATGTACAATTCTTTAATTGCTCATAGGCTGTTGTATATGGAATTAAATATGAGTCAATTAAAACTCTTGGTTCTGTTGTACTCATTACATATTCTTCAAACTCTTTAAGTAAATTAGTTCTCGGTCTCTCTTTAGAAAATATTGTACGAGTATGGGTAAATACTTCATTAAATCCATCCCTACCGATACTGTTTTCCATTTTTTCCCATTTATCAGTGTACGCCTCTTGCTTATCTATAGGAAGCCTACCAATAGTTTTAGATTTAATAATATCAGTCGGCAAAAGATCTAGGCCTCTACTATTCATTACAGAAAAAACTCTGAATGCAGATTCTTGATTTGATGTTGAAACAACCACTAAAAAACAACGATTTAATAAGAATTTGCAAAACTTTAAGAGTTCTTCATCCTCTGAAAAAGCATCAGCAATTTTATCACTTAACACCTTACAATTAATAAGTATATGACGTTGAGATTCTGTTTTCAATGTCATGGGATCTTTGCTCATCAGGTCTTTTAGGTGCACATTTTGAATATACTTATTGAAAAAATCCTGATCCCATTCTCTCAAGAAAATACGTGGCTGAGCAGGTATTTCTTCTAATTCATTACCCTCCTCTTGCAAATACTTTTTACAGAGATTTTTATATTTTTCTGTAACAAAAGCATTGCCCATAGCAGAAAATAAAATTGATAAAGTAGTCAAGCGCTGTTGTCCATCAATAACCTCAGCATAAGGTTTATCTTCTTCCTTTATCAGCACTATACTCCCAAGAAAATAATCATCAACAGACTCTTTTTGAAAAAAATCATATAAATCATCAAAAAGAATTCCTGTTTCAACAGCTGTCCAAGCATATGGTCGCTGGTATCCAGGAATATGATATTCAAAATCTGAGCTAAATATTTTTGATAAAGTGTATTCGTTACCTTTGATTTTATTGCTCATATTACGTTTCGCCTCTTCTCACTTGCACAAAGAATAATCTATCACAACAATTCTTTGCAGGATTATTAATTTTATTATACCATAAAATAACAGTAAAAACTTCTTCTATCTACAAGTTTATTTTATATTCTTAAATAACGTTACTTCTTCATCTCTATCTAACAAAACTCTTCCATAAAACGCAATAGAAAATTCTATAAAACCATAACAAAAAACGCTCTGCGTACTACCGTCAGTAATACGCAAAGCGTTGACTTCACCTGCTAATATACTTTCTGCTTCGCCCTACGCCGATAGGCGCCAGCCTGCCTGCATCACACAGCTCCTGCAAAAGCATATAGGCCTTAGTTGTTTTCACCTGCAAGGCATCCTCTACCTGCTTGCGGGTAACATAGCCCTGCATAGCAGCCAGCTGCATTACTTTGTCCTTTTCATCCACAAAGCCATAGCATTCCTGCGTTTCGCTGATGCCCAGCTCCTTGGCCTGCACCTCATTAATATTGGGCAAAACAACCTTAAAGCCACCGTAAACCGCAATAAATTCCGGCCTTGCTTCAGCGCCCAGATAGCTCTGCTGAATTTTTTCAATCCCCGTACCAAAGCTCTCTATTAAACGCAAGCGGTAGAACACGGCAGCCAGCGCAGGATTGCGCGTCTGCGATACGCCAATAAAAATTGTTTCCATTTTTAAGCCCGTAACAAGTCCTCCCAAAGAGATAAACTCAATGCGGTCATCGTAAATATTAACCAACGTGCTGCCGCTGAAGCTGTAATCACGGTGCACAAGGCAGTTCAGCAGCACCTCGCGCACAGCCTCAGGAGGATAATCCTGCGTATCTACACGCTCCAAGCCGTGAAAGGTTGCCTTAGTCTTATTATAATTATCTATAAATGCGTAAGCATCGTAAAGCTGCTGCAGCAAGGAGCCGGTAAACTCACGTCTGTCGCGAAAAACCGCTCTCGTACTGCCTTGAAAAACCGCTACCTTCAGTGAATGCTCGCACTGCTCGGAAAGCAGCAGCGCCAGATTCGTGTACAAGCCATCGTCACCGATGAGCTTAAGCGTGCGCAGCTGCGCCTCATCCAATTTCAGCTCACGCTGCCGAAAATGCTTGCGCAAAGCAGTAAAGGTCAACTCCTGCTGCATACTGCGCATGCTTTCATAGCTTTTACCGTTAACCTCTATTAGCATACGGCGAATGCCTTCATCGCTCAGCTGCTGGTTGCTGCTGCCCTGCCTGATATAAACACCGCTTGGCTTTAAGCCTTTTTCACGAATATAATACGGTCTGCTCGTGCCGTTTTGCACCGCAACCTCAATAATCTGTTTACCTTCCCTGGTAACTGCACGTATTTTGACAAACGGCATAACATCCGGTGCAATGCTGTCCTTAAGTGTGTTGGCTGTCTGCTGCATTACATCGTCTACGTTCGGCAGACCGACAACCTCTCCTGCATCATTTATGCCGATATATAAAATTCCGCCCTCTGTATTGGCAAAAGCAACTACTGTTTTTTTGATGTCACTGACGTACAGCTCTTTAAACTCTCTGTCGATATTCTCATACGCAAGTGTTTCTTTTGTCATTATCTTTCGTTCCTTTCGTTTTCCTTTAATTATACATTATTTAAAGAAAGAAAGCAACAAAAAATGTCTATCATAAAAGCACTAGCTGATATACAGATAAATAACCTACAATCCTCTTGTCCGATACTTACATTAACCTCATCCTTAAGCAGTAACCATGCCTACTAAAATCATTAAGATGCAGAGATTTAAACCTGCCTTCTTATATACTTTGTTTATATCAGCACATCAAGAAAAAACTTCACTTTCCCGCTCCACATACTAACTGCAAACAAACAACAAACTGCCGGCTGACTCACGTCAGTCGGCAGTCCCATAAACGCTTTATTCAGTTGTCGCAGTTTTAATTATGCTTCCTTATGCTCAGCGATAATTTTTTCTGCCATCTTAGGCGGAACATCTTCGTAATGGTCGAATTTCATTTCAAAGGTTCCCTGGCCTTGGGTAATTGCGCGGAGGTCTACGGCATATTCCGAAATCTCTGCATAGGGTACCTGAGCATTAACTACGCTCAAGCCGTCTTCTACGCTCTGCATACCGAGAATGCGACCGCGTTTGGAGTTCAAATCGCCGATAACATCGCCCATCATAGAATCGGCACAGGTTACGTTTAAGCTGTAAATAGGCTCAAGCAACACTGGCTTGCATTGTTCCATGGCCTTCTTGAAGGCGATATTGGAAGCAGTTTTAAATGCCATTTCAGAGGAATCGACAGTATGATACGAACCATCAAGCAGGGTAATACGCATATCTACAACCGGATAGCCTGCAAGGATACCCTTTTCCATAGCTTCACGCATGCCCTTTTCAACAGCAGGGATATATTGGCGAGGTACTGCGCCACCGAAAATCTTATCTACAAACTCAAATCCACCTCCGGGCGGCAGGGGCTCCATTTTAATAACTACGTGACCATACTGGCCATGACCGCCGGACTGCTTCTTGTGCTTGCCTTCTACCTTGGCAGAGCCACGAATAGTTTCGCGATATTCGATAATCGGTGCTTTCAAAATAGCCTCAACACCAAATTTACGCTGCATACGCTCCATGATGATATCAATGTGCTGGTCGCCCATACCGCTGATTAAGGTTTCCTTGGTAACAGGGTTCTTGGTAACGATAATCGTCGGGTCTTCATCCATCAGACGATTCAGAGCGGACATAATCTTGTCCTCATCACCCTTTTTCTTAGGATAAATTGCTCTGGTGTACATCGGCAGCGGGAAGTTAATGGGCGGGAATTCAACCTCAGAATTTTTGTCGCAGAGGGTGTCACCGGTAGAGGTATATTGCAGCTTGGCAACTACACCTATATCACCGGCAGGAACCTGCTTCATAGGAATCTGAGTCTTACCACGCATTGTGAAGATGTTAGCAATACGCTCTTCTTCTTCACGGCGGGAGTTATAAACTACGCTATCTGCTTTAATTGAGCCTGAGAATACACGGAAATAACTTAGACGGCCAACAAAGGGGTCGGAAGTTGTCTTAAATACCAACGCTGCCATCGGAGCATTGGCGTCACGTACTTCTTCTTCGCCGGTTTCTTTATCCATAACGATATAGTCGTTCAAAATTGCCGGATAGGTAAAGTCGATGATAGCGTTCATCACTCGACCAAGACCAATGTTCTTGTAGGCACTGCCACAAAGCATAGGATAGATGATAGCCTGACGAATGCCCTTAATCAGACATTTCATAATTTCCTCGTCGCTAATCTCTTCTCCTTCCAAATAACGCATCATGCAATCGTCATCTGCTTCAACCGCAGCCTCTACCATCTTTTCGTGGGCAGCAGCAGCAGCCTCTTTATACTCATCCGGAATCTCTATTTCATCGGAGCCATTACCGTTGGCACGATAGGCCTTCATTTTGTAAAGGTCTATAATACCCTGGAAGTTTTCCTCCTTGCCCAAAGGCAGCTGTAACGGCAGTACATGCTTACCGAACTTACCACGCAGGTTATCCAAAATGCTATCAAAATCAGCGTTCTCACGATCCATCTTGTTGACAAAAATGATACGCGGCAAACCGGCTTCTTCAGCCAGCTTCCAGCATTGTTCGGTACCAACCTGTACACCGCTGGTTGCGCAAACCACAATCAACGCACTGTCTACTGCTCTAAAAGCTCCTTTAACCTCGGCAACGAAGTCAGCAAAGCCGGGAGTGTCGATGAAGTTAATCTTGGTATCACGCCATTCAACAGGTGCCAAAGTAGCGTTAACGGAGACCTTACGTTTGATTTCCTCGGGTTCATAGTCAGTGGTGGTAGCACCGTCTTCAACCTTGCACATTCTGCTGATTGCTCCGCTGCGATACAGCAGGGCTTCGGTAACGGACGTGGTTCCTGCTCCACCATGACCCACAATGGCCACATTTCTAATCTTATCTCCAGTGTACTCTTTCATGATAAATCCCCCTTTATCAGGCATTTGTTATGACTAGTATTTCGCTGATATTGCCCATTTATCCTGCTTTTTGTGAAAAATTTCTCATAATTTTTTAAATTCACTTAAAATTGTAACGCATATTACAGTTTTCCGGAGGAAGACGGGGGTTAGGCGAACAGGCCCTGCTGTCTCTCCAGACAGGATTGCATTTTACGCTCAGTAATTCTGTCCTCCTCACCTACTTCGCCCAATAGCAACGCCGAACCGGGATGATGCTGCTGCCTGTTTTTCTGCACCATCGCATTATTGAAGTTGGCATAGCAGTAGCGGCAGCCGTTGCGACAGGTATTGTAGGCACCGATATCGACGCTTGCCACGCAACCGCATTCTTGGCGCTGGTTCTTGTCCTTGCCCACCTTCATCGGGCAGCCGAGCAGCTTTTCAAACAGGCCGCCATCGATGCAGTGCGCATGCTTAATGCCGTACTTATCCAACTCAATGCCCTCGGCACAGGTTGCCAGCTCCAAGCCGTAGCTGTGCGCAATTTCCGCCAGCGCCTTCGCCATAGCGTCCATTTTTTCCAGGCTCCACGGCTGCACTGCCAGCCCTTGCATGTTGCGTTCGGTTTTGGCATACATATCCAAAAAGCTGATGGTGCACTGCTTCGTATACGGCGCCAGCTGCTTAGCCAGCTCCGCAAAGCGCTGCACATGATAATTAAAGGTATATTTATTGTTGAGCAAAATCGGATCATAGCGCCAGATGACGCGCTCCGGCCCCAGCATGTCGCTCAGACGCTGAAAGCCGGGCACGATGAACTTATCCTTCGGAGGCACGCCTGCCTCCACGTCCTGCTCATATCCGTTGAGCGTAAACTGAAAGTAATACATGTAATCCTTAAGCAGCGGCAGCTTATCCAGCATAGGCAGCGGGTTCTTCGTCCAGAAGACAATACCGTCCACCACCTCCGGATTGAGGCTGATACGGCTCACCTGATGCGCATTCATCGGATTGCGCGCCAGCACATAGCCTTCTTTGATGCGCTGCATAAACCAGTCGGAATAATATGTCGGTATATCGGTTCTTCTGCTTGCACTTATAATCATCGGCTTTAAGCCACCTTTCTGAACTTGACGATTTGGAAACGGATGTAATGAGTTTTCAGCATCGGCTGATTGCGATTCTTTTCGCACAGGTCGCAGGAGCAGCGGCCGATGATATAATTGTCGCACATATAGGGCAAATTGTTAAGCAGATTGTAGGTATCCTGCAGCTCATCAATAGCAAAATCCTTACCACAATTATAAACCATCTTTTCAACGCCCTTATACAAGGTACTGCTCTCAAGCAGCATGCCGACTTCCTTAACAGCAGCACAAATCTTCTTTGTCTTGGCCATATCGAGATCCTGGTTATATTTATTATCACGCATAGAGAACAGTAAGTGCACCTCATCCTTAGCAAAGCCCTTTTCGTAAATAGCACGGCAGATACCCTCTACCTCATCATTATCAATTTCGCTGATGGACTTAGGAAAAACATATACATCAGAGGTCAGCTCATCGCAATCTGCCAGGTAATCGGCGATACTTTCCTGTGCGAAATTAATTCTGTCACGATTGCAGGCGGCAAATTTATCCTCCCAGTCCACAACATCAACGCCATGATAATTTACCTTGCACAATTTTGGCAGCACCTTCTTCAAGGACCAGTAATCAATCATATTCCCGCAGCAAAGGGAGGTAACCTCCAGTTTGAAACCCGGCTTCAGGCTTTCCAGCATTTTGGCGTACATTACCTTGTATTCGTGGGCATAGGCAAGGCCGTAACGCATAGCATACACATCCTGCAGCAGGTCATCGGTGTAATCGGGCAAATTGCCGTAATCAAAGCGCAGTGTGTCGCAGCCACACAAATCGTAGCCGTTGGCAATTTTCTCTTTGAAGTTATCCGCCTTCATGTTAATGTAATCGGTAATAGAAATCATGTTATCAGCTTCCTTTCATTTTTTGACGTTTGTACGTTTCTTTCATTACATACAGCTTTCTACAGCTTTGATTTAAGCTCAAGCTTACGGCCGCTTTCGGTCCGTTTTTCCCCCTTCACTATATAAGTCTGCAACGAAAAACCAAATCCGGCACGAAACGGTATTTTTTATAAAATTTGTTGCAGGAAACACCCTCGGCAAATATTGCGCTAATTTTGTGATAACTTACTTTTTGTTTGCAAATAAGTTTTCATATGCTAAATAAAAGCTTTGCAGGCCCCATAAAATAAGATAAATTCAAGAAAGCACTTGTCAAAAGCTGTTCGATGTGTTATAGTAGATTTATCACAACAGGCAAATCATTTGCCAAAAGCCTGCAAGCCTTGCACCAAGCGCATTTTCATTTTTGCAGAGGCGGTAAAACACCGCTGTTGTAAGCAAATCGGCTGTTTTTGCTATAAACAGCGTTTCGATTTTCCATTGTAGGGCTTTAAGCCCGCTCTGTGAGCCGTGTGCGAGCCACAGGTTAAAGGCCAGATTACCGCTTGCGGTTTTGTTACGGTCATCCGATGTCTAAAGAATTAGCTAGACAGCAGTTAAAGGCCAGATTACCGCTTGCGGTTTTGTTACGTGTCTTCTTTAGACACAGGAAGATTGAGAAGATAAGATGCGTTAAAGGCCAGATTACCGCTTGCGGTTTTGTATGTTAGCTTAAAGCGACACCAAGAGGCTCCCCTTTGGGGGGGAGCTGGCACCCGTCAGGGTGACTGAGAGGGGTCTGCAGTCTTTACTCTTGATATTCTTCCCCCTCTCCGTCATCGCTTCGCGATGCCACCTCTCCCCTAGGAGAGGCTCTCTTAACGTTTTTGTTTTTCACTACTACCTAAATTAAAGGCCTGATTACCGCTTGCGGTATGCAAAAAAAGACCTGAAGCCTAGATTACTCTAGACCTCAGGTCTTTTCGTTTGCGTAAAAATATACTGTTTCAGATAAAAACAAGGCGTTCTACCGCAGTTGGGTAGAACGCCTTTTAGTGTTAATGTGCTCTTATGCTGTCAGCTTATCTAACGTATCTTTCCCAATTCTCTTCATAAAAGAAGAATCTTGCCAAAGCAAGCAGCGCGTGAGCATAAAGCGTGCTATAGCCCTGTACATTGCAAATCTTGGCCAGCGCCTTGCCTTTTACGCCCTTCATATCAGCATCCTTTTTCGCAAAAACAAGCGTAGCATAATGAACACTGGCATTTCTGTCATATTCACGCATTTCCGCCGTCTGCACACCAAAATCAATAGCTATATAGTCGCGTACATGCGTCAGCTCAAATTTAATATTGACTTCCGGATCAGCAGTGTGGGAAAACACCTCATATTCTTCAACAAGAAGATCCATCAGCTCATCAGGATAAACAATATAATCACGAAAATCGTCACTGCCCAGCTTAATTGCATCGTTTTCATCAATGTTCTTTTGTGTAAACGGCTCAACCAGTCCGGTAAGCTCATTGTAATAAATAATTTCTTCCGGTTTCATTATAAAATACCTCCTTATGCTGCATTCCAATCGAAAAAATCCATCTCAGCGTAAGGGCAGAAGCCTTCCACTCTTGCTCTGGAGGGACCGTAATCAAGACTTAATTCACGACAGAGCTTGCCGTAGTACTCAGGAGAAATTCCTCCTGGACATGTCCATTGATCACAGCCATCGCTCAGATAAAGTTCACCTGCAATGTGTTTGTATTTATAACCCACTTTATTCCTCCTAATATACTTTGTAAGCTGCGAACTTGTTGTGATTCCCAACTCCTTGCAGTCCTCTACCAGACAGTAGAATTCGCTGATTTCCTCTTCAGTTGCACTGATTCTGAATCTTGCCATGTTATCTACTTCCTTTCGCATTCTTACTTTTCTTGTGTTCTTAACTGTTAATATAATTATAATCTGTCAGATTAAAACTGACATGGCAAAAAAGGTGCGCAGTGATTTACCGTCTGGCTCGCTAACCCCTTCACTATATAAATCTGCGACGAAATTCAAAATCCGGCACGAAACGGCAATTTTTTATAAAAAATGTTGCAGGAAACACCCACGGCAAATATTGCGCTAATTTTGTGATAACTCGCTTTTTGTTTGCAAATGTATTTTTATATAGATAATCAAAGCCCTGTAAGGCGCATAGAACAGGATAAATTCAAGAAAGCACTTGTCAAAAGCTGTTCGATGTGTTATAGTAGATTTATCACAACAGGCAAATCATTTGCCAAAAGCCTGCAAGCCTTGCACCAAGCGCATTTTCATTTTTGCAGAGGCGGTAAAACACCGCTGTTGTAAGCAAATCGGCTGTTTTTGCTATAAACAGCGTTTCGATTTTCCATTGTAGGGCTTTAAGCCCGCTCTGTGAGCCGTGTGCGAGCCACAGGGTTAAAGGCCAGATTACCGCTTGCGGTTTTGTAACACTTGAAACACGGGAAAAAATATTGTGTATACTATACAAGAGGGTTAAAGGCCAGATTACCGCTTGCGGTTTTGTAACTCAAACTTCTCAGCTGCTCTTTTAAGTTTAGGACCGTTAAAGGCCAGATTACCGCTTGCGGTTTTGTAACTCAATGCTACAGCAGTATATTGCTCGAAATCTTGTTAAAGGCCAGATTACCGCTTGCGGTTTTGTAACGCTACTTTATTGTCAGTAGCTGCCTTGATAGCGTTAAAGGCCAGATTACCGCTTGCGGTTTTGTAAAACGATTAATCCAGCACCTTTTTCCTTGCATACATGCAAAAGTTAAAGGCCAGATTACCGCTTGCGGTTTTGTAACTGGTTTTAGGTACTCGGACTACTTATTTGCCTATTTTCGTGAAAGGCCAGATTACCGCTTGCGGTATTTGCTAAGAAAGGCTCTCCTTGGGGA
>OLSD01001335.1_pt1 | contig 20853 bp, 20 predicted proteins | sample 1672211 | NCBI WGS metagenome assembly OLSD01 (sample SAMEA3136659, study PRJEB25190) | human gut metagenome | reverse complement strand
GCGAGGACATATAATACGTCTTTGTGGTGATATCTTTTTCGGTGCAACAAGCCATATCGAGCGGATGTAACTGATTTCAGTTGCATCCGCTTCTTTTTTACCTGAAAGTATTGACACGGGCATCATTCGTGAGTATACTGTGATGATTTAGCGAGAAACGCTGAATGGGTAGCATGGGCGAAGAGGAGATTGTTATTATGTATCACTATATTGAAGATAAGGTATTTCTTAAAGACATGAAATACTTATGCTCCAATATCATCAACCAGCTTGTTCAGCTCATTAACAACGATTCCCTTATGGAAGTCAAAGCTCACCTTGTCGGCAGCGGTGCAAAAAATCTTATCACACAAAATTCCAATGAACCGATTGATCTCGATTATAATTTGATGATAATTGATTCTGAAATCAACATCAACAACTGTAGAGAGATTAAGGAATATATCCGCAAACAGTTTAATGTGATTCTCAATAAAAGCGGATGGAATGACTGCATGGATTCCACTTCCGTATTAACAACAGAAAAACGGCATTTTACCAAGGGTAATCACACCGAATTCAGCATTGATCTCGCCATAGTATTCAACGATCGTAATGGTTGCCATAGATTGATTCATGAGAAAACCGGGGTTACTGTTTGGGACAGGTATTACTGGAATTCAGTGCCCGATTCAAGGAATTTGTTTGATAAAGTTGCAGCCATCAAAGACGAACATCTTTGGGACGAAGTAATTGATGAATATCTTGAAAAGAAAAACATGTATCTTCGTCGGCAAGATTATAATCATCCGTCATTTAACGTTTACGTCGAAACCGTAAATCAAGTTTTTAATAAATACTTCGATTGAATACCCTTATCCTCGGAGCAGGTTTACGCCTGCTCCGGTTTTGCTTCCTCAAAAGAATCATCATCCGCGTTGTATCCCTCCGAGAACATCTCTTTCAGACTGTCCGACGGCTCGCAGGAAACATACTCAATGGCGACACCCTCACGGATGTCGGCAGTGTAGTTCGGATGGCACTGCGTGGGATCAATGTCCAGATACCCAACGAACTTGTAGTAGATGACAAGTCGTTGGGTTTTGTTTTTGCCCGTCCCCTGCGTTTCGTACACATCAATGTGGTCAGTCAGCTCGTTCAACACCTGTTTGGTCAGCGTCCGCATTTCCATGAACTTGCGTATCGCATGGATGAACTCTTCCCGCTTGTTTTCCTTTTCGCCTATTTCGGTCAGCTTCCTGCGCAGCTTCAGAATCTACTTTTGCAGCTGCTCACGCTCATCGGAATATTCCTGCGAAAGAACACAGTAGTTATCCTCCGAGGTCTTGCCGCTGAGCTTGTCCTCATAAAGCGTTTTCAGTAGCTTGGGAATGATCTCAATACGCATTTCTGACTTGCGCAGCTCGGACTGAACCGTTTTCTTTTCACTCTCTACCTTCTTAATGCTTCTGCGGGCAAGAATTTCGGCAAAGCGGTTTTCATCAGCTATGAGGTATTCCTCAAGCCTCCTTAACGCCACCTATAAGGCACTCATGAGAGCAACCATCAGTGAAGCCCTCGACCTTAATGGAGATCCGGAAGAAGTAGATATGTTGGAGCGAAAGATCGAAGCCTTAAACAATAAGATGCTGACCCTTGTCAATGAGAGTGTCAGTTCCGGTGATGGCATCGAGGCCCACGAAAGCGAGTTCATGACACTGTCACAAGAAGCAGAACTCCTCAAGCAGCGTATAGCAGCCATTCAGGAAAGCACCGCCAAGGATAACGGCGAACAGAGCCGCCTCGAGCAGATCCAAGCCATCATCTCAGAAAGAGAAAGCAAATGCATGGAGTACGACGACTCCATCGTCCGTCAGATGGTAGAATGCATCAAGGTCTATCCTGGCGGCAAGTTGGAAATCATCTTCGGTGGCGGATACCTTGTCGAAGAATCCGTCTAAGCGTAGGAGTTTGAGGGAGCATCCCTCTTTCTCTTTCTTTATTTCATCGTGGATGTTCTTCTGAATCGCATCGAGAAGGGCGACCTTTTGCTCTGTTGACCACTCCAATCTTGAGATGTAATTATAAATCAACTGTGCATGGACAGTTGCAACACGCTTGGAAAGATCTTCCTGACCTTCCGTTGAGCACGGCAAATGAATGATTACTTCCATAGAATCCCCCCAATCAGGCATAAGGCCGGATGCATATCGGTAAGGTAGTCAGCACACAATGAAGTATGGGATAATCGCAGACAGCGCCTCTTTTAATGTCTTTATTTATTGACAATTATAGATGTATCGTCTATAATAACAAGCACAAAGATGATGTGGAGGTGGTGTGCAGAATGGGACGAAAGAGTGTTGCTGTGCTGCCGCAGACGCAGGCGATTTTAGAACAGCTGGGAGAACAGATCAAACTTGCCAGATTACGGCGGCATCTGTCTGCCGAATTGGTCGCGGAAAGAGCCGGTGTGAGCCGAGCCACAGTGTGGAATGTTGAAAAGGGAAACCCCTCTGTCGCGATTGGGATCTATGCCGCAGTTCTGCACGCGCTGAACAATATGGATAAAGACCTTCTGCTCGTTGCAAAGGATGATGAGCTGGGGCGTAAACTCCAAGACCTTGAACTTACCACGCGCAAGAGAGCACCACGAAACGGAGGTGATTGACCGTGGCATCAAACCAAAAAACAATTTATGTCTATGAGAGCTTCCAATCTACAGAGCCAAACTTCCTGGGGACGCTCTTCGTGGAGAATGTCCGTGGCCGGGAGAGCTGCTCCTTTGAGTATGATGCTGACTGGTTAAAAAGCAGCGCAAACTACATGTATCTCGACCCGGATCTTCAGCTGTATGCCGGTCGGCAGTATCCCACCGGTGCAAAAAATGTGTTCGGCCTTTTCGCTGACTCTTCCCCCGACCGCTGGGGCCGCCTGCTGATGACGCGCAGAGAAAGAATCCTGGCGGAGCAGGAAGGCCGAAAGCCTCGAAAGCTCTTAGACAGCGACTTCCTGCTGGGCGTCTATGACGAGACGCGGATGGGCGCGATCCGCTTTAAGCTGGACAAAGACGGGCCGTTCCTTTCGGATGATTCGGAAACCCCGACACCCCCCTGGACCAGCCTGCGAACGCTGGAGGAGGCTTCCCGCCAATTCGAAAACGATGAGTCCGGTCTCGAGCAGAAATGGATCAATCAGCTTATCAAGCCCGGCTCCTCGCTGGGTGGCGCTCGTCCGAAGGCCACCGTTCTGGACACAAGCGGAAATCTGTGGATCGCCAAGTTTCCTTCCAAGCACGACGATGTCAATGTTGGCGCATGGGAAAAGGTCACCCATGACCTTGCAAGACTTTGCGGCTTGGATGTTTCCGAGTCCATGCTGATCGACTTCTCCAAGTACGGAAGCACCTTCCTTGTACGAAGGTTTGACCGGAAAGGTGCTGTGCGGATTCATTTCGCGTCCGCCATGACAATGCTCGGAAAAACGGATGGGGCATCGGCAGCGGACGGCTCCAGTTATCTTGAGCTGGTGTCCTTTATCAAGGCCAACGGCGCTGCTCCCAAGAGAGATTTGACAGAGCTATGGAAGCGGATCGTGTTCAATATGGCTGTTTCCAATACGGATGACCACATGAGGAATCATGGCTTTATCCTCAAGGCGGATGGCTGGCATCTCTCACCCTTGTACGATGTAAACCCCGTCCCGGAGGGTGACGAGCTGTCCCTCTGCGTAAACGAGGACGATGCGACGATCTCCCTCGACCTTGCGCTGGAGATTGCACCGTATTGTGAGATCAGCACCAAGGACGCAACTGCTATGGCGGCGGATGTCCTGAAAACCGTCCGAGATAACTGGAATCGTCTGGCAGCAGAATGCGGATTAAGCCGGAGCGCACAGGAATATATGCGGCCGGCCTTCTCGCTGGCTCTTGAAGGATAGAAGAAGAGGGGAAATGTAAGACTACATCTATTTCGGGTACTCTTAAAAATGCCCAATTCCCCGCTATCATGGGAAATTGAAAGCAAAAAAATATGGCTGAAACAGCTCAAAGCCGCTTCAGCTCTCGATTTTTCCTATTTTCAGCATGTATCTAAATTGGTCACGCATGACACAGAAACAGCCGTTTTCTATACGAAAACGGCTGTTTTTATTACTTTTTAGGAAAGTCCAATTTTGGACTCACCGGAATAATTCAACTTTAGTTCAACTCGCCCTCAAAATTCAAGCCTTTTTCAAAAATACGTCGGCCAAAATGTCAGCGTTCTTCTTGTCGGCAGCCTCCATCACATGAGCATAGATATTCGCCGTTGTGCTGACCATTCTGTGTCTGACCGGCATGGGAGGCGCTATTCTGGGGCTGACCGACCCGATCATTGCCGTGCTTGTGCTGCATGAGATCGTCACATGGATCGGCGTGGCGGGGATCCTGTTGGTTATCTCCGACATGGTGCCGGGAACGCGGCAAGGCACGCAAAAGACTCCGGCAGATGCTGCATAGGGACGTCAGCGCTCCGGCTCATAATGCCGGAGCGCTGCTGGGAAATACTGGAAAAATTGCAGAAATGAGCTTTTACAGATGCAGCTCCTTCAGCCGGCGGAAGCTGCGGCCGGCCAGCAGCAGACCGAAAATCGCCAGCACCAGCGCCGCCGCGCCCAGCAGATATGTGGCGGTGTCCACGGCTCCCCTGTCGCACAGGTAGGAGAAAATGCGGTAGCCGCCCATCACCAGCAGGATGCCTGCCAGCAGAAGCCCCACCAGCACCGTGGAATTTTCGCAGTTGTCTATCTTTTTCATAAGCTCCCTCCCTGCCCGTTTTCCGTAGTATTGTATCACGGTTTCCCGCAAAAAACAAGCCTCCGGTCGACGACCGGAGGCTTGCTGCTATGCGGAAAGCGAACGCTTACTTGGCTTGTTTGATAGCGGCCTGTGCTGCCATCGGTACATAGCGCCAATCATTTCATATCCACACGCTCACATGCAAGTCCGCCCACTTGTAGGCTCTCCTGCGGGTCGAAAAGCTGTAGATAGGGGCGGATTTATTATTCCTGTCGCGCAGGCCGAATCATGCTTCAGCCCAGGTCCACGTCGATGGCGAACAGCCCTCCAGCACCGCCGGAATATAGGTACAACACGTTATCATCAGACTTGAACTTCCCTTCCCGGGCGAGTTTGATCAAGCCGGCAAAGGCCTTACCGGTATATACGGGATCCAGGAAAAGACCTTCATTGGCCGCCATCATGCGGATGGCGGCGTTGCCCTCCGGGGAGGGAATGGCATAGCCGGGGCCACACATATTCACCAGGTGCACATCCGACTCGGTGGGCACAAAGTCCAGCTCCAGCAGCTTGGCTGTTTCCTGCATAATACGTGTAGTGATTATCTCAAAGGGATCGCTGTCCACCATCAGGCCCACTACCTGGGTCTTCGGCATAAAAAGCTTAGCTCCCAGTGCCACGCCGGCGTGGGTACCGCCGCTGCCCTCGGCACAGCAGACGTAATCGAAATGCATACCTGTGTCGGCAATTTCCTTCATGCAGTTCACATAGCCCAGGGCGCCGATGGCGTTGGAGCCGCCGCAGGGGATTTTATAATACTTCTGGCCACTGGCTTGACCCACGCGATCCATCTCGGCGTAAATGTCGTCATAGCTGTCCGTGTCCATGAACCTGACGTCGGTATCCATGAGGTACTCCAGCAGCTGATTGCCCTTGCGCTCGGTAACGCCGCGCTTTTTCAGAATCAGGATGGGCGTCATGCCCAGCTTTTTGGCGCAGGCTGCCGTCAGCATTGCGTGGTTGGATTGTGCGCCGCCGGTGGTGAACACGATCTCTGCGCCCTGTCGCTTGGCGTCTGCCAGCAGGAACTCCAGCTTGCGCACCTTATTGCCGCCCAAGCCGATACCGGTCAGATCATCGCGTTTGATCCACACATTGGTTCCCAGCAGACGACTAATATTCTCCAGCTTCTGAATGGGGGTGGGCAGCACCGCAAGGGGAATCCGGGGAAACTCCTGTAAACTCTTCATATTTATTCTCCTTTCATGGTATCAAAATATGTATGGATTCGGTCTGTCAGCGCAGACCGTACTCCTTCAGTCTTTCGTAAAACACGGACCGAGACAGATCCAGCTGCTTCATAGCTTTCTGCCGATCTCCTCCGCACTGAGCCAGTACCTGCTGGATAAAGCGCTTTTCCTCCTGTCGTAGGTGCTGCCGCAGAGTCAGTGGCGCAGACTCCGTTGGCAGGTGGATATGCTCCGGATAGATGATGTCCGAATCTGACAGCGCCGCCGCTCCCTCCAGCACGTTTTCCAGCTCTCGCAGATTGCCGGGCCAATCGTAGTTGATCAGCTTGCTGAAAGCCTCTCCGGACAGTGTTTTTTCAGATATATGATAGCGCTGGCAAATCTGCTCCGTCAGCTGGTTGGCCAGCAGATAGATGTCCTCTTTATGGTCACGCAGGGACGGCATCTCCACCGAAAAGGCTGAGAGCCGGTAATACAGATCCTGGCGGAACCGACCGGAATCCACCTCGTCCCGCAGTTCCGGCCCGGCAATAAAGAGCAGCCGCACATCCACAGGCACCGGAGTAGAGGCGCCCACCGGCATAATCTCCCGCCGACGAATGGCATACAGCAGCTTGGCCTGTACATTCATAGGCAAGCCGCCCACTTCGTCCAACAGCAGCGTACCGCCGTCGGCCTCCAGGAAGGAACCGGGTACGCCGCCTTCTCTGCCGAACAGCTTCTCCTCCAGCAGACCCGGCGCCACGGCAGAGCAATCCGTTTGAAGAAAAGGGCCGCCCCTGGGCTGCACTTGCTGAATGCTCTTGGCCAACTTCGTCCGCCCTGTGCCCGTCTCGCCGATGATGAAAATATTACAATCCATCTGACTGAGCTTATAGGCTCGCCGCCGGACGGCGCGCATGGCGGCGGAGCTGCCGTAGGTCTGCAGAGAGCCTTCTTCCTCCGGCAGGCTGCGCTCGGAGGACTCCCGGTATTTCCGCTCCGCCGCGGCAATGGCTGTGTTGCGCTCCATAATCGTGGTGCGTATGTCCTCAATGTTGCGGAACTTGACGATGATCCCCGCGATCTCCTCCCCATCCCGAATGGGCAGGATGGAGGCCAGCAGGGCAAATCCGTTGATTTCATAGGCAACATCCGAGAAGCCGGGAGCCTGCCCGTCCAGCACCTGCCGCAGGTGCTCCTCGAAAAGCTCGCCCTCAAAAAAATCCTTGAAGTGGTAACCCACCACGCAGATCTCCTGATCCGGGCCCTTTGCAATATAGGTGCTGCCCCGCAGCAGACTACCAAGGCCTTCTTTTCGGGCGGAGTAGCCTTTTTCTTCCCAAAACTTCACCTGCCGGGTTCGGTGATCCAAAATGACCGCCTGACAGATGGAAACAAAATAAGTAATGGAGTATACCTTCTCCCGCACCTCCACGGCAACCTGCTTGTCACCAATGTGTACGGAAATAGGAACGCCCTGAAAGGTTACATCCAGGTGCAGCCCCACGGATTCACCGCCCCGCAGATATTTGTACACAGGCTTGACGCCCGGCCCCTTGTATACGCCCACCGCCGCCAGAATGTCATTCGGCCGCAGGCGCGGATCCCGGATGCCAATCACCGCCAGATCCTCCGGCGTCAGATTGCCGTCATCGGCGCCCATGGCGGTGGTGGCCAGAATCACCAGATCACCCGGCTCCAGCCGACCGGCTGAATGGGCGTACAGGCTGTGGTTAAATAGGCCGAAGCGTTCCTTGGCCTGCTGATTGATATGAGTTACAATCCCCTGTCGATCCATGGTGAACATGGCGTGGGAGGATGAGTCCATGACATTTTGCAGTATATCCATCCTGCATACCTCTTTTCACCCATTTCTGCGGTGTTCGTTCCTCTCTGCCCTGCTGTATTCGCAGTTTACACAATGATTTTACACGATTACCGCAACGTTTTCAATGGGTATAAAATCAAAGCCCGCCTGGGCGGGCCTCGATTTTATTGCTTTTGCTTACAGGTCACAGGCGCACAGATCCTCGAAGGTTTCCCGCCGAATGGCTACATAACTCTTGCCGCCGCTGAGCATTACGGTGGCAGGCCGCGGCAGGCGGTTATAGTTGGAGGCCATAGAGTAGTTGTACGCACCGGTGGTACACACTGCCACAGTGTCGCCGCGGCCCACGGAGGCAGGCAGCATCACATGCTCCTGGATAATATCGCCGCTCTCGCAGCAGCGACCCACCACAGAGGCCTCGAAGTCGCACTTCTCATTCATTTTATTAGCCAGCAGGCAGGTATAGTTGGCTTTATACAGCGCATAGCGTGGATTATCCGGCATGCCGCCGTCAATGGAGACATAGTTTTTATAGCCGGGGATCTTCTTCACCGTGCCGCAGGTATACAGAGTCATGCCTGCCGCGCCCACGATGCTGCGGCCGGGCTCCATATGGATCTCAGGCATTTCAATGTTCAGCCGCTTGCAAGCCGTCTGGATGGCTGCTGCCACCTGACTCACCTTGGTGTCCACATCCAGGAAGGGATCACTCTCCACATAGCGGACGCCATAGCCGCCGCCCAGATCCAGCTGCTGCGCCATATAGCCGTGCTTTTCCTTCATAGCGGCAATGAACTCCAGCATAATGACGGCCGCACGCTCAAAAATATCCTCACCGAATACCTGGGAACCCACATGACAGTGGAAGCCCATCAGCTCCACATGGGGCTGCGCCAGCGTGAAGACGGTGATCTCCTCGGCCTGTCCCGTCTCGATGGCGGAGCCGAACTTGCTGTCCACCTTGCCGGTGGCGATGGCCTCGTAGGTGTGGGGGTCGATGCCCGGCGTCAGGCGCAGCAGCACCTTCTGCTTGATGCCCCGGCGGCCAGCCTCGGCCTCGATGGCCTTGATCTCCTCCACATTGTCCGCTACAAAGTAGCCAATATGGTTATCCATACCGTACACAATATCCCTATCGGTCTTATTGTTGCTGTGGAAGTAGGCGTGGGACAGATCGTAGCCCGCCTGCAGGGCGGTGTAGATCTCGCCGGAGGATACCACATCGATTCCCATGCCCTCCTCCTTCATGATCTCGTAGATGCGCTTGAAGGAGTTGGCCTTGCTGGCATACAGGGGACGGCTGGTGGGGCCGAAGTGCTTCTTGAAGGCATTCTGATACACGCGGCACTGATGGCGGATGTAGTCCTCGTCCAGCAGGTACAGGGGCGTGCCGTACTGCTTGGCCAGAGCCACTGTGTCCTGGCCGGCAAAGTGGAGGTGGCCATTGGCTCCGATAGTAATATTCTCACAGATCATAGCGATATCCTTTCTTTCTCCCACTGATTCGATTCTAATGTATGTGTAAGGCTCACAGCGAGCCGGATATACAAATTTAAGGCTTTTGTTTGTATGTAAGGTGGATACCATCGATTGACAAGGGCAAGCACGCCTGACAGCGTGTCTTTCCGGCGCTTTTTGCCCTTTTCACCTTGGCGGGCGCCAGCCCGCCTGCGTCTCAAAAACCAAAAATCACTCGAAAATCCATCGCTGGCAGGTGCGGAGCAGTTTTGCCGGAGCAGAAATGTGTCCAGACAAGAAAAGACCCGCAGAGAATACTTGCCGTATTGTCAAGGGGCTTGACGCAGTATGGGCGCATTTCTGCCCGTCAAAACCGTGTCTGCCCTTGTCAATCGATGGTAATATCTTGTATGAATGTGTCAATGAAATTGGGCGCAGGGGCTGCGGCTCAACCACACCACAGCCCCCTGCCCATTCTTCCGAGAGCAGAGGAGGTACTGAAATAGATTACTCAGCCTTCTCGGCGACAGCAGCGTCCTTCTTCTTGGCCAGAGCCTTTTCCAGCCAATCCTTGCCGTCCGCAAAGCGGGAGACGATGTAGGTCACCACATAGTCGCCGGCAGAGTTGATCATGGTGGCGGGAGGATCGACCAGGTTGCCGATGGCCACCAGAATGGGGAATGCCAGTTCCATCTGATTGGGGAAGAAGATGGAGCAGATGATGTACTCGCCGATGTAGCCACCGCCGGGCACGCCGGACATACCGACGGAGGACAGCACAGCCACCAGAACGATGGGAATCAGCTTGCCCCAGCTCATATCCTGACCGAATACGCCCCAAACAAAGGCGATCTTCAACACGCAGGAGAAGCAGGAGCCGTCCATGTGCATAGTAGCGCCCAGAGGCACGACCATCTCAGCCACGTCCTTGCTGACGCCGGTATTCTCAGCCTCTTCCAGGTTGGTGGGGATGGTAGCGACAGAGGAGCAGGTACCCAAGGAGACCACAGCGGGCTTAGTGATGTGCTTGAACATGGTCTTCACTCCGTGCTTGCCGCCGCCGAACCAGGCGAACAGCGGGAACGCAGTAAAGATGTAGACAAAGCACAGGGGATAGTACACAGCCATGGCACGCCCATAGGAGCCGGCGATCTGGGGGCCGTAGTCAGCGACCAAGCCGGCGAAGATGGCGAAGAAGGCCACGGGAGCGTAGTAGGTGATGATCTTGATGAACTTCATCATGACATCGGTCATGCTGCTGAGCCACTTGGCGACCAGGGTCTCAGAGCCGCCCGCCATGTTGGTGGCGAAGCCGAACAGCACGGAGAACACGATCAGGGGCAGCATGGCCTTGCGGGTCAGCAGACCCACGAAGTCGCTGGCGGTGAAGAAGTTGACGATCATGTCGGAGATGGAGGCGTACTCGCCCATTTCCTCAGAGGGGATGTCGTTCCAGGGAACCAGTACCGGGGGGAAGATCTTCATCAGTGCGAACATGATGACAGCAGCGATGGCACCGGTGATGACGAAGGTCGCCACCGTGGTGCCCATGATCTTACCGGCACGCTTCATGCTCTTCATGTTGGCGATGGAGCCCGCAATGGACACGAACACCAGGGGAACCACCACGCAGAACATCATGTTGATGAACACGGTGCCAAGGGGCTTTACGACAGGGGCCACACCGGGAGCCAGCCAGCCCACCAGCGCGCCGATGATCATTGCGCCCAGCATGATGCCAAGGAAAATATAATTCTTGACTACAGCTTTCTTTTCCATTAGTTTTTACTCCTCCTAACTGATTTTGGTTGATTTGATTTGCTCTCTATGTAAAGCATATTGCTTACATACCTTAGTTAATTAGTTAAATGGTTGTAATTGGTGTCAGATGGTCAGAGCCTCGTCGGTAATCTCGCCCTTGCAGACGATGTTGGTGGGGCCGGTGAGAAATAGATCGGTGACATGTCCGTTTCCGTCCCGCTCTACGTCAATATACAGGGTACCGCCGGTCATATCCACCCGGACGTTTTTTCCGGAGACCTTGCCCAGCAGCGTCAGCACAGTTACCACAGAGCCGGTACCGGTGCCGCAGGCATAGGTGAAGTCCTCCACCCCCCGCTCATAGGTGCGCTCATATACATGATCCGGGCCGATGATCTCGTAAAAGTTCACGTTAGCGCCCTTGGGGAAATCCTTATAGAACCGCAGCTTACGACCCAACCGGAACAGTGTCTGCGTGTCGAAATTCTTCAGGTCCTTCATGGGCACTGCCGCGTGGGGGATGCCGGGGTCTCCCAGCTCCACATAGGCGCAATCATAGGTCGCGCCGTCCACCTCCGCCTTGCCATCCAGGCGCATGTTGCAGGGATCGTTGAGCCGCACACGGTACAGCCGGCGATCCACTCGCCAACCAGTGACCAGGCCCGCCGTGGTCTCCACCTTCTGCACCTCGCCGGCCAATCCGTTTTCATAGCCATATCGGCAGATGCAGCGGGCACCGTTGCCGCACATCTCCCCCATGGAGCCATCGGAATTGAAAAACAGCATCTTGTAGTCGCCGCCGTAGGTGGGCTTTTTCACCACCATGAATCCGTCGGCACCGATGGACATATGCCGCTCACAGACAGTGCGGATGATCTCCGGCCACTTCTCATCGGGTATAGCATCCTGTCGGTCATCCACCACAATAAAGTCGTTGCCGGCACCGTTCATTTTCCAAAACTCCATGGCGTAACGCCCTCCTTTTTGCTTGTAATTGCATTGTACATGTCCTCTATAAGCTTGTCAAATTTTTGTCATAGTCCTATTATTCGGATGTACAGTCCTAAAATCAGGACTATCGCGCATATTTTATGGCTCTTCCCTACCAAGAGATAGTCTATAGGTAGGCAGCGAGAAGGCTCATTTTTTAACCCCCTGAGCGAAAAATTTCAAAAATTTTTTGGGAACGAAAAAAGCCGCTGATTTCGTAGTGAAACCAGCGGCTTGATTTGCGGTGTGTTCAGCTGAAAATGGTCAAAAAAACTTCATGCCTGAGCACCGCGCCACGGAAATGCGCAAATGCCGGCGCATGAAGTTTTTGTGCATCATTTCCGGTTGCCCCACAGGGGCGAGGAAATGGCACATTTCTTATTTTTGCCATGCAAAAGCATGGCAAAAAATAACGGTCACACAATCCTGACGGACTGTGTGACCGTATTTATATCAGTTGTTTTGCCTACGCTGTTTGCGTCAACTTCTTATTGGTGCTGATCGCGGATGGCAGCCTGCGCGGCAGCCAAACGCGCAATGGGGACTCTAAACGGGCTGCAGGACACATAGTCCAGACCCACCTTGTGGCAGAACTCCACGGAGGAGGGATCGCCGCCGTGCTCGCCGCAGATGCCCAGATGCAGCTCCGGACGGGTGGCGCGACCCAGCTTGCAGGCCATATCCACCAGCTTGCCCACACCCACCTGATCCAGACGGGCGAAGGGATCGCTCTCGTAGATCTTGTTGTCGTAGTAGGCAGGCAGGAACTTGCCGGCATCGTCGCGGCTGAAGCCGAAGGTCATCTGGGTCAGGTCGTTGGTGCCGAAGGAGAAGAACTCGGCTTCGGTGGCGATCTGGTCGGCGGTCAGCGCGGCGCGGGGGATCTCGATCATGGTGCCCACCAGATACTTCATGTTCATACCGGCGGCGGCCAGCTCCTCGTCAGCGGTCTTGACAACCACGTCCTTGACGAACTTCAGCTCCTTGACCTCGCCCACCAGCGGGATCATGATCTCGGGAACCATGTTCCAGTCGGGGTGCTTCTTCTGGACGTTGATGGCGGCGCGGATGACGGCACGGGTCTGCATGACGGCGATCTCCGGGAAGGTGACGGCCAGACGGCAGCCACGGTGACCCATCATGGGGTTGAACTCGTGCAGGGAGGCGATGATGGCCTTGATGTCGGCCACGGTCTTGCCCATATCCTTGGCCAGCAGCTCGATGTCCGCCTCCTCGGTGGGAACGAACTCGTGCAGAGGTGGATCCAGGAAGCGGATGGTGACGGGGCAGCCCTCCATGGCCTCGTAGATGCCCTCGAAGTCGCCCTGCTGCATGGGCAGCAGCTTGGCCAGCGCCTTCTCGCGCTGCTCCTTGGTGTCGGAGCAGATCATCTCGCGGATGGCGGCGATACGGTCGCCCTCGAAGAACATGTGCTCGGTACGGCACAGGCCGATGCCCTGAGCGCCCAGAGAACGGGCACGGGCGGCGTCGGCGGGGGTGTCGGCGTTGGTGCGCACCTTCAGGCGGCGGAACTTGTCCGCCCACGCCATGATGCGGCCGAAGTCGCCGCCCACGTTGGCGTCCACGGTGGGCATAGCGCCGTCGTAGATGCTGCCGGTGGAGCCGTCCAGGCTCAGCCAGTCGCCCTCGTGATAGGTCTTGCCGGCCAGAGTGAACTGCTTGTTGGCCTCGTCCATGTTGATGGCACCGCAGCCGGAGACGCAGCACTTGCCCATGCCGCGCGCCACCACAGCCGCGTGGGAGGTCATGCCGCCGCGGACGGTCAGGATGCCCTGAGCGGCCTTCATGCCTTCGATGTCCTCGGGAGAGGTCTCCAGACGAACCAGAACCACCTTCTCGCCCCGGGCAGCCCACTCCTTGGCGTCCTCGGCGTTGAACACGATCTTGCCGCAGGCGGCGCCGGGGGAGGCGGGCAGCGCCTTGCCCACCGGCTCGGTGGCCTTCAGCGCCTTGGGGTCAAACTGGGGATGCAGCAGGGTATCCAGGTTGCGGGGGTCGATCATGGCCACGGCCTGCTGCTCGGAGATCATGCCCTCGTCCACCAGGTCGCAGGCGATCTTCAGAGCGGCGGGAGCGGTACGCTTACCGTTGCGGCACTGCAGCATGTACAGCTTGCCGTGCTCCACGGTGAACTCCATGTCCTGCATGTCGCGGTAGTGATCCTCCAGAATGTTGCAGACCTTGACGAACTCGTCATAGGCCTCGGGGAACTTCTCGGCCATCTCCGCGATGGGCATGGGGGTACGCACGCCGGCCACTACGTCCTCGCCCTGGGCATTGGTCAGGAACTCGCCCATGAGCTTCTTCTCGCCGGTGGCGGGGTCGCGGGTGAAGGCCACGCCGGTGCCGCAGTCGTCGCCCATGTTGCCGAAGGCCATGGACTGGACGTTGACGGCGGTGCCCCAGGAGTAGGGGATGTCGTTGTCGCGGCGATAGACGTTGGCGCGGGGGTTATCCCAGCTGCGGAACACGGCCTTGATCGCGCCGATGAGCTGCTCCTTGGGATCGGTGGGGAAGTCGGAGCCGATCTTGGCCTTGTACTCGGCCTTGAACTGCATGGCCAGCTCCTTCAGATCCTCGGCGGACAGCTCCACGTCCTGGGTCACGCCCTTCTTCTCCTTCATGGCGTCGATCAGCTGCTCGAAATACTTCTTGCCGACCTCCATGACCACGTCGGAATACATCTGGATAAAGCGGCGGTAGCAGTCCCACGCCCAGCGGGGGTTGTTGGACTTCTTGGCGATCACGTCCACCACGTCCTCGTTCAGACCCAGATTCAGGATGGTGTCCATCATGCCGGGCATGGAGGCGCGGGCGCCGGAGCGCACGGACACCAGCAGGGGATTCTCCAGATCGCCGAACTTCTTGCCGGTGATCTTCTCCATCTTCTCGATATACTCCATGATCTCCGCCATGATCTCGTCATTGATCTGGCGGCCATCCTCGTAATACTGGGTGCAGGCCTCGGTGGTGATGGTAAAGCCCTGAGGCACAGGCAGACCGATGTTGGTCATCTCCGCCAGGTTTGCGCCCTTGCCGCCCAGCAGCTCACGCATCTTGGCATTGCCCTCGGTGAACAGGTAACAATACTTCTTGCTCATGTCAGTTCCTCCGTATATAAATATAAATGTACCAAACGATGAGAACAATTTATTATAGTCATAAAACCGCGGAAAAGCAACCCCGGTTCCACATTTTTTTGCAAAATTTGTTTGGCGTCATATTTTTCCCCTGTACGGAGGGAATCATACTTGCCTGCACCGGCAACCTTGTGATATACTACTACATTGAAATAGTAGGCAAGGGCGTGAGTAAATGGTGCAGCTTCCCGCGGAAAACAGCATACTGGCCGCGGCGGTGCGCCGCGCCGCTGACGAGCACCGGCTCAGTCACGCGGTGATCCTCACCGGACGGGGCGACCTGACCGCCGCCGCGCGGTTTCTGGCCGCCGCCCATGTGTGCGAGGGTGAGCATAAGCCCTGCCTGACCTGCCGCCACTGCCGCAAGGCGCTGGAGGGCGTACACCCGGACGTGATCTCCGTGCAGGACACGGAGCACAAGGAGCTGACGGTGGAGGCCGTCCGTGCGCTGCGCAAGGACGTGTACATCCGTCCCAACGAGGCGGAGCGGAAGGTGTATATCATCGCCGACTGCCGCCAGCTGAACGAGCGGGATCAGAACGTGCTGCTGAAGATCGTGGAGGAGGGGCCGCCTTACGCCGCGTTCATCTTCTGCGCCGATTCCCCTGCCGCGCTGCTGGAGACGATCCGCTCCCGCTGCGTCATGCTGAAGTACGACGACGGGGCGGAAGCGCCCCTGCGTCCGGACGCGGTGGAGCTGTGCCGGGCGTTCGCCGCGGGGCGGCTGCTGCCGGTGACGGCGTTTCTGGTGGGGCTGGACGCCAAAAAGCCCGTGCCCAAGCGGGAGGAAGTGAGCGCCATGCTGCGGGATTGCTGGCGCACGGCGGCGGAGGCGCTGCTGCTGCGGCGGGGCAAGCCCCGGCCGGAGCCGTCCTGCGCGGAGGAAGCCCAGCGGCTGGCCGACAGGCTCACCGACCGGCAGCTGACGGGGCTGGAGAGCGTGCTGCGGCAGTACGCCGGAGAATGTGACTATAACGTGGGCGTAGGCCACGTACTGGGCGGCCTGGCCGCAAAATGGGAGGAACTTTTATGACCGAAGTCATCTCTGTCCGTTTTCGCAACGGATGCAAGGAATACTACTTTGACCCGAAGGGGCTGACCGTTCCCACGGACACGGACGTGATCGTGGAGACGGCGCAGGGGCCGGAATTTGCCCGCTGCTCCCTGGGGAACCACCAGGTGGAGGACGGCGCGGTGGTGAAGCCGCTGCGCGGCGTCATCCGCATCGCCACCGACAACGACAGGCACACCGCCGCCTATAACCGGGGACGGGAGAAGGAGGCCTTTGAGGTCTGCAAAAAGAAGATCCAGCAGCACAAGCTGGAGATGAAGCTGGTGCGGGTGGAGTGCAGCTTTGACGGCAGCAAGATACTATTTTTCTTCACCGCCGACGGGCGGGTGGACTTCCGTGAGCTGGTGAAGGATCTGGCCGGCGTGTTCCGCGCCCGCATCGAGCTGCGGCAGATCGGCGTGCGGGACGAGGCCAAGATGATCGGCGGACTGGGCATCTGCGGACGACCCTTCTGCTGCTCCCAGTTCATGGACGAGTTCCTGCCGGTGTCCATCAAGATGGCCAAGACCCAGAGCCTGAGCCTGAACCCCACCAAGATCTCCGGCACCTGCGGGCGGCTGATGTGCTGCCTGAAATACGAGCAGGACGCCTATGAGGACGCGATCAAGCGCATGCCCAAGAACGACTCCTTCGTGCTGACGCCGGACGGTACCGGCAACGTCAGCGACATCAACGTGCTGAAGGAGACGGTGAACGTCCGGCTGGACGACCGGCCGGAGGGCGCCCGGTGCTACCACAACTGCGAGGTGTGCGTTCTGCGCAACGGCAAGGGCAGCCGGGAGGGGATCGTCGTCCCCGACAAGCGGCCGGAGCGGTATATCGAGCCGATCGCCGAGGAGGAGCTGCCAGCCATTACGCTGGTCAGCGACTTTGATCCGGACGCAGCCGCCGCCGAGGACGGCAAGCGCCGCCGCAGCCGGGGCGGACGCGGACGCCGCCGCGGAGAGAGCGCCGGAGAGCGCCCGGCGGAGAAGGCCGCCGCGGACAACAAGCCTGCCCGCAGCGAAAAGGCGGACAAGCCCGCCGGAGACAAGCCCAGCCGGGAGGGCGGCAGCCGCCGCAGAAGAAGCGGCCGCCGGGGCAGCGGCGGCGGACAGGCTGCGCCTGCCGCAGCGGAGGCCGCGCCCAAGAAGCAGGAGCGTCCCGCCGGAGAAGCACCTGCCGGCGAGAAGAAGCGGAACAACAACCGGCGCCGTCCCCGCCGCAGAAGCGGCGGCGGAGGCAAGCCCAACGGCGGAGCGGAGGCGTAAACAGTCATGGGAAAATTTAACGGTCTGCTGCTGGTCAGCGACTTTGACAATACACTGGTCTACACCGAGGAGGCGCTGCAGAAATGCGTGGACATGCCCCCGGTATCGGACAAAAACCGCGCCGCGCTGGAGTATTTCATGGCCAACGGCGGCCTGTTCGCCGTGGCCACCGGCCGCGCCAAGCCCGCCTTTGAAACGGTGGTGGACGGCATTCCCATGAATGCGCCCACCGTGCTGTTCAACGGCGCAGCCATCTACGATTTCTCCCGGAAGAAATATCTGGTGACGGCCTTCCTGCCGGACACCGTCCGGGCGCACATTACCCAGGTGGTGACGGCCATGCCCCGGGTGGCGGTGGAGCTGTATCACGATGACAACACCATCCACGCCCTGAACGCCAACGACGTGACCCGGCGGCACATGCACATCACCCACGCGCCGTCCATCGAGGTGGACACCATGGACGCGGTGCCGTCCCCCATCAGCAAGGCGCTGTTTTCCACGGAGGAGCAGCACCTGAACGACCTGCTGGACTATCTGCGCGCCCAGCCGTGGTACCACGACTATGAGGTGGTGCCCAGCGCCGTGACGCTGGTGGAGCTGACGGCCAAGGGTGCCAACAAGGGCGGCATGGTGCAGCGTCTGGCGCAGCTGTTGGATGTGAAGCGGGAGAACGTGCTCTGCGTGGGCGACCACGCCAACGACATCAGCATGCTCACATGGGCGGGGGAGGGCTATGCCCCGGCCAACGCCATCCCGCTGGTGCTGAACACCCCTGGCGTGCATCACCTGCCCGACTGCCGGGATGATGCCATCGCCGCGCTGGTAGCGGAGCTGGACAAGCGGTTCTGAATAGCGGAAGCAAGCCCCGCCGGGGCTTGCTTTTTTTTGCTGCCGGAGACGCCGCCCCCACGCATCCTGTCATTGCGAGGAGTACCCCAAGGGCACTTGCTTCGCGGCGCGCAGCGACGCGGCAATCCGTTCCCAGCGCGGCACCGCCGCGCTGACGGGACGTCGGGGACGCCGCCCCCTACGGAGCGGTGTACCGCGTCTGTCTGCGGGGCACCCCGAAAAAACTTTTCTTCCAAAACAGCTGATTTTGCCCCTTTAAGGGGTGTTTTACCGGGTTTTCCCCTGACAAGTCGGTTTGTTTACAATTTAATCCTTGACGTGGAGCGCATTTCAGGGTATTATACTTTTTGTTTGTAACTATTTGTAACTTTTTGCTTGTAATTTATTTGTAACTTTTAGGGGCACACCATGACGCAGGATCAACAGCAAAAAAATACCGCCCCGCGCGACCCCAACAGGGAGCACATGACCCTGTCGGAGCTGTGGCAGCTGTGGCGTGACAATTTAATGAGCTGGCGGAGCTTCTGCGACGAGCACCACGACCTGTTCACGCTGAACATTCAGGCAGGCTTCCGCCGTTTGGGACAGTGGCTGTCCAACCTGCGCGGCAGCGCGCGGACGTTGGCGGCCGCTAACCGCGACCGGCGCTTCCCGGAGTCGGAATACGGCACGGCGCAGCTTTTCCTGTTTTTCCGCAGCAGTCTGGAGCGCTTCGCCGCCGCGGTGCGGGAGCACTTCTCCGACCGGCGCAAGATCTTCATCCGGCTGGGCGACAAGCGCCGCCGCTTCTTTGAGGAGATAAAGCTGCATCCGGCCATCTTCCTGAGCAGCGCGGTGGTCATCGCCGCCGCCGCCACGGTGCTGTCGCTGTACACCCTGGGCGCCGAGGTCAGCTACGACGGACAGTCGCTGGGCGTGGTATCCTCCCGCCATGCGGCGGAGAAGGTGGTGGCGGAGCTGGAGGACATCACCCGCCAGACCACCGGCGACAGCGCCTACGCCGTGGACACGGCGGAGCTGGCGGTGGAGACGGGCGTCTATCCCCGCAGGGAGCTGCTGTCCCACGATGAGTTCCAGGAGGAGCTGGGCGACGCGCTGGGTCAGGTGGAATACGCCTACGTGCTGTATGTGGACGGGGAGAAGATCGTGGCCACCACCCGTTCCGGCGCGCTGGAGGATCTGCTGGAGCAGCTGAAGCTGGGCTATGAGACGTCGGATACCGTCAACGCCTATTTCGTGGAGGACGTGGAGATCCGACAGGAGTATGTGGAGTCCTCCTATGTGATGAATCTGGGCTACATCGCCGAGAAGCTCAACGAGACGAAGGAGGGCGAGGTGACGTACACCGTCACCGCCGGCGACAGCTATTACAGCATCGCCGCCGACTACGACATGTCCATGGAGGATCTGATGAAGCTGAACGAGGGCTACGACCCCAAGATCCTCCGGGTGGGCGACGTGCTGACCATCAGCAACGCCGTGCCCTATCTGACGGTGGTGAACGTGGAGCGCCAGCGGTACGTGCAGGACGTGGCCTATCAGGTGGAGTACACCGACGACGCGTCCATGTATCAGGGCGAGTACAAGACCACCTCTCCCGGCGTATACGGCAAGGCGGACATCACCGCCAACGTCACGTACATCAACGGCGAGGAGACGGAGCGGGAGGTGGTGGCCAGCGTCACCCTGTCCCAGCCCGTAACGGAGCAGCAGCTGCGGGGCACCAAGGAGCGCCCCACATGGTATCCCACCGGCAGCTTCAGCTGGCCGTGCAACGGCGTGCTGACCAGTCGGTTCGGCTACCGCAGTCTGCTGGGCAGCACCTACCACAGCGGCATCGATATCGGCAACAGCTACGGCACGTCCATCTACGCCTCCGACGGTGGCACGGTGACGTACTCCGGCTGGATGGGCGGCTACGGATACCTGATCATCATCGACCACGGCAACGGCTATCAGACCTACTACGGCCATAACAGCAGCCTTGTAGCGGCCAAGGGCGAGAAGGTCCACAAGGGACAGCTTATCGCCCGGATGGGCTCCACCGGCCGCTCCACCGGCAACCACTGCCACTTCGGTATCAAGCTCAACGGCACGTTCCTCAACCCGCTGAACTATCTGTAAGCGCTTTGCACCCCCGCCGCAGGGCGGGGGTGTCGTTTCGGGGTTGCAAAACGCAAAATCTATGGTACAATAAGCTCACCGAGCCATACAGAAGGAATGAGGTGAAGATGATGAAGAAAGTACTGTGCCTGCTGTGCGCGGTGTGCGCTGCCGTCATGAGCCTGTGCATCGCCTGCGCCAGTCCCCTTACCGGCGACACCAGCAACATGGGTCTGTGGATCGCCATGGTGGTGGTAGCCGTCATCGCCGTGGTGGTGCTGCTGATCGTGGGCGCCAAAAAGAAGAAAAAGTAAACCGATACGACAAAAGCCCTGTGCCGCATGGCGGCACAGGGCTCAGCTTGGCAAAAAAGTCCGAACGGACTTTTTT
>OLSD01001328.1_pt1 | contig 20944 bp, 16 predicted proteins | sample 1672211 | NCBI WGS metagenome assembly OLSD01 (sample SAMEA3136659, study PRJEB25190) | human gut metagenome | reverse complement strand
CCCCGTTTTCTTGGCATTGCGGTTGTTTGCCGCCGGTTTTTACGCCGCCTCGTCGAACTGCGAGTTGTACAGGTCGGCGTAGAAGCCACCCTGGGCGAGCAACTCGTCGTGTGTGCCCTTCTCGACGATGTCGCCGTCGCGAATCACCAAGATCACGTCGGCGTTGCGGATCGTGGACAGGCGGTGCGCGATGACAAAGCTGGTGCGGCCCTGCATCAGCGCATCCATGGCGCGCTGGATGAGCTCCTCGGTACGGGTGTCGACGTTGGAAGTCGCCTCGTCCAGAATCAGTGCCGGGCGGTCGGCCAAAATGGCACGGGCGATGGTCACGAGCTGGCGCTGACCCTGCGACAGGTTAGTGCCCTCTTCGTTAATCATAAAGTCGTAGCCGCCGGCGAGCGTATGAATAAAGTGGTCGCAGCGTGCGGCACGCGCAGCGGCCTCGACCTCGGCATCGCTCGCATTGGGGCGTCCGTAGCGGATGTTCTCGCGGATGGTGCCGTTAAACAGCCAGGTATCTTGCAGCACCATGGCAAACTCGCCGCGCAGCGCCGCGCGGTCCCAATCGCGCACGTCAACACCCTCGACACGCAGCGAGCCGCCGTCCACGTCGTAGAAGCGCTGCAGCAGCTTGATGAGCGTGGTCTTGCCGGCGCCGGTGGGACCGACGATGGCGATGGTCTGGCCGGGCTGCGCCTCGCAGCTAAAGTCGTGGATGATGGTCTTGTCGGGCGTGTAGCCAAACTTGACATGGTCGAACTCCACGTGACCGGGGCGCTTCTCGGGAATCTGCGCGTCGGCCTTCTGCTCCTCCTCGGGCGCGGCCAGGAACTCAAAGACGCGCTCGGTGGCAGCGGCCATCGACTGCATCGTGTTGCTCACGTTGCCCAGCTGCTGCACGGGCTGCGTAAAGTTGCGAACGTACTGGATAAAACTCTGGATGTCGCCGGGCGTGGCATTGCCGGTCAGCGCGAGCTGTGCGCCCACCACGACGACGCCCACGTAGCCTATGTTGCCCACCAGGCTCATAAGCGGCATCATCAGGCCCGACAGAAACTGCGAGCGCCAGCCACTAATAAACAGGCGGTCGTTTTGACGGTCGAACTCCTCGATCGAGGCCTCGGCGCGGTCGAACACTTGAATGACGTTCTGGCCGGCAAAATCCTCCTCGATAATGCCGTTGACGGTGCCCAGGACCTGCTGCTGCTCGCGGAAGTACGGCTGCGAGAAGTGAATCATCACCATCAAGATAATCGCGGCGGCCGGCAGCGTGAGCACGGTGACGCCGGTAAGCGGCAGACTGATCGAAAGCATCATGACGAGCACGCCGATAATCTGCGTCACCGACGTGATGAGCTGCGTCACGCTCTGGTTGAGCGACTGGCCCAGCGTATCGACGTCGTTGGTGATGCGGCTGAGCACGTCGCCCTTGCTGTGGCCGTTAAAGTAGCTCATCGGCACGACGGCAATCTTGGCGGCGATCTCCTTGCGCATGCGGTAGCAGATCTTTTGCGTGACGCCGGTCATGAGCCAGCCCTGGATCAGGCTGCAGGCAGAGCTCGCCAGGTACAGGCAGAGCAAAAAGCCGAGCGTCTTGGCGATCCAGGCAAAGTCGACGTCGCCGGTGCCGTTGACCTTGGCAACCAGGCCCTCGAACAGCTTGGTCGTAACCTGACCGAGCACCTTGGGTCCCACAATATTAAAGATGACCGAGCACACGGCAAAAGCGACGGCGGCAAACACGGCAATCTTGTGCTGGCCGATATAGCCGAGCAGCTGCCTCATGGTGCCCTTAAAGTCCTTGGCCTTTTCGCCGCGACGCATGCCGCCCATGCGGCCCATGGGACCGCGCTGGCGGGTGGGCTTGGGAATCTGAGTCTTGGTCTCGTCTGCCATTAGCGCTCGCCTCCTTCCATAACGGCTGCAATTTCTTCTTGGGTAAGCCCCAGCTCCTCGGCGGAAAGCTGCGACTGTGCGATCTCCAGGTACGCCGGGCAGCTGCGCAGCAGCTCCTCGTGCGTGCCGGTGCCCACCACGTGGCCGTCGTCGAGCACGATGATCTGGTCGGCGTGCATGATGGTCGCGATGCGCTGGGCCACGACCACGAGCGCGGCGTCGGTAACGTTTTTGGCCAGCTCCTCGCGTAGACGCGCGTCGGTCTTGTAGTCGAGGGCACTAAACGAGTCATCGAACACCACGACCTCGGGCTTTTTGGCCAACGCGCGGGCGATGGCCAGACGCTGGCGCTGACCACCCGAAACATTGGAGCCGCCCTGGCTGATAGGGGAGTCGTACCCGTCCTCGCGCTCGGCGATAAAGTCCTCCGCCTGGGCGACGCGTGCTGCCTGGCGCATATCCTCGTCACTCACCATGTCGCCGGCAAACTTGAGGTTGCTCTCGACGGTACCCGAGAATAGACGACCCTGCTGCGGAATATAACCAATGCGGCGGCGCAGCTCGGAAAGTGTCATGTCGCGCACATCGATGCCGTCGAGCGAAATGCTGCCGCCCGTGACGTCGTACAGGCGCGGAATCAGCTGCACGAGCGTGGACTTGCCCGAGCCCGTGGAGCCAATAATGCCGAGCATCTGACCGGCATGCGTGGTGAAGTTCACGCCGCTGATGACGTCGGCGCGGGCATCGGGATACTGGAAGCTCACGTCGCGGAAGGTGAGCTCGCCGCGCGGCGCGCTGGCCGCGGGCAGTTTGGGCGAGACGGGGTCGTTGATGCTGGTGGGGCAAGTGATGACCTCTTCCACGCGCTCGGCTGCGACCTCGGCACGGGGCAGGATAACCGAAACCATGGTGAGGATCATAAACGCCATGACGATCTGCATGGTGTAGGAGATAAACGCCATCATGTTGCCGATCTGCATCACGCCGTCGGACACGCCCTGCGCGCCAAACCAGACGATAAGCACGGTGATGCAGTTCATGACGAGCATCATGAGCGGCATCATAAAGCTCATGGCGCGGTTGGTGTAGAGCTGCGTGGTCATCAGGTCGAGCGACGCCTTGTCAAAACGTTCGAGCTCATGCTCTTCGCGGTTAAACGAGCGGATGGGCATAAGGCCGTCGAGCAGCTCGCGGGCGGTAAGGTTCACGCGGTCCACAAAGCTCTGCATCTTTTTGAACTTGGGCATGGTGAGACCCATGAGCACGCCGACGACGGCCGAGACCGCGATGATGGCCACGGCGATGGTCCACTCCAGGCCGGTGTGGTTGGCCAGGACACGCATGACAGCGACGATGCCCATGACGGGGGCCATCAGACACATGCGGATAAACAGAGTTGCGGCCATCTGGATTTGCTGAATGTCGTTGGTGCAGCGGGTAATGAGCGAGGCCTGGCTAAATTTGCCCACCTCGGCTGGCGAGAAGTGCATAACCTTGTTGAAGGTCTCGCGGCGCAGGTCGCGGGCGATGGAGCAGGCGGTGCGCGACGCCACGGCACCGGTCAGGATGGTGGCGACGAGCGACACCAGGCACAGCCCAAACATCGTGGTCGCCATGCGGCTCAGGTACGCGTTCTGCACGTCGGCGGGGTCGATGCCCTGCGCCTTGTACTCGTCCTGCACATAGCTCACGGCGCGTTGGGTCACAATGGAGCCCGACATGGAGCCCATTTTGTCCGCCATTTGGTTGGCGCCCTCGACGAGCTTGCCCTGGTCGATTAGGCCGCCTTCAACGCCCAGACGCAGACTCTTCATGGTGATCTTGCCGCCGTCGGCATCAATCTGCTTTTGCATGTTCTGCGCCGCTGCGGCCTTCTGCTGCATCTCGGCGAGCTGCTCAGGCGTCATCGCCGCCATCTGCTCGGGGGTGGGCATGGCCTGGGCAGCGTTGCTGTCTTTCTCGCTGGACGTGCCGGCCATGTCGCCCATGGAGTCGGCGTCGATGCCCTGGTTGAAGGCGAGCACGACGGTCTCGGGCAGGCTCATGATGTCGGCAATCTTGCCGCCGTCGGCGCGCTCCTCCTCGGTGCCCCTGTACGTTCGAATGCCGTTATTGTCTGCCTTGCTAAACACGGCCTCCACAGCCTTGGCGTCCTTGGCGCTCATAAAGAGTTCGAGGTCGTCGAGCGATTCGGTGCGGATGGTGTCGGGCACGGGCGAGGCGATGCCACCTTGCTGCACGCCCACGTCGACGATGTCGCTCATATAGGTAGGCAGCGCCAGATCGGCGTTGCAGCTGATTACGATAAGTACGATAGCTGCGAACAGTGCCAGGATATGCTTTTTAAAGAGTCTGAGAATCCTCACTCGGCATCTCTCCTTTCTTGATTGCGGTCGATAATTTCGTTGGCACGTCTTAGAAGGCGCACCATCTCTTGGGTATCTGTTTCGCCGAGCTGCTCGAGGAAGGCCGCGGTGCGGTCCTCGAATTCCCGACGTTTGATTTCGAGGACCTGGAATCCCTTGTCGGTCACCGTGACGTGTACGCGACGACGGTCGGTCTTTGAGTGCTTGCGCTCGACCCAGCCCTTGGCTTCGAGGGCGCGCAGAATATTGGCGATGCGGGCGCTCGAGACCCAGGCGCGATCAGCGAGTTCGCTCGGCGTGAGCGAGCCGCCGGCGCGTATGAGGGCGCGCATTACAGCCATCTCGCCACCGAGAGCTTTGTCCGCAAAGCGCGAAATGCGCTGATGCATGCTGCCAAACTCAGTTAAGAGCTGACGTCTAAGTTCACGGAAATCGGTATCTTCCACCGAAAACCCCTAACACTAGAAACTATTTTCGGTGAAAGATGATACCCCCATACGCGGGCCTCATACAGTAGGCAATATTAAGAGCTCATTAAGACTTAAAATCATTCAATTGCTGAAGCGTTTCAAAGAACTATTATGCACGCGATTAGGCGAGGGGTTGTCACCACCATGACGACTGGGACTCATATAATCGCCACGTGCGATGCTCCAACTTCCCGCAAGGAGACACCTTACATAAAGGGGGATGGAGTCATGGCATTTGACTTCACGGGCAAGACCGCGATTGTCACGGGCGGCACTCAGGGCATTGGCCTCGAGATCGCCAAGGGCATCGTCGCGGGCGGCGGACATGTCGCGCTCATCGCAAGGAACGCTGCTAAGGGCGAGGCCGCAGTGGCCGAGCTTGGCGAGGGCAACAAGTTCTATCAGCTCGATGTCGCCGATGCGCCCAAGGCGCGCGAGACCGTCGAGCAGATTTTTACGGACCTGCCGCAAACCAACATCCTGATCAACTGCGCCGGCGTCATCAGCACCAAGAAGTTCGACGAGATCGATGACACCGAGTGGCGCCGCACCATCGACATCAACCTCAACGGTACCTTCACTATGATGAACGCCGTGTACCCGCACTTTAAGGCGGCCCATGCCGGCACTATCGTCAACGTGAGCTCCGTTGCGGGCAAGATCGGTGGCGGCCTGCTCGGCACCGCGGCTTACGCGAGCTCCAAGGCCGGTGTTAACGGTCTAACCAAGGCAGTCGCCAAGGAGGGCGGTAAGTTCGGCGTTCGCTGCAACGCTGTGTGCCCGTCGCTCACGTTGACCGATATGACCTCGATTCTCTCTGACGAGAACTCTCAGCGCATCATCAACGGTATTCCTCTGGGCCGCGCCGCCCAAGCCAGCGAGCCTGCGCAGATGGTGCTGTTCTTCGCTTCCGACCTCGCCAGCTTCGTGAACGGCGAGATCGGTGACTGCGATGGCGGCATCGTCCTGGACGGGTAATACCCCGCGACGATTATTCGGCGACGGCTCCTGCGACTCGGGACCGTCGCCTTCTTTCTGACATAGGCGCGTGCGGCTACGATTCGCATGCATCCAAAGGAGATATATATGAGTGAATCGACTGCGGTGGAGGCGCCGGCGGCAAAGGAGCCGTTCTTTAAGATGTCCTCCATCCCGGGTGCCAATATTTTGGTGCCGCTTTTGCTGGGCTGCCTGCTCAACACGCTATTCCCCGACCTGTTCAAAACGCTCGGCAGCTTTACGCTTGGCATGACCCAGCAGGGTGCAGGCCCGCTCGTGGGCGCTTTTTTGCTTATCGTCGGTACGACGATTTCGTTTAAGAGTGCTCCTGCCGCCGCTGCCCGCGGTGCCATCATCATCGCCGTCAAGCAAATCGTGGTCGTTGCCGTGTCGCTGCTCATCCTTTATGTGTTCAACGACAACCTGTTTGGCATCTCTGCCATGGTGATGCTGGCGGCTTGCACCGGCGCCAACAACGCTATGTACGCTGGTCTGATGGGCACCATGGGCAATGAGGCCGAGCGTGGCGCCGTCGCCATCACCACGCTGGTTGTCGGCCCTCCGGTCACGATGATCGTGCTCGGCGCTGCCGGTCAGGCTCCGATCGGCTGGTCGCTCGTGGGCGCCATCCTGCCGATCGTCGTCGGCATTATTCTGGGCAACCTCTTCCCGAGCTTTAAGAAGATGATGGCACCGGCACTTTCCGCCATCATCGTGCTCGTCTTCTTTGCCATGGGCTCGACCATGACCTTCGGCCAGCTTATCAATGGCGGTCTTCCCGGCATCGTGCTTGGCGTGATTTGCTCGGTAGTCTTTGCAATTCCCGTTATCGCGGTCGATAAGCTCACGGGCGGTACGGGTGTCGCAGGTGCGGCCATTTCGAGCTGCGCCGGAGCCAATGTGGCCACGCCTGCTGCCATGGCAAGCGTCAACGAGGCCATGTACGGCGGCGCGGTGCTCGCGACGGCCACGGCACAGGTTGCTGCCTGCGCAATCGTTACGGCTATTTTGACCCCGCTGGTCACCAGCTGGTGCTACAAGCATTTTGAGGGCCAGCAGAGCAACGGCAAGGCAACGACCGACAAGGCCTCCGCAGCCGCCTAATGCCAAACGGTAATCAAAGCTAAAAACTAGCTACGCCACAGGGCGGCCACGGGGGATCCCGTGGCCGCCCTGCAGTTTCTGTAGGGTCTTTGGGACACTTTACCCTGCTAAAGCTGGCATAACAGCTAGAGCGAACGTCGTACAAAGGCAAGGACAAATAACATACAAATCGGTGAACGGTAGTTGTTCGCGCTCGCGTTTCCTGCGGATTTGTAAAAAACGCCCTTATGATATAAAAAAAGAAACATATAACAGCCCAGATGGAGAGGGTCGCTATGCTATCCTTCTCAAACGGGTGAAATCTTGGGTTTTGGGTTGTAGTTCCAAGGTGGACAAACGTTTTCTCTGCACCAGCGTGTGGTGAAGAACGGAAGAAGCCGGTAGTGCAAGTCGAAAATTCAAGAATTCAATAAGCAGCGGTGTGAGAGAGCGCCGCATTACACGTAACTAGGAGCGTGGTTACACAATGCAGGAGGCATGGGAAGGCTTCAAGGAAGGCATCTGGACGGGAGAGGTTGACGTCCGAGACTTCATCCAGAAGAACTACACCCCCTACGAGGGCGACGAGTCGTTCCTCGTCGGTCCGACCGAGCGTACCAAGGAGCTGTGGGGCGAGGTTCTCGACCTGCTGCTTAAGGAGCGCGAGCAGGGTGGTGTCCTCGATATGGACACCAAGATCGTCACAGGTATCGTGAGCCACCCCGCTGGCTACATCGATAACGCCCATCGCGACAAGGAGACCATCGTCGGTCTCCAGACCGACAAGCCGCTCAAGCGCGCGCTGCACGTCAACGGCGGTATCCGCATCGCTTGCCAGGCTGCCAGCCAGCACGGCTATAAGGTCGACGAGAACGTTGTCGAGCGCTACACCTTCGAGCGTAAGACCCACAACGCCGGCGTCTTCGATGTTTACACCCCCGAGATGCGTGCTTGCCGCTCGGCTCACATCATCACCGGTCTGCCCGATGGCTATGGCCGCGGCCGTATCATCGGCGACTACCGTCGTGTTGCCCTGTACGGCGTCGACTACCTGATCAAGGACAAGGAGGCCCAGAAGGCTTCCACCCCGACGGTCATGACCGCCGACAACATCCGCGATCGTGAGGAGCTGCAGGAGCAGATCCGCGCCCTCGGCGAGCTCAAGATGATGGCCGAGACCTATGGTTTCGACATTTCCAACCCTGCTACCAACACGCAGGAGGCCATCCAGTGGATGTACTTCGCCTACCTTGCTGCCGTCAAGGAGCAGAACGGCGCTGCCATGTCCATCGGCCGTACCTCTACGTTCATCGACATCTACGCTGAGCGCGACCTTGCCAACGGTACCTTCACCGAGGAGCAGATCCAGGAGTTCGTGGATCACTTCATCATGAAGCTTCGCATGGTCAAGTTTGCCCGTACCCCCGAGTACCAGGCCCTGTTCACCGGCGATCCGCAGTGGGTCACCGAGTCCATCGGCGGCATGGGTGTTGACGGCCGTACGCTCGTTACCAAGATGAGCTACCGCTACCTGCACACGCTCGAGAACATGGGCACCAGCCCCGAGCCCAACATGACCGTTCTGTGGTCGACCCGTCTGCCCGAGAACTTCAAGAAGTTCTGCGCCAAGACTTCTGTCGCCAGCTCCTCGATCCAGTACGAGAACGACGACCTCATGCGCGTCTATCATGGCGACGACTACGGCATCGCCTGCTGCGTGTCCTCCATGCGCATCGGCAAGGAGATGCAGTTCTTCGGCGCTCGCGCCAACCTGGCCAAGTGCCTGCTGTACGCACTCAACGGCGGTGTTGACGAGGTCTCCAAGAAGCAGGTCGGCCCCAAGTATCGCGCCGTCGAGGGCGATACGCTCGATTACGACGACGTTGTGGCCAAGTACAACGACATGATGAAGTGGCTCGCTGGCGTGTACGTCAACTCGCTGAACATCATTCACTACATGCACGACAAGTACTGCTACGAGCGCATCCAGATGGCTCTGCACGACAAGCACGTGCACCGCTGGTTCGCTACGGGCATCGCTGGCCTTTCCGTCGTGGCTGACTCCCTGTCCGCCATCAAGTACGCCAAGGTCCACCCCGTCCGTGATGAGAACGGCATCATCGTCGACTTCGAGACCGAGGGCGAGTTCCCCAAGTACGGTAACGACGACGACCGCGTCGACCAGATCGCTCACGACGTTGTGCACCAGTTCATGGAGTACATCCGCATGAACGACACCTATCGCAACTCCGTGCCCACGACCTCGGTTCTGACCATTACCTCCAACGTCGTGTACGGTAAGAAGACCGGCTCCACGCCCGACGGCCGCAAGGCTGGCCAGCCGTTCGCCCCGGGTGCTAACCCCATGCACAAGCGCGATAGCCACGGCGCCATCGCTTCGCTGTCTTCGGTTTCCAAGCTCCCGTTCCGCGATGCTCAGGACGGCATCTCCAACACCTTCTCCATCATCCCGAGTGCGCTCGGCAAGGAGGATCAGGTGTTCTTTGGCGATATCGACCTTGATCAGCTGGGCGAGTAACTATTGTTAGTGCTATACTAACAATAACGATTACTGATTAGTGCGCCGGTTTCGGCCGGCGCCTATCGATCGAAGGAGACACATTATGAAGGTTTCTGAAGTTTCCGAGACTCAGGCCGATAACCTGGTCCACATGCTCGACGCTTACGCCGAGAAGGGTGGCCACCACCTGAACATCAACGTCTTCAACCGTGAGACGCTGCTCGACGCTCAGGCTCACCCCGAGAAGTATCCGCAGCTGACCATCCGCGTTTCCGGCTACGCCGTGAACTTCCACACGCTCACCAAGGAGCAGCAGGACGAGGTCATTGCGCGTACCTTCCACGACAAGTTCTAAAGGGACTCAACTCCCACCGGAGACCCGGTAAGGCCTACGCACTTTGCCTCTCAAACGTCCTCGCCGCTTCGCGGCTGCGGAATGTTTGCGAGACAAAGTGCTCCCGGCCTTGCCGGGTCTCCTGCGTTGTCGTCCTTTAGGGAACCACGCTAAATTAAATTGGTGTCCTCGGACATGCAAAGAGGCTCGCTGCGCCCTTCGTGCGGCGAGCCTCTTTGCGTCCTGCGGAATGTTTTGGGAGGAAGCCCAAACAGCCCCGGCTGGGGTCCTGTGTAGTCACCCTTTAGGCGGAACTCTCCTAATTATTTGGATGAGTCGTTTACTTACTTGTACTGTTACCGTCTTCCCGCTCTTGTTGGGGTATGCTTTGTTCGTATGTAAACGTATGACATGTTGATGGGGGAGGGTGCTATGGCTCGCGAGAGTGCTCGTTCTAAGGATACGGCTAAGCCTGGCATCAAGGAAGTTGCGGCGGTGGCGGGGGTTTCGCCTACTACGGTATCTCGTGTGCTTAATAATCGTGGCTATATTAGCCAAGAGACCCGCGATAAGGTCCATGCCGCGATGAAGCGCATCAACTATACGCCCAACGATATCGCTCGTGCCATGCTCAACGGTCGCCTGAATCTTATCGGTATGATCGTCCCCTATGTCAGCAGTCCGTTTCATGCCCAAGTGGTTCAAGTCATTGAGCATACCCTGGCCGAAAACGGTTTTAAGATGCTGCTGTGCAATAGCGCCAATCGACCCGAGCTTGAGCGCTCTTATATCGACATGCTTCGACGCAATATGGTTGATGGCGTCATCGTCAACTCGCTTAATATCGGTGCCGAGGCGTATGCCGAGATGGGCTTGAGTCTGGTTGGTATCGACTGCGACCTTGGCGAGGCCTCTGTTCAGATTGCGAGCGACAGCTATGGCATCGGCGAACTTGCCACGCGTCGCCTGATTGATGACGGGTGTTCGCGCATCTTGTGCCTGCGCAACAATAGCCGCATGCGCATGCCTGCCAATAAGCGTACCGATGCCTACCACGATGTTGTGGAGCAGGCCGGTTTGCCCGCGCTTGTCCGTGAGGTCGAGTTCGTTAAGTCCGATGACGAAAAGAGTGCGGTCGTTGCGAAGATCCTCGATGAGAACCCCGATATTGACGGCATCTTTGCGGGAGACGACACGATGGCGGCTATCTGTCTTAACGTGATGAAGCATCGCGGCTTGAGCGCTCCGGACGATATTAAGGTCGTGGGCGCGGATGGCGCCCGCCGCACTATGACGTTTATGCCTGACTTAACAACCGTTCGTCAAGATATCGATCGCATCGGAGAGCTCGCGGCGCAATCCATCATCGCTCTTGTTAACGGTGAAAAGCCCGAATCGAATACCAAGCTCCCCGTTGAACTCATTGAGGGCAAAACCGCGTAGTTCATCCCGTGCCAAAAGAATTCCTCAAACGCCTCTGATGACCGTTCGCCGGCATATGTCAACCGTTTGCCGACGACTGGAACTGCGAAAAGACGTATTGGTGTGAAAACGTTTGACATATGAAAACGATTGACATATCTTGCAGTTGTACCGAGTTAGTATCACGTGGGAAGGAAGTCTCGGATGCACAAGGTGTATTACCAGCCTGAGGGAATTTGGGTGGGCGACATCATGCCGTACGGCGAGGACGGCACGTTCTATCTCTATCATCAGCGTGACACGCGAAACCCCGGACCTTTCGGAGAGCCGTTTGGCTGGGCACTCGCGACAACCAAGGACTTCGTCAATTACAAAGACTTTGGCGAGAGCCTTGAGCGTGGCGGCGACGAGGAAGTCGACCAGTATGTTTATGCCGGCACGGTGTTTAAGGTGGGCGACAAGTACCATGCGCTCTACACTGGTTGCAATCGCGATAAGGTCAAGGCACGCTTGATGAAGCAGGTTCTTCTTCACGCAACGAGTGACGACGCCGTCAAGTGGGAGAAGAACATCGCCGAGACGCTGCTTCCGCCCCAGGAGGGTTACGATGACCGCAACTGGCGCGATCCCTTTGTGCTTTGGGATGAGGAGAACGAAGAGTACATGCTCATCCTCGGCACGCGTGTGGGCGAGGACAAGCGTCTGATGACCGGTCGTCTGGTCAAGTTCACCTCCAAGGACCTGGATACCTGGGAGTTCCAGGGCGACTGGTGGAATCCGGGCCTTTACACCATGTTCGAGATGCCTGATCTCTTTAAGATGGGCGACTGGTGGTATCTGGTGTTCTCCGAGTACAGTGATGGCAACAAGACCCGTTACCGCATGTCTCGCTCCATCAACGGTCCTTGGATCACTCCTGCTGACGATTCATTCGATGGCCGCGCGTACTATGCCGCGCGTACCGCATTTGATGGCGAGCGCCGCGTTCTCTTTGGTTGGGTTCCTACGCGTGACGAGGGTGGCGATCCCAGCTCTTACCTGTGGGGTGGCACCTTTATGCCTCTCGAGATCGTTCAGCGTGCCGACGGAACGCTCGGCACCAAGCTCCCTGACAGCATGCTTGGCGCCTTTGGCGAGGCTAAGGCAGTCGAGGCCTTTGAGCTTTCCTGCGAGTCGGGCAAGGTCGAGCAGGTGCTCGCCGCGGATGCCGGTTCCACCTATATGCTCGATGCCGACATCGAGCTCGCCGGTGACGCTGCCGGCTTCTCGGTGAAGCTTGCCGAGGACGCCGAGTCCGGTCTTGCCTATGAGTTCCGCGCCAACCTGCGTGAGGGCAAGCTCGAGTTTACGGCGGCCCCCCAGTATCCGTGGTTCCAGGTCAACAACATGGGCCTCGAGCGTCCGTTGTTCTTTAAGGGCGAGGGCACTCATCATGTGCGCCTGGTCGTTGACGACGATATCGCGACCATCTTTGTCGATGATGTTGCGCTTAACGCTCGATTCTGCAATAAGCAGGGCCAGGGCGTGGCGCTGACGGTCACCGACGGTACGCTTAAGTGCGCAAATGCAACGATCGCGTCTCTGTAATGGCATCAAAACGTCTTATGATTTCGTAAAGGAATGGAGAGGAACATGGACTACAAAGTAGTGTCTCAGCAAGTCGTCGATAACGTCGGCGGTCTGGAGAACATCGAGGGCGCCACGCATTGCGTTACGCGTCTGCGTCTGGTGCTCAAGGATACGAGCAAGTACAACAAGGCCGAGCTCGAGAACATCGATGGCGTCAAGGGCGTGCTGTACAACAGCGGACAGCTCATGATCATCTTCGGCACCGGTACCGTCAACAAGGTCTACGATGAGTTTATGGCTCTGACGGGCGTTAAGGAGATCAGCGCTTCCGAGGTCAAGGGCGCCGAGGCGGACAAGAAGGGCAAGTTCTTCTCGGTCCTCAAGGTATTCTCGGATATCTTTATCCCCATCATTCCCGCTTTCGTCGGCGCTGCTATCATCATCGGCCTTAAGTCGCTGATCGTTGCCAACGGCCTCTTTGGCATGGAGGGCAGCCTTGCCGACCACAGCGAGTTCCTCAAGAACCTCGCAAGCTTCTTTGCCATTATCGCCACCACGTTTGACTACCTGCCTGTCCTGGTTATGTACAGCGCGGTGAAGCGTTTTGGCGGTAACCCGATTCTGGGCATCCTCGTCGGTATCGTCATGGTTCACCCGAGCCTTATGAACCGCAACACGTTCGTTATGGATCCGACGGGTGCTGAGTACTGGAACTTTGGTCCGCTCTCCATTCCCATGGTTGCTTTCCAGGGCGGCGTGTTCCCTGCAATCCTGACTGCCTGGTTTATGGCCAAGGTCGAAAAGATTGCCCAGAAGTACATCCCCGAGGTCGTCTCGTTCGTCTTTGTCCCGACCGTTACCCTGATTCTTGCTAACGTCGCCCTGTTCACCGTGTTCGGCCCGCTCGGCAACCTGATCGGCGACGTCCTCGCCGGTGTAATCGATATCCTGTACAACAGGATGGGCGTCTTCGGTGCCTTTGTCTTTGCCGCATTCCTGCAGCCGCTCGTCGTTACCGGTACGCATCAGTTCATCCAGGGTATCGAGGCAAACCTCGTCGCCACGACTGGCTTCAACTACATCCAGGCCATCTGGTCGGTTTCCATCATCGCCCAGGGCGGCGGCGCCATCGGCATGTACCTCATTCACAAGAAGCATTCCAAAGAGCGCAACATCTGCATGTCGTCCTTTATCCCGACGCTGGTCGGTATCTCCGAGCCCGCAATCTTTGCTGCAAACATGCGCTACTCGATCATCCCGTTCATCTGCGCTTGCATCGGTGCAGGCTGCGGCGGTGCCTTCGTGAAGCTCTTTGAGGTGCGCGCCATCGGTCAGGGTCTGACCGGCGTGCTTGGCCTGCTCATCGTCACGCCCGAGACGCTCGTGTGGTATGTGGCTGGCAATCTCATCGCCTTTATCGTGCCGATCGTCTTGATCTTTGCCTACAACAAGGCAAAGGGCGTGCCGACCACTGATGAAGAGGGCGCTGGTGCTGGCTTTGATGTCAGCTTCTAGTTGAGCCGTTCAGCGTAATCTGAGGATAAGTCCATTTGGGGAAGGGCGTTCGACTCGTGTGAGTCGAGCGTCCTTCCCCATAGACGAGAAAGTCAACGGCGATGTTTAATCAAAAAAATAAGGTGACACGCGCGGACTATGAGCAGTGGCGTGCCGGACAGGATGAGACGGCGGGTCGCATCGCGTCCGACCCCGATAGGCTCCTGTTCCATGTGGAGCCTGAGCTTGGCTGGCTCAACGACCCCAACGGTTTGGTGCAGATCGGTGATACGTATCACATCTATCACCAATACGATCCATTCGATGCTGCGCATGGCGGTCCAGTGCTTTGGAATCATCTGACAACAAAGGATTTTGTGACGTACGAGAATCGCGGCCCTGTGCTGTTCCCCGATTCCGATTTGGATTCGAGCGGAGCGTATTCTGGTTCTGCCTTTGTACACGACGGCAAGATTCACTACTTCTATACCGGCAACGTCAAGCATTTTGACCGCGATGATTACGACTACGTGTTGACGGGCCGTGAGCAAAACCAGATTCATGTGGTTGCCGAGAACCCCGACGAATTGGGCGAGAAGCGCATAGCTGTTGGGCCGGTCGATTACCCCGACGATATCGGTACGCACGTGCGTGATCCCAAAATCCTTGAACACGATGGTATCTACTACATGGTTCTGGGCGCTCGTACGAAAGACGACCGCGGCTGCGTGCTTGTCTATACCTCGAGCAATCTAGAGGACTGGAGCTATGCGACGCGCATTGAGTTGGGCGAGAAGTTTGGCTTTATGTGGGAGTGCCCCGATCTGTTTGAGCTCGATGGTGAGCTTATTCTCGTTTGCTGTCCGCAGGGTGTGTCCGCCGATGGATGGCGTTACCGCAATCCGCACCAGTGCGTGTGGTTTCCCATCGAGGCCGATTGGGAGGCGCCGAGTTTTAAGATCGCCGGGCAGGGCATGCCCCCGATGGTCGATGCCGGCTTTGATTTCTACGCACCGCAGTCTTTTGAGGATGCTGCGGGTCGGCGTTTGATGATCGGGTGGTCGGGTTGCCCCGATGCGACGGCAAAAAGCCCGACGGTGGCACGCGGGTGGCAGTGCGCGTTGACGGTGCCGAGAAAACTGAGCATGCGCGATGGTAAGCTCTGTCAGCAGCCGGTGCACGAGATTGAGAGGATGCGCGGCGACTGCGTTTGCGCGACAGGCGGTGAAACCGTTGAGGAGCCGGGCCGCCTGTTTGATCTTGTGGTTTCCTGTGAGGGCGCCCAGGTGATCGAGCTCGAAATCCGCAAGGGTGTCTTTGTGCGCTATGCAGACGGGATGCTTACCCTCGATATGGGTGACGAAGGCTATGGGCGCGACCAGAGGTCGATCGAGCTCAGCGAGCTTCGCGACCTGCGCGTGCTTTCGGACACTACGATGGTCGAGATTTTTGCAAATGGCGGCGAGGCGGCACTTACGAGCCGTACCTATTCGCCGGCGGTTCCGGCGATGGAGCTGCACGCCGAGGGTGCGGCATCGATGAATTTCTACCGCCTCGTGCATTAACCGTGCGTGGAGCACGATTGGATTTGCTGGACGGAATGTGTCGCAGTTGTCGCGGCCAACTACCGCTTACCGCATATAGCGACCGTTTGCGGAATAAGTAACCCTCCTTAATAAACCGTGTGGAATCCTAGATAAGCACGGAGTTTTCCAGGGAGACGCTGTCCTTTGTTGTGTGCAAGGGGCGGCGTCTCTTTGGCGCTTGGACGCCGTTGTGCAACAGTGCGGCGGCGCGTGCCATGTATTGAAAAGCCAATGTCGAGATGGGTCGTGATAATAATGGGCAAGTACGTAATCGTGGTTGAGTCTGGGTCGGATGTGACGCCGGAGCTCTGCGAGCGCTACGGCATCGTGCGCGTGCCCATGCATGTCACGATTGGTGACGAGACCGTCGAGGACGGCTCGATCGATCCGCTCGAGTTTTATTCGCGCTGCAACGAGTTTGGCGTGATGCCCAAGACCAGCGGCTGCGCGCCTGCGGATTTTGCTCACGTGTACGACCGCATTCACGCTGAGCAGCCCGATGCGACTATTCTGCATCTCGCGTATTCCGAGGCCACGACCTGCTCGCATCAATCATCGAAGATCGCCGCCAAGGGTCGCGACTACGTGTTCTCTATGGACACGCGCTTTGTCTCGGTAGGCCAGTCGCTCGTTGTCGTCGAGACCGCCAAATACATCGAGGCTCACCCCGATGCCACCGTCGACGAGATCTTTGCATTTACGAATTCCGTCATGGACCGCGTGCTGCTGGGCTTTGTTCCTACCGATCTTGCCTTTCTTAAGGCGGGCGGTCGCTTGTCCAACGTCGCATTCCTTGGCGCCCATCTGCTCAAGATTAAGCCCTGCATTGAGGTGACGGGCGGCAAGTTCGTGGCGACCAAGAAGTTCCGCGGCTCTATGCTCAAGTGCGCCCGCGCCTTTATTGACCACATGGTTGCGAAGGGCGAGATTGACTACTCGCACATTGGCCTGGCGTATTCGGTGGGCCTTTCCCAGGAGCTGCGCGATGACATGGAGGTCTATGCGCATGATCTGGGCTTTAAGGACGTTACCTGGACTCAGGTCGGCGGCGTCATCTCGAGCCATTGCGGCCCGACCGCCTTCGGTGCGGTGCTCACGCTTAAGGCGTAAAGGCCGCAGGCGAGCGTTCTTCAGCCTGACATCTCGACGTAGCCCCCAGCCATGGTGATGGGGGATAGATTAAAACGTGCCGTTCTAGTCCGAGACGTTTAAACGCAAACGCATGGGCTAGAATGACTCTGGCATTTTAATTGGTTGCATCCAAGGAGAGGCAAGGTAGCGCGAATGGCAGAAATGACGCTTGAGGGTGTGGACGCTCGTCCCGAGGACTCTGCGTTTGCCCTTGGCCGCGTGCATTCGATCGAGACGATGGGAACGGTCGACGGACCCGGCATCCGCTTTGTGGTGTTTGTTCAGGGCTGTCCCATGCGCTGCGCGTATTGCCACAATCCTGATACCTGGTCGGTCAACGGCGGCACCATGGTGACCGTCGAGCACCTGATGGATGAGTTCCAGAGTAACCACGAGTTCTATCGCAGCGGTGGCATTACGGTGTCCGGCGGCGAGCCTCTCCTGCAGCCTGAGTTTTTGGCCGACCTGTTCCACGCCATGCACAACAACCCCGATGGCCGTGTGCATACCTGCCTGGATAGCTGTGGCTACGCCTTCGACCCTCAGCATCCCGAGAAGTTCGATGCCGTGCTCAACGAGACCGACATGGTACTGCTCGATATCAAGCATGCCGACCCGGTCGAGCATAAAAAGCTGACCGGTTGTGATCCCGCACGCATCCTGGCGTTTGGCGATGAGCTTGCACGTCGCAAAATCAAGGTCGTTATCCGCCACGTGGTGGTGCCGGGCATTACCGACACGGTGGAGGAGTGCGAGAAGCTCGGTCGCCTCATCGCTCCATGGCACAACGTGGTGGGCCTGGAAATGCTGCCGTATCACACGATGGGTGTTGTCAAGTACGAGCAACTGGGCATTCCCTATAAGCTTGAGGGCGTACCTCAGATGGATACCGCGCGCATGCCCGAGCTACGCAATGCCGTTATGACCGGCATGAAAAAGCGCCGTGCGGAGCTAAAAAACGCCATCGGCTAGCAAGTCATTTTGCTCCTCTACGATACCCGCGCTGCGCTGGTCTAGCGGCTTCGTATTGCGCGGTTGAGTCAAAATGCTGGTACCATACCGTGGATAGCAGTTTTCACGGGTTTGGGGGATGGTATGCCTACCATCGCAATCATCGGCGCACTCGAAAAAGAGGTTGCGCAGATTAAAGAAGAGCTAAACGGTGCCCATGTGACGCAAGAGGCGGGCTTGACTGTTGTAAGCGGCGAGCTCGACGGTCTGACAGTAGTCGCCACGACGGCAGGCATGGGGACCGTGAACGCCGCTGCCGCAACGCAGCATCTCATCAGCAAATACGCCCCGCAGGCCGTTGTGTTTTCGGGCATTGCGGGCGGCCTAAACCCTAAGCTCCATATTAACGACGTGGTTATAGGCAAGTGCCTGCGCTATCTCGATACTGACACGGCGCTCATTGCAGAGTCTGCACCGGGGCTCGAGGAGTTTGCCTCGACGCCGGCGTTGGCTGATGTTGCCGCCGCCGTGCTTGTCGAGCACGGGTTTGTGGACGCATCGCTGGATGTGGCGGCTGTGGAGAAGGACCCCAAACAGTTCCTGGTTGGCACTATCGCTACAGGCGACCGCTTTGTAACGGGCGACGCCATGCGCACCGCTGCGATTGAGGCCACGCATGCCGATTGCGTCGAGATGGAGGGCGCGGCAATTGCGCACATCGCGGCCAAGAATGGTGTCGATTGCCTGGTGCTGCGCGCTATCAGCGATAATTGTGACGAGGCATATGATGCGTTTTGCGAGCGCGAGTTCGATCTGGATGAGTACGCTCGCACCGCAAGCGGCATCACGCTCGACATCGTTCGTCGTATTGCCGCCGCGCAATAGCACGCCCCATTTTGTAAGAACCTACGACCAAGGAGTGTCCATGGCCGATTCCATTAACTATCAGCTCGCCAAGTTCGTCGCCAGCTACGGCAAGGTTTCGCAGATTCCCGAGTCCACCTGTCCCGAGGTGAGCTTCGTCGGCCGCTCCAACGTGGGCAAGTCGTCGATTATGAACAAGCTCTTTGGCCGTAAGAACCTGGTCAAGGTTTCGAGCACGCCGGGTAAGACGAGCAACATCAACTTTTTTGAGGCCGACGACGTGCATTTCGTGGACCTGCCGGGTTACGGTTTCGCGCGTCGCTCCAAGGCCGAGCGCGACCGCTGGGCCGAGCTTATCGGCGACTTCTTCGACTCGGAGCGTAGCTTTAACCTGGTTGTGTCGCTGGTGGATATTCGTCACGACCCGAGCAAGCTCGACCATGACATGATCGACTATCTACAGGGCAACGAGTTCAACTTTATCGTCTGCCTCACCAAAGCCGACAAGCTCAGCCGCACCCAGCAAGCCCGCCAGGCAGCAGCCATCAAAAAGCAGCTCAATGTCCCGGGCGAGAACGTAATCATCACGAGCTCTCAGACCGGTGTGGGCATCGATGAGCTTAAGCGCCGCATTGCCGAGGCCTGCCTTTAGTCAGGCCGCGGTCCCTCAAAAGCTCTTATCTATATCACCTCAGTGATAGTTATTGGTAAACTATCACTGAGGTGATATTTTTGGAGGTTGATATGGAGCTTTGGCACGGGTCGGACGTTGTTGTTGATCATCCATCGTTGGATAAATGCAGACAATTCAATGACTATGGGCGCGGGTTTTATTGCACACCGCATGAGGAAATGGCAATGGAGTGGGCATGTCGAACCGAGTCTGATGGCATTGCCAATCGATATGAGCTTGATTTAGATGGCCTTTCGGTCTTGGATTTAGAGTCTGGGGAGTTTTCAATCCTCAATTGGCTTGCGATTTTGGCCGACAACCGGGAGTTTAATGTCTCGACGCCGCTGGCACGCGAAGGACTTCGGTATTTGCTGGACAACTGCCTGATTGATATTTCTCCTTATGACGTCATTCGAGGCTATCGCGCTGACGATTCCTACTTTTCGTTTGCAAGACAGTTCGTTAACGGCATGATTTCGCTCAGGCAACTGCAGCGCATTATGTTTTTGGGGGATTTGGGCATTCAATATGCGCTTATGAGTGAGCGCGCGTTCTCGGCGATCAGGTTCCGCGATTGGAAGCAGGCCTCAGGAGCCGAGTTTTATCCCAAACGATTTGAGCGAGAACAGAACGCTCGACGAAAGTACCTGGATACGGTAAACGGATTTGACACTGATGGTGTCGACATTAGGGATTTGATGGCAGGGAGGGTTGATTTAAATGATCCAAGAGTTAACGGATTGTGGGCCGAGTAGGACATACCCCGTCTATTACCTTGAGGACGCAATGAACAACCTCGGGGATTGCTTCGACTATGCTGTCAATGACTATGGAGCAGAAGGATCGGAAGTTGCTGAACTCTTTTGCCTGAGCGGGGTTGCTCGAGAGTTTGAGCGCGGCAATGCATGGGTAGTGTCGGGAAAATCGGGTGTTGAGCTGTTTGCGCTTATCGCCGAAAGGTCGGGCTATCAAAACGGGCCTATACCGGACTGCACCTATCGATTTGAGAAGACGCCGGAATATTGGGCGGGCTGGATGCTGGCATACCTGCAGTGGCGCCTAGGAGAGTCTTTCGAAGATCTGCTGCATGTCGTTCCGTTTGACGCGCTGCGCAACCTGTACTATCCCTGGCATGAAGCCTCGGAGGAACGCGTGGCGAGTCTTGTTTGCGATATGGCGAAGAAAACACCTCGTCAAACCAAGCTAGCACTAGCAAGAAAGAGGCTTAAGAAAACCCAACAAGACTTGGCATACGAATCGGGCGCATCACTCCGCTCAATCCAAATGTACGAACAGCGCCAACGAAACATCAACGAAGCCTCGGTAACAAGCGTACGAGCCATAGCAAAAGCCCTCCACTGCAACATCGAAGACCTCCTGGAACCAGTCTTCGAATACAAAGAAACCAGCGCAGCGTAAACCAAGCACACAGCTGATGCCCGCCTCTAGGAAGTGCTCCAGCCTAGCAAGAGCCCCTATCAATAAAAGGCCATAATTTCAGCCCGGCGCCCCTTCAAAGCGTGGGTCCCTGTAGACATCGCCAGTCACGTTACCATAGGGCCACCCAGGGGCATCCCCTTAAAAA
>OLSD01001320.1_pt1 | contig 21014 bp, 26 predicted proteins | sample 1672211 | NCBI WGS metagenome assembly OLSD01 (sample SAMEA3136659, study PRJEB25190) | human gut metagenome | reverse complement strand
AATCCATTAATTGGAAAAAATAAACAATTTTTACAAGAAATAATGGATAAAATACCTGGAATAATAAAAATTGGATATCAATCACTTCGTAAAATAAGTAAATACTTTGAAATATTCCTTGGAATCCGTGTATCTCATCAAACAATCAAGAATTGGTCCAATAAAAATCACAAGGAAACAATCAACAACGAAGAATTTGAATATTCTGGCTATTATGTATATGATGAGCAATTTTTAAGACTTAATGGAGTCAAACATTACAGATTAACATTATTTGATGCTATACTTAATGTTCCAGTCTCAGAACGAATAGTACGTCGCAGAATACTAAAAAATACTAAAAAATTTATCTTAGATTCAACGAAAAATAAACCATTTATTTGCTTAACAACAGATTTATTTCCAATTTATCGCAATGTAGCCGATGAAATGGGTGTAAATCATCAATTATGCACATTTCATTTATTTCAAACAATAAATCACAAATTAAAAGTTCACTGCAGAAGAAACAAGATTAACAAAAAACAAAGAGAACATATCTATGAAAATGCGCAAGAATTAAAAAACTGTTTCAGACAAAATTCAACAAAAGAAGCAATAGGACAATTCAAACAATATTTACAAAATTACGTGGCCATACCAGTAGTATTAAAAGATTTTATAAGAAAACACATCATTAATCACTTTCACAGATATGTACAACACTTAGATGATGAAAATATTGAAAAAACATCAAATAAAGTCGAGAATTACTACAGACAAACTAACCCAGAAAAAATAAAGAAATTATACAAAACTAAAAACAGAATCCTGACATTTTTAGACTACCAAATGGAAAATTGGACAGAAAAAACACATAAAAATCAAATAATCCTATAAAATTTTACAGACTCCTTTTTTATAAAACAAATCAGGTGATAAAAAAATGTCATGGGTTAATGTAGGAAGAATAAAAGGAGATACTGGAGCTACTGGTAGTGATGGCGATTCAGCATATATCATTTTAGATTCAGCACATGGAATAATCTATTTGGGCGATGCCACTCATGATTATCAGATATCATTATCCTCACTAAAAGGACCAAAAGGAGATACCGGTGCAACTGGGCCGGTCAATCTTGTTTCAACATTGGACACCACAGACACAACTAATGCAGTAACCAATAATGCAATAGCTACTGCCATTCAGGACGTTACAAACCAGATTGGAACAATAACCTCTGCACAACAAAGTAATTTAACATTGCTTGGGAGTTAGACAATGACTTATACAGCCCCAGACCTTTCAGAAATTCTAGAAAATGAACAGACAATGAATACACGTTTAAGTTCATGTAAAAGTCAATTACAAAGCATTTTAACAAATGAAGAAATTGGATATACTTCAGGTGACGGTATAATTCCATTAATTAGAAAATTGCCGTATCCTGTTCCAACTTCAATTGAATTGTATGGAACAAAGGAATTTTTAACCAAAGATGGTCCCCAATCATATTATAAACACATGGATTTGTATCCGGTTGTTAGAGATCAAAAAGGAAATGCAATGAATAATGTTTCAGTAACAATAAGAAGAAGAGCAGGAACCAATTCAGGCGCATGGACTACTTTAGGTACAATAACAACAGGTAATGAATTAACAGTAACACCAGCCTCCAATAATGGAAAATTCAGATATGAAGCATATGTGACAAATAACAATAACGTTTCAATATATCATGATATCCCTAATTATTACATGTATTATCCGGCAGATTACGGAGAATATCTTGAATTCATTGTGGATTATTCACACCCCTTGGCTACAAGCAATTGTAGAATTGACACAGAGGATTTCTCAATGGGTGCAAATTATATAATTCTCTATGCTCAAAGTGCAGGAACTATGTATGCTGTATTTCCATTGAGATATTATCCTCCATTGACTGGAGTTAATTCAAATACGAAAATCAATATCGGATTTGACATAACCAGAGGAAATGTTCCTGTTGCAACCAAAATCATAGGAATTGGGGCAGGAATGTATAATGCATCAGAAAGTTACGGCGGATCCTTAGGATTATTTTTAGATGCATCTGATGGCGATTCTCTCACATCAAGAGATATGAGTTTTGTTCCAGGCTGGAGCGAAGACCATGGATTTACTGAAAGTGGAGTAAGCAAGGAATGTTATATTGAGATTAGCGGAACCAGTAATGGTGGTTATCCATATATGTATGGAGAAGGTGGCAAACCGTCTGATTATATGCCTTACTGGTATGGCCAGTATATAGGAACACCGGTTGTTCTTGCGTGGGCTTATAATGTTGCAGCCAATGAAAGAGTCAGATTAAGAATGAAATATATCACAGCAGTTACACCATGAGGCGATAATAATGAGTATTGCAAGTAATGTTATAGAAGAAAACAATAGATTGAGAGCAGCCAGAACATTGTTAAGGGAAAAATTAGCTCTTAATAGTGTTCACTATGAGGATTCGGATACAATATCTGAATTGATAGCTAGATGGGCAAATACCAATGATGATTTAATAATTGAATATATTCGTCCCAATTCATGCTTTTCAGCAAATACTGTGGAGTTTGGAGCAAAAATAACAATCTATGATTCCAATGATAATGAAGTGCCAGTTTCAGGCGTACCAGTAACAATTGATATCAATGGTAATGTTTCTACAGTTCTGACTGGTAATGATGGCGTGGCTTCACAATCATTCACTGTTGGAGCTATTGGAAGCGAAATAGAAGTTACCGTTTATGCAGGAACCGGTAGCGGAAGCTGGCCTTATGAAGCAATATCATTCTACTTCTGTGAAGACAGCAAAACAGTTAATTCATACACTGTTGTTAAACATCCAAGTTCAGCCACATTAACAAGCCAATCTTATGAATTTGATTCCGGCTACAATGATTACGGAGCTAAAATTTCAAAAGAAGTAGCTAGCGGCAGCGCAATATATCTAATTCCAACAGATTTAATCAATGGTATTGACGCTACAGAATATGGAATTCATATGCAGGCCAAAATAGTTGTCAAATACGGAAGCTCTTCAGGCTGGGCCTGCGGTATTGGATTATTGGCCAACAAATCATTATCCCACTACAGAGATACAAATATTTTGGAACTGGGAGCTTACCCTGGTAAAAAAGGTTTAAGATATTCCACAAGTGATCATATCATAAGGGATTTGAACGTTACTTCCGGGCAATTGACATTAAATAATGTATGGTACACTTTCGACCTGTATTATCAGAACGGCAATGTTAAGGCATCCATCAAAAATGGAAGTACGACCGTTTATTCCTATGAAGGAACAACAATAACATTTGAAACAGCATTCCCTTTCCTGACAATATATGATTATGGCGGACAAATGATTTTCAACAACGTTACTGTTGAAGAATGGAATGGTGAATAATCATGACTGAAAAGGAATGGATAGAGATTGGTCGTGTAGTTGGTGATACAGGACCTAAAGGAGATACCGGAGACATTGGAATCGGAACAGTAATAAAAGGACACTACACTACCTATGAAGAGTTTGTTAATGTTCATCCAACAGGCGAAGTCGGTGATGCCTACATTGTGGATAGTAGCTATTACTATTGGGACGGTACAGGCTGGGCAAATGCAGGTTCAATCAAAGGTGAAAAAGGAGACACTGGTGATAAAGGTGTTAAAGGCGATACTGGTGCGAAAGGTAGTAAAGGAGACAAAGGTGAGACTGGATCAACTGGACAACAAGGAGAACAAGGACCTAAGGGAGATACTGGAGACACAGGACCTCGTGGAGATACTGGCCCGGCCGGGTCGACTGGGGACACTGGAGCTACTGGTGCTGGTCTTACTATTAAAGGTTCGTATAATACTTACGAGGAATTAATTAATGAACATCCAACCGGCAATGACGGCGATTGCTATTTAGTAAACGGCTCTCTTTATGTCTGGAACGACAATACTTGGGAAAACGTAGGAAACATAAAAGGAGAAAAAGGCGATACTGGTGAAAAGGGTGTTAAAGGATATACTGGAGCCAGTGGCTTTTCACCAACCGTTAATGTCAATCATGAAAGCGGTGAAATAATAATCACCACCGAAGATGGTTCAGCAACCATTTCATTCAATGAATTGAAAGGTGACACTGGTGTTAAAGGAGATACAGGGGCTAAAGGTGACACTGGAGGTACTGGTCCGAAAGGTGACACTGGAACCAAAGGCGATACAGGAAAAGCATTTGAATTTTCAGACTTTACCCCCAGAACAACTTGCTAGTCTAAAAGGAGAAAAGGGAGATACCGGAGCTACAGGCAAAACCGGAAGTAAAGGAGATACTGGTGCTAAAGGTGACACAGGCCCTACAGGCAGTAAAGGAGATACTGGAGATAGAGGTCCTAAAGGTGATACCGGTATTGGTAGTGATGAGGAAGCAGGCTGGAAACTGCCGGTAGATAAAATACAAACCACAACAACATTGCCAACCGGCGTTAGTGCTGGTTATCGTGTAGCTATTTGTACAAGCTCTGTTATGGCTATTAAAGAGTATAATGGAAGTTCATGGGAGAGTGAAAGCCTTGATCCATATAGTATAATTCCGTTGAAACATTCTGGAGGAATACAGATGTATCTGGCAAAATCAACAGGGCCAGTATATATAGGTGTGGATTATGGTGTATTCGGTAAATTCAGATTCATGACACAAGCAGCATATGATGCATTAAGTAGCTATGATAACGATACAATTTATTTTGTAAGAAGTTCATAAGTGATAGTATGGAATTATCTGATGAAATGTTAACTGAAATTAGCTATGTGCAAATCTCAAAATATAGGGAAAAAGTGATGAAGTCTTTAGATGGTGATGTGAAAATACCGACTGCCATTGCTAAAGATTCTGGGATTAGAACAAATCATATTTCAAAAGTATTGTCTGAATTAAAAGCACATGAACTAGTTGAATACATCAATCCTGAAGTTAGGAAAGGTAGATTGTACAGATTAACAGATAAAGGTGAAAAAATAGTTGATAAAATTTAATTATATTCCCCCAAAGATTAATATTATTTATAACCATAAAATAACATAATTAATTATTAGGTGGATATTATGGAAACATTAGAAAAAATCCATGGAACAATAATTGCTGCTGCAAAAGATCCTCAGGTCAATATTACTAAAATTGATGATTTTACATTTGATATTTCTATTGAAGGCCGTATAATGAATGCTTTTGAAAAACTTGGCGAAATTCAAAAACAGGTATATGAAAGTTGTTGTGATGAATATGCGCTTAAAACTGTTTACGGCGATGGACAGGATGCAAAATTTATCATAATAAAGAATTAAACATTTTATTTCTTCTCGTTTTTATTTTTCTTTACTTTAAAGTAATCTTGTTCATCCCAAGGATGGAAGTCTTTAGGATTCCAAGCATCAGGTATGATATCTGAGTAATTTTTCACAATTTCATCATAACTCATTCTTTGATATATTTTTGCTTCTTCTTTTGGAATATTAGTCTTTCTTTCAAGAATTGTAGAGTGATACTCCATTTCATGTCTCATACAAATATTGTGGCGACGAATATTTCTTCTAAATTTTCTTACTTTGGCATCTGTCCATCCACCTCCTGTGTGGATGTGATAATCTTTAGGACCTTGTTCTCGTTTATATGAACTATAATTATCATCTTCCGCATTTAATGGTCGATATCTACAATCAGTAATTTGAACTTTCCATTCTGCACATTTTTGTCTTTTTTCTTCCATTTCTTCATAAGGAATTTCATAATTGTAAATCATGAATATAGATATTTCTTTTGCTACAAATCCTGCATCAATTAATAAATCAATTTGTTTTTTGATTTTTGGTGCATCTCTCATCCTATGATCCCAAGCAATTTTTGGATTTTTAAAACCCGCTTTTTTTAATTTTTCAGCCAGATGGGGTTTTTTCATGAGTATTCTTCCATCAAATCCAGACTGTGATTCAACATAGGTTATTTTTTTCTCTTTTTTTAATTCAATCAAATCATCAAGAATGTTTTCAATATGTTCATTAGCTAATAAATTATTATCATAGAAAATAATTTTTTTTAAGTTCTTTTTTTTCTTATCATATAGATTTTCTTGATTTTTTAATATTTCTTCTTTAATACTTTTTTTACAACGCCAATCTGGTTCGATAATATAAGTTCCACAGAAACCACATTGTCTAATACATCCTCTACTTGTATGGATAATTTGATAATCTACATCAACTAAATCATATGCTGGAGGGCATTTTTCAACTTCGGGAATTGGTCCAGTTATTACATCATCACAGAGAGTATGATTTTTACAGTGCTCTTCCATTAAAGAAGGATAAATTCCACCAACTATAATAAATGCATTGGGATATTTAATTTTATATTCTAAAACAGCTTTTATAACATGTTTTGACCAATAAGTGAATATTGAAGTTACAAATATTATTGTAGAAGCTTTCTTTTTAGATTTTGGTTTTTCATAATCTAATGTTAATTGATTATAATCTTTATTTTTATCTTCTTCAAAACGTATTAATTCAACTTCGATACCATTTTCTCTAAAATAACTAGCTATTTTTAAAAGACCTATTGGTAAAAAATTAGAATGATTTCTACTTTTATTAGGGATGGGGAAGTCAGGTTCAACAAGTATAACCTTTTCAATATCTTCTATAATTAGATCTTTAAATTCCATTATTATTCCCCATGCTATCAATTAAATAATTCATTAATATGTATTAAATTAATTGTATTTAAAGTTTTTTTATAGGGAGATCCTAATATATGTCACTGATCCCATTCAGATCATTATTGATCTTCATTTATTTAAAATTTTAAAATATTTTATAACTTTAATTTAAGTTTAAAATTAATTAAATCTTTTTTATTTTATGCACTGATCTGAATTAAAACAGTATATTTTATTATTTTGAGTATTCAGATTTTATTTTAATTTTAAAGATATTTTAGTAATCTATATTATTATAAAAAAATATACATAACATTATTAGTGATAACTTTCTGGTTAATTTAACTTGAAATATTAAATATTTATGATAGGGGTTTGGATGTCATTAAAAGATATTGACGATTTAATAAAGTCAGATTACTATTCTGCAAATGAAAATTTAGTTGAAGGTTTTTATAATTTAGCACTCAGTGAAACTGTTAAATATGATAGACTTTCAGGATATTTTAGTTCTGCAAGTTTATCTGTGGCTGCAAAAGGGATGAAACAATTAATAGAAAATAACGGACATATAAGATTATTATGTGGTGTTGAATTAAGTAAAGACGATTGGGAGTCAATTTCAAATCCCGAACAATTCAAAGACTTAATTAATAAAAATTTTTTAGATGAATATGAGGATTTAGAAGATGAATTGATATGGAATTACACTAAAGTTTTAGGTTGGATGATTGCAAACGATATCCTTGAAGTTAAAATAGGTTTAAACTATCTTCATGGTAAATACATACCTGATGAGATATTTCATCCAAAATTAGGGATTTTCCATGATGAGGAAGATAATTGTTTAATTTTTGTAGGTTCAGTAAATGAAAGTGCAAGAGGTTGGGGAGTAAATTCTGAAAATTTACACACATTTAAAGAATGGAAAAGTACTGAGCATATTGATACAAATATTTCTGCTTTTGAAGATTTTTGGAACGATACTAATGATAATCTAAAAGTATTTAATGTTCCAGATGAATCAATAGATTTTTTAATTCAAAATGCTCCAAAAGATAAAGTAGAACTTGAAAAGACAATTGTAAGAATTAAACAATTAGAAAATGATAATGATGAGAAAAAATCAAAGAAGACTCCACGTTCATATCAACTAGATGCAATCGATAGTTGGTTCTCAAATGATAAAAGAGGGATTTTTGCAATGGCTACGGGTACTGGTAAAACTTATACTGCACTTTGTTGCTTTGATAGATTACTTTATGAAAATAATAAACTTTTAACTGTAATTGCATGTCCCCAATTACATCTAATCGATCAATGGGAATCAGCCATTAGAGAAAATGGATATGTAGGGAAATGTATAATTGCATCAAGTAATAATAAAAAATGGAAAAGAGAATTAAAGAAAACAATTGCTGATTTAATGGGATCTAAAAAAAATGCAGTTGTTTTAACAAGTTTTGATATGTTTTCAGATGAAAAATTTATGAATACTATTAATCTATATTCAGACAAATCATTTGTAATTGTTGATGAAGTACATGGAATTGGTTCATATAAATTTAGACACGGTTTTTTAGATGTTAATTATGATTATAGATTAGGTTTAAGTGCTACTCCAGAAATTGAAGATGATTTGGAAAGAACTGATTTAGTATATGAGAATTTTGGAGGAATTGTATTTGAATATAGTTTAGATAAGGCAATTAAAGAAGGATTTTTAACTCCTTATAATTATCATCCTATATTTGTTGATTTGACTGATAAAGAATTAAAAAAATACAAAGAATTGACAAGAAAAATTGGAAATTTACTTAGAAAAGAAAAACTTAAACCTAACGAAGAAGAAACTCTTGAGAATCATATTAGGCAAAGAAGGAATTTAATTAATAAAGCTGAAAACAAATTAAAATGTTTACGAGAATTTTTAGACTCACATAAAGATATTAAAGATTTAATTGTTTATGGTGCTGATAAAAAACATTTGAAAAATATCGAAGATGTTCTAGATGAATATGATATTTCAAATCATAGATTCACTGGTGATGAAGACCCTCCTTTAAGAGAAACTATTCTAAATTTATTTAGTATTAGGCATTACAGGGCATTATGTGCTATGAAATGTTTAGATGAGGGAGTTGATGTTCCATCAACACAAAATGCAATTTTATTGGCTAGTACAATGAATTCTAGACAACATATACAAAGGAGAGGTAGAATACTAAGGAAACATCCTGGAAAAGAGATTGCCAATATTTATGATTTTATAGTTGTTCCAAATTTAAAAAATGAACCAGAATCAGTTAAAAATATATTGAAATCAGAAAAAAAGAGGTATGAAGAATATGTAAATTCCGCATGGAATCGTATTGATTGTAGGATTAAAATTGCAAATAAATGGGAGGAAATACTATGAGCATATCAAATGTCGAAATAATTGAATATGTTAATAGCTCTGATCTTGACGAGGACATTAAAAAATTTCTTCGTTGGGCTATTATAAACGAAATAAAAAATCCGGATAGTATGAGATACAAACAAAACTATGAAAATCAAATGGAAAAGATTTTGAGGTTGGATTAAATGTTTATTGAAAAAGTAGAACTAACAAATTTTAGAAGATTTTATGGTTTTCGTAAAGTGTCCTTTGGTTTCAATGATGAAAAAAATGTAACAATTTTTTCTGCTGATAATAACAGCGGTAAATCTACTTTTGTTAATGCTTTAACCTGGTGTTTATACGGTGAGGAGCTTCATGATTCAAAGGACCGATCAGAACCTTATATTAATACAATTGTACTTAAAGAAGCAGAAGAAAGAGAAAATAATCCTACAGCAAAAGTTTCAGTTTTAATTAAATTTTATGAATTTGACGAAAATGGAAAAAAGAATTCTTTTGAAATTACACGAGAGTTAACTTATGAAAAATGGGGTGATGCTGACTGGATGCCTCAAATTAACGATCATGTTATTTTTGAAGATCAATTTGGGAAACCCATTGAAGATGATCGTGCAAAGTTAAAAATTAAAGAGCTAATTCCAAAAGACATGTTTAGATATTTCTTCTTTAATGGACCATCAATGCGCGATTATTTTGATTATGAATCAGATTTTAACTTACAAGAATCAATTGACAATATTTCCCAATTAGATTTAATAGGAGAAGTCGGTAAAAAATTAAAAGGAGTCCACGATAAACTCAAACAAGATCGAACAAAAAATGAGCACGAGGATTCTTCCAAATTATCTAAACAAATTGATAATGCGCAATCAGATTTAATAAAATGTGAAGAAAATAAAAAACAATTAAAAAAATATCAAGAAAAAGCTCTCAAGAAAAAACTAGAATACGAACAAAAACTAGAAGATATTAAAGCAAAAGAAGTAAAAAAATTGTTAAAAAATCGTACAAAATATGAAACAGATAAAAAAGATATTACTTCTAGTATTAAAAAATATAAATCACAATATGAAAAATTAATTTTAGAATTGTTCCCAATTTGTGCACTTTTTGATCCAATTTATAATTCCTATGAAGCTATTGAAAAGTCTATTGAAAAAGATGCTATTCCTGAAGATATTCGTGACCAACTTTTAGAATATATTAAAGATAAAGGACAATGCATTTGTGGTGCTGATTTAAAAGAACATCCAGAGTGCATTGATGAAATTGAAGAAGGATTAAAAGCTGAAGATCAAATTAATTCTAAGTTTAGAGATGAATCTAAGGAATTTGAAAAGATTTTGAAAAAATTAAAGAAAATCCCTAAAATAGAAGAAATAAGCGAAGAAATAAATTCTAAAGAAGAACATTTAGAATTAATTGAGTCCAAACTTGATAAGATTTCTGAAGATTTATTGAATGCTGATGAAGATAAAGTTAAAGAATATGAAGGATTTCATATACAATTCAAAAATGATTATGAAAGTTATTCTAATGAATTAGAAGATAAAATAGTTCGAATAGAAAATTTAACTAGTAAATTAGCATCTTTACAGAAAAAACATGAACAAATGGAACATTTGGATGAAAAATCAGTTAAAATAAAACGTAAAATGGAGTTTTGTAATAAACTGAGAGATGTTGTATTTGATTTGGAAGATGATGTGAGAAACCACATCAAAGAAAAAGTTAATAGAAAAACAAAAAATCAATTTATCAGCATTAAAGGCGATGAATATTCTGACGTATTGTTAGATGATGAATATAATGTTACAGTAATTGAAAATAATGGTGAAGAAAGAAACACCGATGATATCTCTGATGGAATTGAAAATTTATTAGCATTATCATTTATAATGGCATTACATTCAATTAATGGTTTTGACCTTCCATTAATAATTGATGCTCCTTTTGAGAAATTAGATAATAAACAAAGGTTAAATTTTATTGATAATCTACATTCATTTACCAAAGATAGACAAGTAGTATTTTTATTCACTGATTCTCAGTACACACCTCAAGTGAGAGCAAATATGAAAAATATAGTTTTAGACGAATATGAATTAATTAAAACTGAAAATAAAAAAACAATTATTAAACCTTTTAAAAATTGAAGGAGGAGAATAAATGTTATATAGAGGCAAAGATAATATTAGGCTCCAAAGAGAAGATGAAACAGCAGTTGAATATAATGATATTTTGGAACGGGGAGGACCTTTAAAAAGATCAAGTGATTTCCAATCAAAAGATATTTTTTCACTAGCATTAGCTTTAGGATATTTAAACGGAATATCCTACAAAATTGACACACCAGATAAATTTGTAAAAGCTTCTACTTTTGATGACGTATTGCCAGTATTATTAAATGCTATTGCAATTGAGGATAATGGCGGGGATATTGATATATTATCAAATGATGACCCTCAAGAAATTTTTAAACCATCAGAAGAATATGCAAATGCCGGATTTGAAATTTTAAAACAAAAATATATAAAACAAGAAGATGAATTTATTGAGGATTTACGTATTAAAATTTTAGAATTGAATAAAGACAATTATATTCTAAATAAATTAGCTGAATTAGATATTTAAATTAGATTTAAATGAAAGAGAGTACTACTTGTAAAAATTGTGGATGTATTATACCTTCAAGTAATTTTGAAATTTGTGATGAATGTAGAAAAAATCACAATCTTTCAAAATTTTTAAAAAAGCTCATTGATTTTTTAGATGAGGAAGTATCTTTTGAGGATAATGATTTTGAAAAAATGGGAATCGATGAGTTTGATGGTGTTGAGTACATTTGGGACTTATCTAAGCTACATTTGATAACTTTACATGATGGTAAATATTTTATTAATAAGGATTTAATTAATGACTTTATTAAAAAACATTATATTAATAAAAAACATAACAAAATCAAAATAGGGGACGATTATTATGACATATATGATCCATCAAAAGTTATTATTGCAAATAACTCCAATTATAGAAGAGATATTATAAAATTACTTAAAAATAAAGATTTTATTGAAGAATCATCTAAAATACCATTTCCACAGTCTGATGATTTAAATCGTTTTATTTTCATAGGCCGGACTCTTTTAAAGAACGATTTCGACAAAGAAAATCTTAAGCAAGTGAATCAAATTGGAAATAGAATTGTAAACTTTTACATTAGTACAGGATTTTATTTTCATGTTTTTGAGAAATATAAAAAAGATAAAAAGATTTATTATAGGTTATCTGATAAAGGAAGGCGTATTTTTGAATTAGATGAATATCAACTGAATTTAAATATCTGTAAATGTATTTTGGAACATGAAATCCTGTCTAGAATTTTTTTTGATTGTTTATCAAATAATTCTATTTCAAAAGACAATATAATTAATATAATGATACAGTATGATTTGAATTTAAATTCTATGGTCACAGTTAAACGTAGGGCTCAATGTATTTCAAGTTGGATGCACTGGATTTTTAATTTAATTCAATGTGAAGATACACAAACAAAGTTATATTGAAGAATCACTAGAGAACATGAAACTGAAACATAGATACTGAAGTTAGATTAATGAGTGATATTGAAAATAATTTGATATAAATATTAAAATGATAAAAAGTGTGAGTTGAACCGAGTATTATTGATACTGAAAATATAATGTTTTGAAATCAGTCCGATGATCCGTCATCTTCTTCAAAATTAAAGAATCCTGCTTTAATAATATTGCTTAAAAATGAAATACTTGTATTAAGATTTTTTATTAATCTTTTGAAATTAATTTGGAGATTTTCTTCAGGATATTTTTCACCTGTTGTATGAGATATTACTTTACTACGATAATAATTTAATTCAAATAAGGGATCCATTATTTGTTCAACTTCAGATGAAGGAATGTCCTTAAGTTTATTTAAACAAACTGTTAACAGTTTTAAAGACCCATTACCCTTTTCATAACATTCCATTTTTCTTGCAATTAACTTTATAGTTTTTGTATTAAATCCTGCTATGACGTTTAAATGGAGAGTTTGAATTTCATCTTCCCACTCATTTTTTGTACCTAATTTTACATAATTTAAATTATCCAAATTATGCTGATTTTCAATTGGAGGCTCTTCCCATATATTTAATTCATCACCATCAATTTTACATTTAGGGAAATTCCTAAGATTATTTTTTAATTGAATTAATTCATTTGGTTCAGTCCATTCAGCTAAAATAAAATTTTTAATAGCATCATAAGACATTTTTGAGGATGGAGGTTCATTAAATGATTTCCAATAATGTTGTTCCTTTGGAGGGATAAAAGACAAATCTTGCAATTGTATAAATATCTGCTCTTCATCATCAGTTTTAAAATATCTTAAAATCCATTCGTTTTTTTCTTCAATATGGTGTGAATCAAGGTAATATTTTTCTCTATCCATTTTATATTTAGAAAACACTTCTTTATTGAAAAAAACTGGATTAAAAGTATAGGGCAAGTCATTTGTCTCAAAATCGGAACATAATTCATCAGGATTGCAAGTATGCTCTCTGAGTTTATTGGTTTTTATATCTATAAATTCAAATTCTTGATATTTATTCATGGTTATAATTATTAGATTTACATTTATATAGGTCTATCTTATTACTAACTACATTAATTTTTAATCTTAAAAAAGTGGCCATTATATATAAATCTTTATATATTATAAATAATAAATTACATAATAAAGATTTAAGTGGAGGACATATTTAATGGCAGATTCTATTATATTATTGGAAGAAAGAAAAGAAGTCACAACTTTCCTTTTGGATGAATGTACAATCACTGCAACCACTGTAACAACCCCGACTGGTGAAACTCCAGGTTATGAATATGCAGGAGACAAAATCAAAGTTGATGACGCCGTAACTTTATCAGCTAATTCAGATATAGGAAAACCAACAGTTAAAAAATACACTTCAGCTGAAGGTGAAATAATTTTAGGAATTGCAGTAAACGATCCAGTTACCATGACTGGAGGAAAAAGAAAAACAGCAATCTTAGTATTAGGCCATTTATTCAGATTAAAATTAGCTAGTGGATTATCAAACATTAACGTTAAAGATAGAATTGCTTTAACAAGCACTGGAGCTATAAAATCTGATGACGGAGAATACATTGCAATGCACCCAGTAGCTAGCTCAGACGATTACAACTACATTGAAGTATTCAGACCATATGACATAGGTGATGCTTAAATGATAACCAAAGGAAATGATACTAAAGTGCAAAATGAGGTAATAGCTCAAACTATTACTGATGAATCAGCTAAAAGATTAAGGCTAGCCAGACTCTTTCCAAAACAGGAAATTAAAGAGAACTCTGATTATTATACTTACTTCAGACAAAACATCAATTTGGATGAGGCTATAAAACGTGACCTTCTCGGTGAAGCAAAAGATTTAGCACCGGGAGCATCTTTACAATAACTCAATATCAGAAAACCTGTAACCGACACCATCAGCATTGATACTGTCGGAGGAGTTTTAAACGTTAATAAGGATGTCTTTGACAGTGACAGAATCTCTTTTGAAGACTTACTGGCAGATGTGGCAACACTTATTGCAAATAAAATCGAATATAATATCTACGACACAATTGTCAGTTCAGCAAAGGTTCCAAAATACAATACTACACAAACCGAAGATACAATGGAGGCTTTCGGACAGTTTGTTATCAAAGCACAGGAAGCATTCAAAGGAAGTTCAGGTACTGGTGCAGATTTAACAATAATGGTTGAATCCTATAAGACATTAAGTTACATCAAACAATTGGCTTACATCTCAAATAAGTCAGTACAGCCTATAGAAGAGATCCAGGCTTATTATAGTGTTGACAACATTGACTTTTTAGGAACAACCCATGCAGACGGCGGATCAATGCTTGGTGAAAATGATTATATTGCATTCGATATCAGAAACGCTCCATTAACAGTATTGTATTCCAAATCTTCAGGAACAACCGTAGCACCAATTACCAGTGACGAAAACATCGCTGACTTTTATCCAATCATTGAAATTATGAGAAAAGACATTTACGATGAGCTGCCTCAATATACAAAATTATTCATACAATCCAAGGTTGGTGTTTTATTAAACAAACCACATCTTGCATTAACAGGAAAATGCAGGCCATAAGGTGATATTAATGTTGACAAAAGGAAATTATGCTAAAGTTCAAGATGAAGTGATGGCACAGATTGTTGCAGACACTTCAGCCAAATGGATGAAATTCACAAGATTAATTCCAAAGCAGGAAATTGAGGAAAACTCCCAATATTATACCTATATGTCCCAAAGAGTCAATATTGATGAGATAATTGACAAAGGACAATTAGGTGAGGCTAAAGACATTGCTCCTGGTGCTACCTTACAGGAATTAAACGTAAGAAAACCTGTCAGTGACACTGTATCAATTGACACCATTGGAGGAGTTCTAAACGTCTCAGCACAGATGCTTGATTCCAACTTAATCAACGTTCACGATATGCTTCAGGACGTTGGAATACTTATCGGAAGAAGTATTGAGCAGGCAGCTATTAACATGATTTTAAACAACTCTAAAGTGGCAACATACAACTATACTGCAGGCGATGACAGTGGAGTTACTATTTTAAAAGCTCAGGAAAAATTCAAGGAATCCGCCGGAAGCTTCTGTAACCTCAACAGCATGGCAGTCAATTACAAGTCATTGACCACATTAAAATCAGATATGTTCGCTAACAACAGACAAGTTGAACCTGTTGAAGCCATTAAATCATATTATGGTGTTGACAATATAGATCTTTTAGGAACAGCAGTCTGTGACGGTGGATCTGAAATAGCTGAAAAAACCTACATTGGTATGGACTATCAAAATCCCGGAATGAAATTATTATACTCAAGAATAAGTGGTACTACCGTCGCTCCTTTAGGACCTGACGGGAACGTATATGATTTCTATCCTTTAATCGAATTCATGAGAAAGGACATCCGTGATGAATTGCCAATGTATACAAAGCTATTCATACTTACCTCCGTAGGTGTGTTAATGAATGCACCTAACAGAATCATCAAAGGTAAATTCAGAGCATAAAACCATATTTAATCTCCTAAAGAAAAAATGTTAGTGAAGTTTCAATTGCTTTTTCTTCACTAACTTCTTCTGCTATTGTTAACTCCTAAACAGTTAATATGTAAAAATAGCTATATTATATAATAGAGGCTATAAAAATGAAACTAATCCTAGACAGTGAAAATTCACATCCAACAACAATAACAGTCAAAGGAAAAGAAATAAAACTACTTTTAATCGAATCAAGCATACTGATTGATTCAACACAAATAGCCAAAATTTTTGATAAAAAGGAAAAGACAGTAGCTACCAAAGTCCAGAAATCCAAACTGGAAAAGTATGAAACTGAAAACGTTAAGCTACTCAAGAATTACGGACTGATGCATCCTGAAGCAATCAAACCAAGACCATTCTATGATTTAAGGCAGATGCTTGAAGGCCCGGCTTATTATTACTTCAAAAAAGAGGATGAAACTGATTTGATTGATGTTATTGTTCGCGTAGCTATCGGAAAACACCGTGAATGGATTCATAACCGAAACATCAAACATTAACGACCACCATTACCAACTGAAAACTTGTTTTTAAAATGCTTTGATATATATCAGAGTTTAAAAACCAATCTAGTATTGACAACCCTTGCCGTTAATGTCAATGACGGCCAATTAAATCAAATCAAAAATTCAGCTATTGATTTTATCAACTCCCTCTTGTTGGAAACATAGGGTATTTTCAACACTTGGATTGGATATTATTTTTATTATCCAAAATATATAAAAAATATAATAAATAAGATAATACAAATTATAATATATGACAGAAGATAATATTAGCTGGACAAGTTTTTGTCAGGCAATGAACTCAATAGCATTCTGGTTAATCCAGAACAAAAAGAAGTACAAGAAGCGTGACTACTACCAGATATTGACATTGAAAGGCAGCTGCAGTGATGTTGAAAAGAAAGCCAAGAAATTAGGTTCAGACAAGATGTGGCAATGTATACAATGGCCGTGATAAAGGATAACAGCTCTTTGGATTTTCTTCCAAACTATGTAATGTTAAAGAACTCAACCAAAATCGACAAGGCCGAATATGTGGACATGGCCATAAGAACTGAAGCATACATAAGATCAAATGGAAGGCTTCCTGCAATCGTTTACAGAATGTCAAAGCTTCCCGATTATAGTGACTCAACAATGAAGATGTTTATCAAGACATTCAACTACAAAGGAAACACTATTGATGAAGCTTTAGCTATTATAGCAAAGAAGAAATTATACAGCAAATACTTTGATTCTCAAAAAACAGACAAGAAAACAATCAATGATGCTAAAGCGGGAAAAGGTTCCAATTGTGTAGACTGGGGACAGGTGTATTACAGAATAGCCAAATCCTTAGGTTATGATGTGCAATTTGTCCATGTTAAATGCAGAGTATCCGGAACAGGCCATATAAGGTTAAGGCTTAGGCATAAAAAGCATACCGGAGGAAATTGGATTAATAGAGATCCCGCTGCAGTGGCAGATACAACTTCAGGAAATGTCAGAGCAATCTGGTGTGAAGATGGATATCTCATAGCTTATGACCCAAGTTGGATATTTACAGATTTATATAGTAGTTAACAATGTATTAACTCTTTTTTTATTTTTTTTACAGAATTATTGGGATTTATTTAAAATTTATTTTTTATAACTCTTTTATATTGAGTCTAAACCAATATTTGATTTTCATGTGCAGGGTTGTTACTATCCAGATTTTACTCAGAAAAATAAAAATAATAATTTTTAATTCAATTTAATTATCAGTAATATCAAAAATATAACCCAGAACATTTGGTTGAAATATCTAATTTAAAAAGGAGTTAAAAATGAACAATGATTTAAAAATAACTAAATCTGATAAAAAACTTGAGGATTTCAAAAAACATTTAGAATCATCTATGGTCGATAAATGTGATGCATTATTCATAACTGAAGAATATGATAAAAATAATGACCATTTAATAATTAAAAATGATTTTTATAACTTTATAAAAGAAAATAATAATGAAATTAATATTGTTGAATATAGAAAGAGCATTGACCATGTAGAAGTACATAATTCAATATTTTATCAGATTGGCGAATTTATTATTAGAGATTTCATATTTCCTTTAATAATTGGTTTGTTGGCTAATTATATTTCGTCAAAAATGGAAAATGATGATACAATCAATTTTACAATCAATATTGAAAGAAAAAACGATGAAAATATTCGGATAGATTATAATGGTAAAGTAGATGATCTTAAAACAATACTCAAAGAAACAAATAATTTTAATGAATTATTAACGGAAAAATAGATATTTATTTAAATAATGGTTGAAATGTCAAATTATAAATCAACTAGAGATTATATCTCAAAAGAAGAATGGCTGCATTTAATTTCTATTAAAATCATTGAAACCGAAGGTAAATTATATTTGGTTGATTTAAATGAAACATTTAATCAAAGAATATATTCAAGAAGCACCACCGATATTAGAAGGGGTTTAAATAAGCTTAAAGAAAATAATAAAATTCGTTTTGATTCAAAAGAATCAAAAAATCTCTATGATAAAGTTATCTATAATTTACAGCATAAAAAATGTGCTTGGTGCGGCAAAAGTTTCAAACCAAAGAATAATGCTGACAAATACTGTTCTAAAAATTGCAGAAAGTTTGGAAAACAGGAAAAAGATCGAGATAATAAATGGAAACAAAGAAGAAATCCTAATCATAATGAAAAAAGATTGGGTGGTGTTAGAATAGGCCCCCATCGAAATCCAAATGATGAAAAAGAAATGAAAAGGATTAAATATGAATATAGGAGAACATTTAAAAATTTTAAATAGTATTAATTAAATTAATTTATTTTTAAATATTATAAAGCTTAAAATAAAGGTTTTATAAGTTTAATTCTATTTAAATTTAGTTTTAATTTTATGACCCTTAATAATGAAGAAGACTATTTTTACTAAATTTATTTTTTATTACTATTTTCATTCTAAATGTATTGCAATTATTCTAATAGGTCACACCACATTTGTGGTTGTGGCCTTTTTTAATAGACTATTTTTTGAAATACAATTTTTATGAAAACTAAATCTTGCTAATACTATTTATGTTTATAAATCTTACCAGTAAGGCATAACTTACTAATAGGGGGGATTGAAATGAACACTTAATCCAAATTTTAAATCTACAAGAACTATAAATAATTTTAAATTTAAAAGCACTGGTGAATAATATGGATGAAAAGGAAATTTTATTAAATTTAGTTCTTCATCGCTATGATGAAGTCAATAATCGAAATATTAGTGTTGATAATAAAAATAAATCAATGATAGGGTTCATTGGAGTAATACTGACTATTGAAATTACTATTTTGCCACAAATCTTTAATAGGTCTTCAGAAATTTTATTAATTAATGCTTCAAGAGCATTGATATGTTTAGAAATTATATCAATTTGTTGTTATGCAATTTCCATATTCTATTTCATTTCAGCAATAACTTTTGTTAGCACTTTTCAGGAGGCTCCTGTCATGAGCGGAATTATCTCATCAATTGAAAATAAAGAGGATGCAGATTTAATTATCAACAAGAACATTGTTAGTTTACAAAAATGCATTGAAGACAATCATGAAATTGTAGAAGATAAAACTAAAAAAGCAAAAATAGGTTTTGAATTTTTTAAATATGGTTTAATATCGACAGTAACATTTTTTATTTTATTACTATTGACTTTTTGGAGGTGATAATATGGGTGAAGATAAATCCAGACAAAATAATAAACCTAAGAAACAACCATCCCAACCATTGGGCATTGAACCGGAAACAGTATTTGTTACAAAATCCGCTGACAAATCTAAAATGCAAACAAAACGCTTAATAATTTAATTAATGATTTTTATCATTGATTATTTTTCTATTTGGATAAATTTTATTCAAAAACTTTTTATTTTAAAAATTGTAAATATAAATGGAGTTTTGATAATATGATTAAAGTATCAATGTTTTTTGGAGATCCTTGCGCTAAATGTGGACATGCCAAATTAAATGTAATTAAAGAATTAGGGCTTAGTAAATATGAATGCGAATGTGAAAACTGTAAAAGTGTAATTATTGTTGATACAACAAATAAAGCTATTCTCGATGAGAATAAGGAGTGATAACATGATTGGTGAATATTCAAGTGAAAAATGTCCAAAATGTGGTGGAAACATGATTATTAAAAATGAAGTCCACACATTTGATGGAACTGTTGTAAACTGCAAATGTGAAAACTGTGAATATATAATAACTTATGAGGAGTGATTAGGATGGTAAAAATGTTAAAGAAGATAGTAGTTAATAAACCGTTAAACAAAGAAGATGAGACTAAAATAAATGCATTATTGAAAACATATGAAACTGGAACAATAGAATTCTATAGTAGCTTTTCAGAATTGCATGGTCAAAATCTAGAAATTACAACACTTGAAGAAATGGAAGTACAATTAACTACCGATTCTCTTGAAAATTTAGAACAGATAGAAAAAGAATTTGACATAAGAATTAGAGAAGAAATTGGTGATAAAGTTAAAATTCTATCTTCAAATATAATCCACTAACTTTGAGCATGAGTTATCATGCTCATCAATTTACTTTTTTAATTTTATAAGGTTATTCTAATATTGAAATTCAAATAATGATAAATTTATATAAAAGTAATAATAAAATATTATATTAATTATTATATACAGGTTGTAAT